>Ga0302320_10000433_pt1 | contig 99268 bp, 83 predicted proteins | sample Bog_T0_3_FD_202130 | JGI IMG/M metagenome (GOLD analysis project Ga0302320, IMG submission 202130) | Peat permafrost microbial communities from Stordalen Mire near Abisko, Sweden - Bog_T0_3 | ecosystem: Environmental > Terrestrial > Soil > Wetlands > Peat | place: Sweden: Abisko, Stordalen Mire... | reverse complement strand
CAGTGTGTTGCCCTGCTTGCTGATGTGTCCCAGACGCCGCTTGCTCCCGCTGGACTCCTCGGCCGGAATCAGACCGAGATAGCTTCCCACCTGCTTGCCACGCGGGAACCGTCTCCAATCCCCGATGGTTAGCACATAGGCCAGAGAAACAATCGGACCCACGCCCGGATGAGTCATCAGCAGGCGAGCCTCCGCGTTGCCCTCAGCGGCTTCGCAGACCGCCTTGTCCAACGGCCGGATCTGCTGGTCCAACCCGTCCAGCAAACCCAGCAAGTCCGCTCGCCGATGCGCATACCAGCCTGGCAGCGGCAGCGCCTCGATCTCACCGCGGCGCCGCGGCGACCACACCCTGGAACTCAACAACCCTTCGTCCTTGGCCATCGAGTCCAGCTGGTTCTTCACCCGCGTGCGCATCCGCACCAGCCGGCAGCGGTGCATCAGCAGTTGCCGCAGTTGCTCGTTCTCCATCGGAGGCTGCCAGACTGCCGGAAATCGATCCTCCACCAGCAACGTCAAAATGTGCCTGGCGTCGCGCTTGTCGGTCTTCTGCTTGCGTGGGCAGCTGGCGCGGATCGCGCTTGCGTCCCCCAGCAGAAACTCCAGTCCCAGTTCCTGCATCAGGCGCCGGAACCAACGGAAGTTCCCCGTCGCCTCCGCACCAATCCGCACCTGCCGGCCGGCCAGAGAGCGGTAAAACCGCTCCGCCTCCTCCGGATGGTTCAAACGGAGCTCCCCGTACTCGCCCGTCTCCTGGTCCAAAAAGGCGATCTGCTGAAACCGCGGATGGAAATCACATCCTATAATCATCATGCTCGGCTCCTTTCCTCCCGAGCTCGCGGTCGTTTCGCAGCAACCAGTGTACTCAGGTCGAGGGAGCCGACGCTGTCATGTAATCAGTCTCCCCAGGTCCATCACGGACGGGTGTTCGTCCGTGGTGTGCAAGTCCGCCGCTGTTGACCTCTCCACCGCCGGCAAGCAGGAACTCGACGCCGCCGAAGACAAGGTCCAGATACTCGTCAAGCAGCGCGACGGCTCCCTGAAACGCGAGCCCTTCCTGACGGAAAAGCCGGTTTAAGAGTAACTGACAATCGAAAGCTCGCTGCTTGCAGTCGCCAATTGGCGATTCGGTTCAGGGATGCACAGGCGAGGGCAGCCGGAGACGCAGCCAGTCCATCAGTTCCGTCGAAATCCGCTCCAGCGATCGCAGGTGAAAGATCGGCTTGGGAGCTTTAGCCTGGTCCGCGGCGGCCTCTTGCCCCGCCACGCGCAGGCCCTCCTGAATCAGCCGGTCGGCGCTGGCGTGGGCCACCAGGGCATCGGCATGGCGCACGGCGGCTATGAACGAGGGCTTGCGCTCAGGAAGCGGCAGCTCCCGCTCGGCCACCGCATGGATGAGCAGGCAAACATCGGCGCGCACGTGGTGGACGACGCTATTGGACTCGAAGATGAGATTGGTGCCGCGGCCGAACCTGGGCCAAAGCCGATTGAGCGGCTCAGACAATTCACCGTCCGGCGCCGTGACCAGCAGGGCGCGCGCTGCGCCGGCGGCCAGGTAACGGCCGGTGTCAGTCTCCTCGCCCGGCGTGGTCTCCTCCCAGATCGGGCTCCCTGCCGGAGAAGGTTCCCGCTTGCCGGCTCTTGTTCCCGTTCCCTTCTCGAAGAGCTGGCGCAGGAACGGGCTGCGGAACTCATGCACGGGGCCGGGAACGGACCCTTTGGCGGCATTGGAAAGACTCGGCGAAACCGGTTGACGATGGTCGTGGGTGGTGATCTTGACGGCGTTCCAGCGGTACTCCGGTAGCGCGGCGATCAGGGCGCAGACCAGCGTGGTCTTGCCCACCCCCCGGTTGCTTCCGCCTACCACGACGATCGCCATCTGTCCCGTTCTCCGGCTTGATTTCCCCTACTGCTGACAGCGGAGGCAGTTGCCGTCCGCATCCTTCACGTACATCTCCCGTGTACCCCAGCTCTGGTCAAAGGGTGGAAGATCGATCCTAACTCCGGCGGCAACAAACTCGGTGTGCAATTCGTCAACATTGTCCACCAGCAGATTGACCACGCCGCCCGCCACGCCGTCGCCACCAAAGGAGGACAGGATAATCCAAACACCGTCGCGAGAGATACCGAAATAACACGGGTCCCCGTTACCACCGCGCGGGCCGTTGGCAAACTCTAGTCTGAACCCGAGGCGTTTCAAGTAGAAATCCTGCGCCTCGACGGCGTTGGAGACGTGCAGCAGAGGTACCGCCTGTTTGATCATCCCGAATCCCCGCTTCAATCCTTGTCGTTCCTGGGGCCCTTGGCACTGCGTTTGGCCATGCGCCCCACAATGGCGATCTCGCGCAGCACCTGCGGCAGCGGACGCGCCGGCGTGCCCCACAACACGGTTCCCGGCCGCAGCCCTTCGTTGGTGACGGTCTTCCCGCTCAGCACCCCGGCCTGCCCACCAAGAATCACCCCCGCCCCGACGTGCGCGTGGTCGCCGATGCCCACTTGGCCGGCCAGCACTGCACCGTTGCCCACGGTGCTCGACCCCGAGATCCCGGTGCCCATGACAAGAATCACATCCTCGCCGACGTCGCAGTTGTGGCCGATGTGGACCAGGTTGTCGATCTTCGTTCCCCTCCGGATGCGCGTCTCGGCGAGCGCCCCGCGATCAATGGTGGAGTTGGCGCCGATCTCCACGTCGTCTTCGATGACCAGCGTGCCCTGCTGCGGGAACTGCGTGTAGGCGCCGGTCGTAGAGTCGCGCACGTAGCCGAAGCCGTCAGCGCCGAGGACCGCTCCAGCGTGGACCACGACGCGGTTACCGAGCGTGGTTCCCGGGTAGAGCACGGCGCGTGGATAAATGCGGCAGAACTCGCCAATACACACTCCGTCTCCGATGACCGCTCCGGCTTCGATGCGGGTTCCGGTGGCGATGTGCACATGGTCCCCGATCACGGCGCAGGGACCGACGGAGACGCCTTCACCGAGTTCCATGTGCTCACCCAGGGTTGCGGAGAGGTGGACGCCCGAAGCGGGCTCGGCAGTCTTGATGAGTTTTGCTGCGCGGGCAAACCAGAGGCGCGGCTGCCGGGCCTCGACGACCTGCTTGTTTCCAAAATCCGGGAGTGGCTCCGGCGAGCCTGCGCGCACCACAACGGCTCCCGCGTTGCTGGCCAGGGCTTCGGCCATCGAGGCGACATCTTCGGCAAAGATCACGTCCGAGAGGCCGGCCTGCGTGGAGGAGCTCACGCCCTTGACCACAAACGCCGGGCTCCCCTGCGCCAGTTCGCCGCCCAATGCCTCGATCAACTCGCCCAGCGTCATGTGTCTCTCCTGAGATATGCAGCCTCAATACAGCCCCGGCTCCCCCGCCGGCCGCGTCTTCCACCGCCGGTGAATCCATAGCCACTGGTCAGGATAGCGCCGAATCCACTCTTCCGTTGCCGATGCGCACATCTGCGTCGCCGCCTGAGCGTCGGCCTCCGCGTCGCCGCTGCGAGCCAATACAAGCTCCGGCCCGAAGTGCAGCACATATCTTCGCTCGATCGGCTCCCACAGCATGAACCCCGGCAGCACCGCCGCGCCGGTCTTCAGCGCCACGCGCGCCAGCCCTGACGCGGTGCATGCCGGGCGGCCGAAAAACTCCACAAACACGCCCTGCGGCGGCGTCATATTGGTGTCCATCAGGATGCCGACCGTCTCGCCCGCCCGCATGGCTCCCAGCAGGCCGCGGGCAAAGTCGTCCTTGTGCAGCACGCGGTTGCCGTGCAGGCAGCGGATGGCGTTGACGTACTCGTCCAGCCGCCGGTTGTCGAGGCGCCGGATCACCATGCCCATGGGGTAGCCCATCAGCGAGTGGTAGAAGCTCGACAGCTCCCACGCGCCCAGGTGGCCGGTGACGATGAGGACGCCTTTGCCGCGCGCCTTGGCGGCCAGGTAGTGGTCGAGGCCTTCGGTGCGGATCCAGTCGCGAGTGTTTTCCGCCGTGTAGCGCGTCATGCGGCAGAACTCGACCAGTTGCCAGCCCAGATGCCGGTAAACGCCCTTCAGGAGCTCCGCTCGTCTTTTTGAAGAGATATTCGGGAAGGCCAGCGACAGATTGCGCTCGCCCACGCGGCGCAGACGGCCAAACGCGTGATAGACAGCAAAAGCCAGCAAGCCGGAAAACAGGCGCGCCAACGCGCGCGGCATCACCCCAAGGGTGCGCGCCACGATAAGGACCAGCCAATACTCCAGGTTCTGGCGCATGGAGTCTTCCCGCCCGATGAGAGACAAAAACCAGTGTAATCTGCCGCGCGGGACGAGGGCAGGAAGAGCCCCGCACAAAGCACAGAGGGCGGCCATCGCTGGCCGCCCCGAATCGCCTGGCTCCTACTGCTGGTGCTTGGCGCGCAGGAAGTTCTGCGCCACATCGCGCACAAACGGGACAGCTCCGGGCGGAACGTCGACGTTGCCCTTGAGGACATTTTCAAAGGGTTGCGCCTGCCCATAGTAGAGCTCGGTGTCATCCTTGTTCTGGCTCACGCTGGTCCCGTCGAGGTCGATGCCCGCAAACAGGCCCTTGTTGCGGGAGTAGCTGAGCAGCTCGGCATTCATCTTCCAGTCGGTTGCAGCCTCCCCGCTGCGGCCTACCGGGCCAGCCGCGGCCGAGGCGTCTCCCCCGATCTTGAACTTGTTCTTCAGCAGGTCCTGAAATCCGCGGTCATTCACCGCTACTAGAACCAGGTCCGTGGACTGGCCTCCGATCTGAAATCCGAAAGACCCGCCGGCCATGCGGATAAATACCGGGGCGCTCCATCCGTGCCCGGTGCGGCAGGTCACCACGCCCTGGCCGTATTGCGCGCCCACCACGAAGGCGCCCTTGATGAGTCCCGGAACCACGCCCACGCACGTAGCCTGTTGAAGAATGTTCAGGGGGATGGTGTGGTCCTGGGCGCCCATGATCTGGTCCAGAACGATCTTGGCGGCGTCAATGCGGGCCTGCAGATCGTCGCGGGAAGAGGCTGCGGAAGCCGTGCACGCAACCGCGAAACAGAGGCAGATGGAAGCAACAATCTTCTTCATAATCCGGTCCTTTCCACTGCGCTGCCTTTTTGGCGGCGCGGAGGTTTGCTCGATGACAAAAAGGGATAAACCGCGATGCCGCGAAGCACCCTGAATCAGCCTACAGCATCTGCCGCGCGCGGGCGTGAAAAAGCCTGCCCGCGGCGGGGCGCGCGCTGGGAGCGAAGCTGCCGCTCACAGTGGTTCCGATGCTCGAATGGACGTGGAAGGGGGTTGAAAGGCACAACGCAAGGGCGGGTTTTACGGGCAAGGCCGCAAAAAGCGAAAAAAGAGGAGTTCCCAGGCCTCATGGAAAACATGCTGCCTGGGAACTCCTTTCCCCAGATCTGCGTTGTTTCTGTAAACGATTCTGTGGAAATACTGGAAAGTACACAAGAGCACGGAAGGACTGTGACATTTAGTAACACGAGGGGGTACTAACTCGATAACGGGTTTTCCGGGTTCGCGACGGGGCCTCGCGGGCGTGTTGTCTTGCTCTCCTTGGGGGGCGTGTGCGGCACCAGCGGCAGGTTGAGCGCGCGCATGGAAAGCTCGATGCGGTTGTCGGCCCCGGTCTTGCGCATCAGCCGGCCCACGTGAGCCTTCACGGTCCTTTCCTCGATACCCAGCTGGCGGGCAATCTCGCGGTTGGAGCGGGCTAGGAGAATCAATTCGAGCACCTCCTTCTCGCGGTCTGTCAGATGGGGAGCCCCGTTGGAGAGGGCTGAATCGGGAACCTTGAGCAGTCGGTCAATCAGCTTGGAAAGAAGCCGGCGCGGCGCCCAGATGGAGCCGCTGGTGACCACTTCGATGGCCTGGCGGACCAGTGCAGTATCCGCGCTGAGGTCGAGGTACGCTCTGGCCCCGGCGATAATGGACTCCATGACCAGTTCGTCGTTGCCCGCGGGGCCAATGACGATCAAGGCCAGCGAGGGTCTGGCGCGGCGAATGGAATCCAGAATCCCAAGCCCACCTTCCGCCGCGTGCATGTCCAGGACCAGGTACTCGATCGTCGGCAGGGCCAGCATCTCCTTCAGGCTCCCGGTCACGGGGAGTAAGGGAGGGCTGCCACTCGAAGCCGGCAGCTCGAAGATGCTGACCAGGCCTTCAAGCCGCATGGGCTCATCCGACACCAGGCCGATCGGAACCGGCTCTGGGTTGCGCGTAGAGGGCATCTTCCACCCCCTTGAGGAGGGTTGGAGGGTTTTGCACCGCGCAGCGAGCGGGCACACGTAGACTCTCGTGTCTCGCGGCAATCGATTTTACACTTCGCTGACCAGTCCGGCTGGAATGTCCCCGAAATACCGCTCTGCTAGAGCTTCGGAAGCACAATTCCCTGCTGTTTCTGGTACTTGCCCTTGCGATCGGCGTAGCTGATCTCGCAGGGTTCGTTGGAGCGGAAGAACAGAATCTGGCACAACCCTTCGTTGGCGTAGACCTTGGCCGGTAGCGGCGTGGTGTTGGAGATTTCGAGAGTTACGAAACCCTCCCACTCCGGTTCAAATGGCGTTACGTTCACAATGATTCCGCAACGCGCATAGGTCGATTTTCCAACGCAGATCGTCAGTACATCCCTGGGGATACGAAAGTATTCAATGGAACGGGCCAAAGCGAATGAATTCGGTGGGACAATGACGGATTCGGCCTGCACGGAGACAAACGACCGCTCGTCAAAGGCCTTGGGATCGATGAGGACGCTGTTCACATTGGTAAATATTTTGAATTCGTCCGAGACTCGCAGGTCATAGCCGTAGGACGACAGACCGTAGGAGATGACGCCCTCGCGCACCTGCTTCTCGCTGAAGGGCTCAATCATCCGGTGTTTTGTGGCCTGTTCCCTGATCCAACGGTCACTTTGTATCGACATGCCTCTCCCAAGCCGGATAATTTCTTCTGCCGGCCAATCGCTAAATCGTTTGCGCGAACTTTAGCTTCCCGATTCTACGGAAGGCCACCGGAATTGACAAGACAAATTTGGAATTCGGCGCGGAAACACGCCGGCGGGCTGGTTCCACGGCGTGACCAGGAGATTTCCCGGAGAAAAAAGCGGAAATCCTCAATTCCATGATTCCCTAATCGCGATAAAACCTGTAGCATCAGCAGCGTGGGTCGTAGTAGATTCTTCTAAAGTCGGGCCAGCGAGGTTACCCCATTGATTAAGCAGGACATCGTCCATCACGTCATCGAGCGCACGGGCCTGCCCCGCACCAAGGCGGAGGCCGCGGTGGATACGGTTTTCGAGGGCCTGAAGCAGGCTCTGGCCGCAGGCGAGCGCATCGAACTGCGCGGATTCGGCGTTTTCAGCGTCCGCGCCCGCAAAACTGGTATCGGGCGCAATCCCCGCACCGGCACCGAAGTGAGCATTGCCCCCGGCAAGGCCGTACGATTCAAACCGGGAAAAGAACTGCATTCCCTGAATGGCGGAACCAAACCAAGCGCTTAGCAGCGCCCCGTTGCGGTTCGCTGTGCAGGCCGCGCAATCACGCGTGGACGGCTAGATGCGCCTCTGGAACTGCTGAGGAGTTGTTCACCGAGCGAGGTTCCGGATTCCACAACCCTACGCAAGCCGATGACAAGGAATCCGGTGCGCTCAACTTTCCGGGAGTATGGCCTGCCCCTGCTGCTGGGCGCGTCCCTGCTGCTTACCGCATCGATTCGTTTCGGTCGACCCCGCAGGAGCGAGTCGGCGGGTCCGGAGTGGTCGGGGTCGGTTTGTGCCCTCCTGCCCTTTCCGCCAATGGATCGCATGAAGCAGATTCTTCGACTCCGCTGCGCTTCGCTCAGAGGATGGCGCACTCGGTTCTGTGCGCGTGCCCTATTTGATCGGATTGAACCTGTCTCGGGAATTCTGCGCCCACTCAGCGTAATTCTGCACCTTGGACTTGTATTCCGGATCTTCATCCGGCTTCTCCGACCCGTCCAGAAACCCCTTATTCAACCATCCGACTTTGTCTTCTTCCAGGCAGACCCGCAACTGCTCCGAGGTCGTAATCTTCGCATCCACCATGAAGCCCGCCGTCATCGCACCGGCGAAGTCGAAGCTTGTGATCGATGGAGGGTTCTTCCAGCACAGAATCGACGGCACATATTTATATCCTGGCAGTTTCGGATTGGGTTTCCGGTTCGGGGCATCCCTGCCGGCAAGGTCCCAGTCGATCTGGTACTCGTTGCCTGACTGCAGCATGCCCACATACTGCTTGTAAGCCTTCACATCCACGGGGTCCAGGCCTCCCTGGCTGGTTTTTGCCAGCGCATCCATCTCGTCCAGCTCTTTGCTGGTCATCTTCTTGTCCGAGATCCGCACCGCCTTTTCTCCGGGGCACACTTGGCTCGTAGTTAGAACCTTGTCGGCCAATGCCGCTGCCTGATAACAGAGGATGACAAACATCGTGCAGGTCAGACCTCGACTCATTTCAGTGTCGGTCGGGTAACAGAGAATCTCGTTGCGCCGCGCGGTGTATTTGATGGCCCTGAAGATTCCATGGCCCTGGAACAGGAGCCTCATAAGTGCTACCAGGTTAGAGGGAACCTCGCTCACGTTACTCGGAATCGTATTGCGGTACCCCTCCTTCAGCGTCTTCCTCTCCTGGTCGTACGGCACCAGGTACTTTGCCCATCGCAAAGCGGTGGCGTAAGCCTCGTAGGACAAATCCGCATTCCTGCAACGGTAGACCAGCATTCCGTCGGTTTTCAGCCCGGTGGCCATGAGCTTCGACGGTCCACCGCGGCGCGGGTCGTCCACGGCATGAATGATCGTCTGCGGGAAGTGCGAGTCGTCGGAATAGATCTGCGTGTGCAGCGCCGGCACCTTTTGACCGAGCAGTGTGAAGAGAACATCGCCGGGTTGGAGTTCAGCGATTTTCATGAGCACCTCCGTGAGATGAAGCCCTGGAACCGGATCATTCGAGGGTAGGGGATCGAGACCGGAACGGACCCATCTTACTACGAGGTCAGAGCAAAACAGGCTCCTTCCTATCGAAATTCACCGAAGGACTCGGGGGTTCGTGTCACCGCCTGCGGGACCACCGGCAAATCGCTGGCCTTGGAGATCGCATTCCCGCACAGCATCTCCTTTCGAGGCTGCGTCTTCATCAACCTCTCCCAACTTCACATCAGCCGCAGCGCATCCACGTCCACAACCAGATTCCGCCGCGGAATGTTTGACGCATCCGCGTGTGCAAGCATGGAGCGCAGTACGGTGTTCAAGGCTTTGCGCGAGGACGCTTTGAGAATCAAATGAAACCGGTACGTCCCCTTGATGCGCGCAATAGGCGCAGTGCAGGGGCCGAGCACACGCACCCCCTCCGGCGCCGCTCGCTGGAACCACTTCCCGATCTCACCGGACCACGCCACCGCCTCTTCCAGCTTCTGCGATTGCACCAGCACATTCGCCAGCACGCCGAACGGCGGATAATGCATCCAGCGCCGGAACTTCAGTTCGCGGTCAACAAAGCTCTGGTAGTCGTGCTTGCTGGCGGCAAGAATCGCGTAGTGGTCGGGATAGTAAGTCTGCACCACCACGCGTCCCGGCAGATCGCCTCGCCCTGCCCGTCCGGAAACCTGCGTCATCAGTTGAAACACCCGCTCTGCCGCGCGAAAATCCGGCATCGACAGCGAATGGTCGCAGCCCACCACCCCCACCAGCGTAATGCCGTGAATGTCGTGGCCCTTGGCGATCATCTGCGTCCCCACCAGCAAATTGATCTCGCCCGAGTGCAGCCGCGCCAGCAGCCGTTCCAGATCGTGCCGCCCGCGCACCGTATCGCGATCCATGCGCCCGATCCGCGCCGTGGGAAAGATCTCGCCCAGCCGCGCCTCGCCCTGTTCCGAGCCCGCGCCGAGGTAATACAAATGCTCGCTGTCGCACTTGGGGCAGCGCGCGGGCACCGTCCGCCGGTATCCGCAGTAATGGCACTCGAGGCGCTGCCCTTCGCGCGCAATGCCTGCATCCTCAGCAGGCGGCTTGTGGTGCGTCAATGAGATGGCGCAGTTCTGGCATTCCAGCTTTTCCCCGCACGCGCGGCAGATGACGGCGAATGAATAACCGCGGCGGTTGAGCAGAATCAGCGCCTGCTCGCCGCGGTCAAGCGCCTCGCGCGTCTGCTCCACCAGCGCGCGGGAAAAAAGCTGCTCCTGCCCCGTCTCCTGAAACTCCCTGCGCATGTCGATCAGCTCCACCTCGGGCAGCGGCCGGTTCATCACCCGTTCCTTCATCTCGATGCGCGCATACTTGCCGCTCACCGAGTTCTGCCACGTCTCCAGCGACGGCGTGGCTGAACCCAAAACAACCACCGCACCGGCCAGCTTGGCCCGCATCACGGCTACGTCGCGTGCGTTGTAGCGCGGCGTCTCCTCCTGCTTGTAGCTCTGGTCGTGCTCCTCGTCGACCAGAATCAACCCCAGGTTCGGCGCGGGCGCAAAAATCGCCGAGCGCGTACCCACCACGATGGGCGCATCGCCCGAGCGGATGCGCCGCCACTGCTCGCTGCGCTCCTCCGGGGTCAGCGCCGAGTGGAGAAGCGCCACCCGCTGCCCGAAGGCCTGGTCCAGCAGCCCCGCCGTCTGCGGCGTCAGCCCGATCTCAGGCACCAGCAGGATCGCCGAGAGCCCGCGGTCCAGCGCCCGCTGCATCGCGGCCAGATAGACAGCCGTCTTTCCCGAGCCGGTCACTCCATGGAGTAGAAAGGGTTGGAAGCCCCCCAGCGCCGAAGCAATCGAGGCCAGCGCCTCCACCTGCGGCTCGTTGAGCCGGATGGGCGCAGCCGACGGCTGCAAACCGCCCATCCGAAACGCCGCCGCCCGCTCGTCGATCCGCACCAGTCCGCGCCGCACCAGCGTCTGCAGCGTAGACGATGGAAGATTCCGCGCCCTCAACTCCGCCAGCGGCAGCTCCCCGTCGCAGGCCGCCAGCTCCGCCAGAATCGCCTGCTGTTTCTGCGTCAGTGCGGGCAGCCGCGCCTCGGGAATCAGCACCGCAAACCGCTCCGTCCGCCGCGCGTCGCGCTCCACCGCCGTCGTCTCGCGCACAATCCATTTCTTACGCACCATGCCGGCGAGGACCGCCAGCGTCGCCGCCGTGGCCGTGCGCAGCGTGGATACCTTCACCGGCTCGCCCGAGGCCAGCCGTGCAAGAACCCGGTGCTCCAGGTCCTGCTCCTCCAGCGAGAGCTTCCCGCGCCGCTTGCCTGTGGGTGCCCCATAGCCGGGTGCCCCATGTCTCGATTTTGAGACATGGGCGTCGGGTGCCCCATGTCTCGATTTTGAGACATGGGATTCAGACTCACCGCCTTGGTAGGGCAGGGCTTTAGCCCTGCCACCAACGCGTGAAGCATCAAAGGGGGCTTCAGCCCCTGAGGCATGCTCTTCGGGAGGCTGCCGCAAGCTTTGCGGCAAAGCCCGCTCCACGCTATCCGCCAGCACATCCCGCCCCAGGTCCGTGATCCGGTAGTAGACCGTCCGCCGCACTTCGGCCATCAACGGCAGCATCCCTCGCAGCACCTCGCCCAGCGGCGCCAGGTAGTACTGCGCCATCCATTCAGCCAGGCTCAGCAACTGCTCGCTCAAGAGCGGTTCGTCGTCCAAAACCGCCTCAAGGTACCGAACCTCGAACTCCGTCGGCGCCGGCACCCCCACCGCGGTCACAACGCCAATAAGCTTCTCTCTGTTGAAAGGAACAACCACCCGCGCGCCGCGCTGCGGTAGCTGGCCCTCCCGGACGGCGTAAGTGAACACGCGATCCAGCGGCACGGGCAACGCGACTTCGCAGCAGGCGGGCATGGGAGGCAAGACTCAGTGTAGGGGATGACGCCGGTAACGAACGGCCTGTGGAATTCCACCCAGGAGATCGCGCCGCGAACCCGGCCCCAGGCATTACAATTCCTGCTGATGACTCCCAAAGCCGATTCCACTCCCGCTGCTAAATCCGTCGCTTCGCCGAGCACCTCGTCCAACCCCCAGGGCCCCATCACCATGACCATCGACATCGGCGGCTCGGGCCTCAAGGCCATGCTGCTCGACGCCAAAGGCAAGCCGGTGAGCGAGCGCCAGCGCGTGGTTACGCCGGCGGTGCCCACGCCCGAGGCCGTGCTGGGCGGCCTGGAAGAGTTGCGCAAGCTGATGGGCCGGTTCGACCGCGTGTCGGTCGGTTTTCCCGGCGTGGTCAAGCACGGCTGCACCTACCTCGGTTTCAACCTGCACCCGCTCTGGGCCGGCGGTTTTCCGCTCCAGACGGAGCTGGAAAAGCGCTGGAAGAAACCCGTCCGCGTGGGCAACGACGCCGACATAGCCGGCTACGGCGCCATCAAGGGCGACGGAGTGGAGCTGGTGCTCACGCTGGGCACTGGTCTGGGCGCGGCGCTGTTTACCAACGGCCACCTCTGCCCTGGCCTCGAACTCGGCCACCACCCCTGGCACAAGAAGACTTACGAGGACTACATCGGCCGCCGCGGCCTCGACAAATACGGCAAGGATCGCTGGAACGAGTTGCTGCGGGAGGCCATCGAGCAAACCGAAGCGCTGTTCAACTGGGACCACCTCTACCTCGGCGGCGGAAACACCAAAAAGATGACGTTCACGCCTGGAAAGAACGTGACCATCGTCTCCAACGAGAACGGCCTGCTCGGCGGCGTCTATCTCTGGCGCGACCAGGGCTGAGACGCCTCCCGCGCAGCCCCTGCCGTGGAAAATCAGGATCTCAGAACCTGTCCAAGAACTGGAATTCGCCCACCGTCAACCCGCCACAAATGCTGGGTGCCCCATCCATTCGCGCTTTTTGCGAATGGGTGGGAGACCATGAACCCCAAACGGCCCTTCTCGAGTCGGTTATCGGACAGGATCTCAGCGCAGGCTCTTCAGCGCCGGGTAGAGCTTCGTCCAGCGCGCATACCCCGCCTTGTACGTCTCTACGTCCGCCGGATCAGCCTCAATCCGTTCCTTAACCTCGATCGCCTGCCCGCACGCCTCGTCCAGATTTGCCCAGTGTCCCGCGCCCACTCCGGCCATCAGCGCGCAGCCGAACGCCCCGCCCTCTTCTGCCGTCAACACCTCCACCGCGTGCCCGTAGACGCCAGCCTGAATCTTCCGCCACAGCGCCCCGCGCGCCCCGCCGCCGCCCAGCCGGATGCCGCTCACCGGAATCCCCAGGTCCGCAAACAGCGTAAACGTGTCCTGCAGCGAGTAAGCCACCCCTTCCAGCACCGCGCGGACAAAATGCGCCTCCGTGTGCACCGTCGAAATGCCCGCAAACGCCGCCCTCACCTCAGGGTCCAGATGCGGCGTCCGCTCGCCCAGCAGATAAGGCGCCCACTCGAGGCCCTCGCTGCCTGCTGGAATCTTCCCCGCTGCATAGGTCAGCGCGTCATAACCCAGCCCGCGGAAAAAGCAATCCTTCAGCCAGCGCAGGCTCAACCCCGCCGACTGCGTCACCCCCATCACGTGCCACAGCCCCGGAACCGCGTGGCAGAAGGTGTGCAGCCGACCCTTCGGGTCCTTGGTCGGAGCAGCCGTAGCCGCAAACACCACCCCCGAGGTCCCGATCGTCGCCGAAACCGACCCCGGCTGCAGGATGCCCATGCCCACCGCGCCTGCTCCCTGGTCGCCCGCCCCCGCCACCACCGGCGTACCCGCCGCCAGGCATGTCCGCCGCGCCGCCGTCTCGCTGATCCGCGCGCAAACCTCCGGCGACTCGTACAACTTCGGCAGCCAGCTCTCGTCGATCCCCGCCGCCTCGGCCACTTCGTGCGACCAGCGCCGGTTGGTCACGTCCAGCAGCAGCGTCCCCGACGCCTCCTGCACATCGATTGCAAACTCCCCCGTCAGCCGGTAGCGCACATAGTCCTTCGGGCACAGAATGTGCCGGATCTTCGCGAAGATCTCCGGCTCGTGCTCCTTCACCCACAGCACCTTGGTCACCGTGAAGTTGGGCAGCGCCGGGTTGCAGGTCAGCTCGATCAGCCGCTCATAACCGATCTTCTCCGTCAGCCAGTCGCACTGCGGCTGCGTGCGCGTGTCGCACCAGATCATCGCCGGCCGCAGCACCGCGCCGTCCTCGTCCAGCAGCACCGCGCCGTGCATCTGCCCGGTCAGCCCAATGGCCGCAATGGGCTGCTTCGGCTCGGGCGTGCTGGCGATCACCGTCAGAATGGCCTCCTGCGCCGCCCGCCACCAGTCCTCCGGGTCCTGCTCCGCCCATCCCGGATGCTCCGTCCGAAACGGTGCATGCTCGCTCGACGAGCTGGCAACCAGCTTCCCTTCGCCATCCACCACCACCGCCCGCGTCCCGCCCGTCCCCACATCCATTCCCAGAAACCACATGGCCATCTCTCCCTGGCTAAATCGCTTTTCCCGGCGCACAGAGCATAGCATTCCCACCCACTGCGGCGACAGACAGCAGCCTCAAGCCTGGTCGAAGGGTGCCGCACAACGCCCACAAAAAGAAGCAGGGCTTTAGCCCCTGCCCGATTTCGAGCCGCCCATGGTCCGTTTGTTCGACCTCTTTCGTGCCTCGCAAGGATGCCACAATGCATCCGCAATCCGGCGAATCCTCGACGAAGCCTGCTTGCTCCGCAAGCTGTAGCCCAAAAATCGTGAAGCAATCAGGGGGTCGGAGTTTGCGGCATGACCTGTGCGACGCGAGCCTGAAGCACATCGGGCAGATGCGCTTGAGGCCCCTTGGCCCATGCCAGTGCCCGTTGGTCAAACGGAAGCTTCCCTTCAGCGCGAAGCAGATTCGTCATGAATCGAATCTTGTCTGCCTTCCTGCAGCAATTCCCCAAAGCTGTCGTGAATTCGTCCCGATGCCTGGAGACGATGGATTCGAGAAAATTCCAGTACCCATCCCCGAGGTGGCTGAACGTCTCGTCGGTTCCACGATCGAGCGCCGCATTCAATGAATTCACGAGGTCCTCGGTCGTCCCGGATGTATGCTGGCGAATGATCTCCAGCCCCTGATCGATCGCACCCCATTCCGATCCCGTCACTTCTTTGAACTCAAACGAATCTTTCTTGACGGCAACCCAGGAGTCGATCCAGCCTTGGACCAAGGGTCCCGTCAACTGGGGCACACCTTCCTTCGCATCGGAGGCCACATAAAAGTGAAACTTGGCTTCACTCCCTGGCTCCTCCGCCTGGACGCGAATCATTGTTCGCTTGCCGTCGCATCGCAGTTCATAGAGTCTCATCTTCCCTTCGCCCGGACTATCCAGAACCAACGACACGCTGCCTTCATTGACCCGCCGTGCCGTCGAAGTAAGACCGACTTGACCGGTCGCCTCAATCCAAAGCAAACCCTTGCAACTTCCACCGGCGGAATTCAGAATCATGTGGTCTGTGGAGTGCCCTTCATTGAACGAGAGCTTTCCCTCATTCAAAACACCGGGCAAAATGACCTCGGCGGTTGCAGGGTCTTTCTCCGGCCCCGATTTGGCATCCGGCAGAAACTGCCGCGCCTGGAGCAACATCGTCACTTCGGTATTGTCAGTAAGATCGTGCACTTGCCCCATGACGCCGTCCACATAGCGAAGCAGCAACTTCTGCATCATCCGGACCTTTGGGAATGTGATTTGCGCCGGAAATGTGGCGTCGCTGTTGCTGAACCATCCCTCGGTGACCACGCGGACCATGGCTCCATCCAGATCCTGCTCTCGACCCGGCGGAAATGTCACGTGATTCGCCGCACCCAGTTTTACTGTGAACGTCGCCCCCGATCTTTCTGAAATGACCAGCGCAAAAGTTGGCGTATTTCCAAACGTCGTTCGCATCGGCGGCATGTTCTCTATCTTCTGCACCGCAATTTGAACCCAGGTCGGATCGGTATCGGAGAATCCTCCCCACGGCGAAGATGTCTGGTACGAGGCTCCTTTTTCGGTCACGCCTTCTTTCAGTCCGCCTCCTGCAGGTTTCGAGGCGTCTTCGGCTAGGGCCGGCGTGGCCGCAGGAAGAACCGCGGCCGTGGAAGCCGGCAAATCGGTGGTCGAGGCGCCGATACCAAGGCCCCATCCCTTGATTTGTTGCAGCACAACTTCCACCGGCAACGCCTGCACCACCGGTGCCTCCGCTACCGCCAGCACGATCCCCGCCACATGCCAGTCCGCCGAACACACTGCGCCCCCGGAGTATCCGACCTTCACGTTGTGACTCTGAAAATAGAATCGCTGTTGGTCCGCGTGGTCGAAGCGATCCGGCGCCAACAGCGGACTCGCCCACTTGTACCCATCTGGGTTGCCAATGGGAAAAACCGGGTCGCCACGCTTCAGTTTGGAAGAGTCCCCTTCCAGCAGCAGTTCGAAAGGCAACAGCTTTTCCTGTTGTAAATCGATGGTGCCGGCATCCACCTGAAGTACGGCAAGGTCGAGATCCTGTGAAAACTGTGGAAGCAATGTCGCGGGAACTGCCGTATCGGGGCTGACGCTGAAGTACACTTGAATGCTCGTTGCCGCCGCGGTGGAACGCACAACATGATTCGCCGTCAGCACATATGCGGTGCTGCCGCGAATTGCAAATAGGATCCCGGCGCCCTGCGATGCATTTCCATCCAGGGTCGAATCGATCATCACCACCAGCCGGGCGGCGTCGGCAAATTGCGCGCTCTCCCCCTGGGGCAATGCCGCCCCGGATTCAAGCGGCCCGGCCGCGCCAGAACTGGCTTCTCCCAGCGCGCCGCTTCCCGCCAATTCCAAAACCAGCAGCGCGAGTATCGTCCACAGTGCCCATACACCCTGCGCGCGACCTTTTGTTTTCCGTTCCCGGCCCTTCGCTACTTTCGTTTGAGAATCCATTGGTAAACTCCTAGAAGAAACCCAATGCTCGATAGCCCGGCCGACCACGCAACGAAGAGCAGGTCCTGCGAGAGCCACCACTCCAGCATGCTGGGCATGGCTGAACGCCGCATGGACGACGAGCCGATCGACAAGGCTTTCACCGTTCCGTAGAAATCGAACCTGGTCGTCTTATCGCCCATGGTCATTGACCGCATACGCCCCGACGACGAGCCCATTTCCAAAAGATCGTTCGGAAGCAGTAAGGTCGGGCTTGCTTTGGTTGAAGAAATGCGGAACTGTCCCGAGGCGATAGTGGACAGCAGTTGGCCCGTCGCCTGTGGCTCTTCGTAGAGCTGCAAGTCATGGATGACCAGATCGCGGCTGAATTCGGAATCTCCATTCTTGGCCGGCGCAAAACGGAGATGAAGCATCGCACTGCGCCGGCAGGGGCCAGCCGCGCCTTGAACCGGCGCCGCGTCGTCTTCGGGCGCGGGGAATATAAGCACGCGCACTTGCGGCGGCGCCGGCAGCACGATCGTCGAATCTGCCTCGATCGTCGCTCGCGACGGAATCAGCAGCGTAACCGGCCGCTCCAGGTCGCAAAATGCAATTTCACGCGTTCCATCCGCGAAGTGCGAGAGTTCGACCAGGCCGTCGGCTGGCAAGTCGGGAATCAGAAGCGACATCGCGGCCGAATTCGCGTCGGCCAGTTGCGCGGTAAATAACGGATAGGTCGTTTTGATGTCGCCCTCAGGACCGCCGGCAGAGATGGAGATGTGCTGCTGTCCCTGGATCGCGATCCACCGCACGGCCACCGCGCCGGAAATCGCAGTCTTGCCGCTCAACACGAACCGTACCTTCGTGGCCTCGGCGTGCAGCTCGATGTTCGCTGTCGGCAACCGCAGCAGAAGCAAACTGAGGATGCACAACACCACCACACCACCGATCAAAATCTCTACGGTCAGTGCCTTCGCGGTCGACAGCCCATAGAGCTCCTCCAATCGCCCCAGGCTTTCCAATTCCTGAGCGTCGACCTGTCCATTGGATTCGAGCGCTTCACGCAGAAGTTTCTGCCGCCGCTCAAGCATCAGTTGGCGAAGACGCGCTCGTTCTGTGGGCCGGAACTTCATACTCTCTTCGCTCCGCCGAGCTCAGCGGCTCGCAAAAAAAACAAAATCCTCGTGCAAGGGTTCAGTCATGTCGGGTGAGAGAGCGTCCGCATCGATTTCCACGTAAGAATAGCCCTCAAACTGCGGCAATGAAATCTGCAGCCGGATGGGAACTCCCGCCGGAAGTGCCCGCTTCAGTTTCTGGCCCGCGAGTCTCGCCGCGGGATTCCCGTCAGCGTCCAGCTTCGAACATTCCCACGAGAGATCCAGCAGAGCTGTGCCCGGAACCACGGTTATTTCGTAGGTTGAGGATGCTGCCGCGGGAGGCCCGACGTCGAGGGGAAGATAGACCTGCCACGTCACATGTCCGATCCGCGCCGAGGTGGAGGCGAAAAGTCCCAGGTCTTTGAACTCCAGGTGCAATGCCTGCAGCACGTCGCCAGGCCACTCGAATGCACCTGCGGAGTACGTCTTGGCGGCGTCCATCCGATAGTACATATCCGAACGCAGTAACACCGACTTTACCGACACTTCGGCATTCGGCTTGATGTTCGCTTTCTTGCTCCACGCAATCCGGACCGAGTTTGCCACCGGGGGCCAGTCCGCGGCGCTAACCCGGCGAACCCCGGCGACCGAGAGGCTTTTCTCCATCGCGTGTGGACGCCAGTACAATCCCTCGCAGCGATCGCCGCGCTGCCGATAGCCCTCCGGACGATCCGCAACGCCTTTCACCGTCAGATCGCAGTCTGATTGGCTCCAGGCAATTCCCGCGAACATGACGAACAACACGGCTGCCCGCCAGGCACCAAAAGTCTTCATCGTGCTACCTCTCTCACCAACGGCTCGTCCTCTTCGGGGTCGGTTGCTCGTTACCGAGACAGCGATCTCTAGCCCAGGAAGACTTTCAGGACATAAAGACAGTACAGAAATCGGGGACCAGGGGCTTTGTATCTGAGCCAAAGTCTATATCACAGTTCAGTCAGGCGGTCGAAATTCTTCCCGTGCCCGCACAGGGAGCCTCATCCCACCCGAGACGCGATCTCTTCGATCCAGCCATCCACCACTACCGCCCGCGTCCCGCCCGTGCCCACATCCATTCCCAGAAACCACATGGCGTTCCCCCCTTGCTAAATCGCTTTTCTCGGCGCAGTGAGCATAGCAGCCGGGACGTCGCCTGCAAAAGCTCCCTGCCGTCCGCGAAGACGAGTGCCGTACCCTTGGTCACTTTAATAAGAAACGCCGCGCACCTTTTGTCGCCAGCCCGCCCAAAGCATCCCATCCGCGCAGAGGAAAATGAGGAACCCCACGAAGCCCGGGAGCAGGTGGAAGAAATCCAGATATCCCACGGCAAAATGAACGCCAAGCGCGCCGCCAAAGCCCGCACACCCCATCACTGCGACAATCTCCACCAGACTCCGATCCAGATCCGCGCATCGCGCCATGAAGAGCAGCAGGCATCCGATCGAGCATAGCCCACCGCCGAAGCCAGCCCGGTCATGGGAGATCACCGGGATCAGCGCAGGCGAGATGCGCGCCAGCGCCGCTGCGTCCAACCCGATAAACCTCAGATCCGATGGCACGAAGACCGTGGTCATTCCAAAGACAGCGATCGTACCGCCGGCCAGAATGAGCCCCGCTGCGCAGGCTCCCAGCAGAATCCGTCCCCATCGAGCGACTCTTCCGCACTCCTCAGGCCTCTCCATCCAAACGGCGCCAAGGGAAAAACTTGCCGGGAAAGATCGCCACAGCCCCGCTACAAAAACCGGAAGAAGAAACAGCGTCGCCACGCCGTGCCATGAATCGAGGTATCCCTTCCCCAGGTAGGTCAGGAAGGCCAGAAAGCCGACCCCGCCCGACACGACCAGCGCCCACCACGCCCATGCTGCACGCGCCAGCATCGGGAACGCCGCAAGCCACAGATAGCCCAGCCCGATAGCAAGCAGAGATCCGCCATAAGCGACCCGGTCGTGAAACATAAACCCCAGCAGATGGCGATTGCCGGCATGCCTCAACGCGGTTGAGTCCATGCCGATGGCATGGCTGTCCTGCGGAAGCAACTGGCCCGAAACCGACTGCAGAACGGCAAATCCCCCGGCGAGCGCCAGAGCAATGCCGGTGAGCGCAATCAGGAATCGCCCATCGCCAAGTACTGCTTCCAGAATGCCGCGTTGATCTCTCATTGGCATTGAAGTATAGCAACTGGTTTGCAGATCGATTCGACAAATTGTCCCACCTGCTCGGCAACCCCGCCGCATGGCAGCCAGGCCATTGAGTACCAGGATACGGAATACCGGCCCAAACGGTGACGCAGCGCACTGGCGCAGCCTCGGGGCCCGTCGAGAATGAAGTGGTAGGCCCTTGCCAGCACTCCGCTGTGCCGGGGCTTGGAGAATCGTACTCATGAGCGATCTAGCACCGCTGGCAGAAGCCGTTGCCGTCGATCCACTCGTCGGCCATCCCGCCGACTACCACGTCTTTCACAACTTCATCGTGCGCTGCAAGCATCTGCCGGCCATCACCACCGCGGTCGTCTGGCCGCTCTCCGACGTGGCCATGCGCGGAGCCGTCGAGGCCGCCGAAGAAGGCCTCATCGAGCCCACGCTCATCGGCGATGAAGCCGAGATGAAGGCCCTCGCCGCGAAGATCGGCGTCGACATCGGCCCCTACTCCATCCGCCAGGCCGCCACGGAATCCAAAGCCGCGGAGATCGCCGTCGCCATCTGCCGCGCCGGCGAAGCCCAGGCCCTCATGAAGGGCAGCCTGCACACCGACGAGCTCCTCAAGCCCGCCATGGCCCGCGACACCGGCCTGCGCACCGCCCGCCGCATCTCCCACGTCTTCATCATGGATACGCCGGCCTACGCCCGTACCCTCCTCATCACCGACGCGGCCATCAACATCGTCCCCGAGCTCGAAGACAAGGTCCACATCGTCCAGAACGCCATCGACCTCGCCCACGCCCTCGGCATCCCCGAGCCCAAGGTAGCGCTGCTGTCGGCCATCGAAACCGTCAACCCCAAGATCAAGTCCACCCTCGACGCCGCCGCCCTCTGCAAGATGGCCGACCGCGGCCAGATCACCGGCGGCATCCTCGACGGTCCCCTGGCCTTCGACACCGCCGTCAGCCAGAAGGCAGCCTCGATCAAGAATCTCGTTTCTCCGGTCACCGGCCAGGCCGACATCCTGGTCGTTCCCGATCTCGAAAGCGGCAACATGCTGGCCAAGCAGCTCGAGTACCTGGGCGGCGCGCAGCTTGCCGGCATCGTCCTCGGCGCCCGCGTGCCCACCATCCTCACCAGCCGCGCCGATTCCGCGGAGACGCGCCTGGTCAGTTGCGCCGTCGCCGTCCTGCTCCACTACGCCGCTCATCCGCAGCTGAAGGTCTAGCAGCGAGTCAGCGAGTCAGCTCCGCGCTTGGGCCGACTTGCCGAATCGGCAGATACGCCCCGTGCCTCATCCTTTCTGTCATTCTGAGCGAAGCGCAGCGGAGTCGAAGAACCTGCTTTTTGTAGCTTCTGGCGAAAGGGTGGGAGAACACAAACCCAATCCAGCCGACTCGCCGACTTGCTGATCGGCCGACTCGCTCACCCGTCCGCCTCTGCGAAACTGGAAGCATGCACGCCTCGCTGCCCGCTCTCATCTTCGACCTCGACGGAACCCTCACCGACTCCAAAGCCGGCATCGTAGGCTGCCTGCGTAAGGTGCTCGACGAGCGCAACCTGGGCGACCAGGGCCCGCTGGATCGCTTCGTCGGGCCGCCTGCCGACGCCTGGACGGCCGAGCTGCTGCCCCATGGAAGCGAGGAAGAACGCGCCGCCCTGGTCCGCGACTACCGCGCCTGCTACGACCGTGAAGGCTGGAAGAACAACTCCGTCTTCGCCGGCGTGCGAGAGATGCTCACCCGGCTTCACCAGGAGGGGTTTCCGCTCTTCGTTTGCACCTCCAAGCAGCACCACGCCGCCGTAAAGATTCTCGATCTCTTCGAGCTTTCCAGCCTTTTCACGGCCATCTACGGCGACCAATTAGCCTATGCCAGCCACAGCAAGGAAGATCTGCTGGCCCGGCTCCTGATTGAGCACGCCATCAGTCCCGGCTCCGCATGGATGATTGGCGACCGCATCTTCGACTTTCAGGCTGCCCGCGCCAACCAGCTGCGCTGCCTGGCCGCCGGATGGGGCTATGGCTCGGCCGAGGAGTGCGCCCTGGCCGACGCCCTCGCAAACACCCCGGCGGACGTGCGGGCGCTTGTGTCGCATCTTCGAGCAGGCCTTCACGGCGCGTCCAACCGGCCTGCCTGACAGCGTCGCGAATCAGGTAAGCCTGCAGGCCTCCAGTCCCCCTCCCAACGCCCCTTTGCGGAGAACCATTGCCTCGGCGTTTGCATCCAACCATGCGCAGGAGGAACAGGCACAGACGCTCCATTCCGGCGCGTTCCGATAGCCGTCCCCGGCAAAGGAGTTTTCCCAATGTCCAGCCACACCCATGAGGAATCAAAAGCAGCCAAGACAAACGTTCCAGACGGCTTCGACACCGAGCAGGTCAAGAATCTTTCCAGCGTGCTCAACGCCCTGCTGGCCGATGCCTTTGTCCTCTACCTCAAAACCAAGAACTTTCACTGGCACATGAGCGGACAGCATTTCCGCGACTATCACCTGCTGCTCGACGAACACGCCGGCCAGATCTTCGAGATCACGGACGCCATCGCCGAGCGCGTGCGCAAGGTGGGCGGCACAACCATCCGTTCCATCGGCCATATCGCTCGCTTGCAACGCATTGCCGATAACGACCAGGAGTTTGTACCCGCCCGGGATATGCTGCTGGAGCTCCACAGCGACAACAAGGCGTTCGTCGAGAGCCTGCGCGCTGCCCATGAAGTGACCAGCAAGGCCAACGAATATGCCACCACCAGCCTGATCGAAGTCTGGATCGACGAGGCCGAGCGCCGTGCCTGGTTCCTGTTTGAAGCCACGCGGTAACCCATCCGGAAGCTGACCCTCGCCCTTCCCCTGAATCCCGGCTGCACGGGATCTGGAGCCGGGCGTGTCCTGAGGCGCCTGGGTCTCATCCCCGAGATCCGGGCGCGCATTGCTGTGTTCCAATTCTCGGCCGCAGCGAATAATGGCCCCTCACTTGTGGCTCCGGGGCGTAGACTCATAGGCACTTGCCCCGGTTCTTTCAGGATTCTTGAAGTTTACCCCCGATTTTGCCGATAAGAATAGGATTGGGCCGGCAAGGTAAACTGCGTTTTGAGCAAATTCCTGCCAGGGGCTGCCATTGGTTGTGTGCTCAGGGCCATCGTCCATCGAAGAGATATTCAGCCATGCCGAATGAGTCACAAGCAGATGCGGCCAGCTTCGCTCCGCACGACCCGGCAGCGGCCAACCTCTACGCCCTGATCGAGAGCACGGAAGACCTGATCTGGTCCATCGACCTCAACTACAGCATTCTCACCTTCAATACCGCGTTGCAGCGCCACATCGAGCACAGTTTCGGCACCCGGATCGCGGTCGGCAAGCGGCCTGAAGACCTGCTCCCGCCGGAGAGAGCCATCCTCTGGCCGCCCCTCTTCGAGCGCGCCCTGACGCATGGCCCATTCCGCATCGAGGTGCCATTTCCCGGCGATCGGACACTGGAAATGTCCTTCAATCCCATTGTTGTGGATGGCAAGCCTACTGGGCTTTCCGTGTTCGGAAAGGATGTGACCGAACGCAACCGGGCCGAAAGACAGCTGCGCGAGACCGCGGAATCTTTGAATGAGACGCAGAGAATTGGCGCGATTGGCTCCTATGCTCTGGACATTCCGGCCGGGCGATGGACAAGCTCCGATGTGCTGGATGGATTGTTTGACATCGGCAAGGAATATGACCGGACGGTGGAGGGCTGGACGGCCTTGATCCACCCCGAAGACCGGGCCATGATGGCGGAGTATTTCCTCAGCGAGGTGGTGGGGAAGAGGAGAAAGTTCAACAAGGAGTACCGCATCGTCCGCGCCAGGGACCGGGTAGAGCGCTGGCTGCATGGCATGGGCAAACTGGAGTTCGATGCCGCCGGACAGCCCGTGAAGCTGCGCGGCGTGATTCGCGATATCACCGAGCAAAAGCGGGCAGACCTGCAATTGCGCGAGAGCGAACAGCGCTACCGCGCCACCTTTGAACAGGCGGCCGTCGGCATCCTGCACACTTCGCTCGACGGCCGCCTGCTGGGGAGCAATGCGCGCTTCGCCGAGATTATCGGCTACCGCCTCGACGAAGTCCCCAACCTCACCTTTCAGCAGATCACCCCGGCGGAGGATATCGACGAGAGCAATGGAGTCCTGGAGCAGATGTTGAACGGCGACCTCGAATCAGCCAGTTGGGAGAAGCGCTACCTGCGCAAAGATGGCGTCCCAACCTGGGTAAGGCTCACCGTCTCGACCCGCCGCGACGAAAAGGGCCGCGCGCTGAACTTTATCACCATGGTCGAAGACATCGATTCCCGCAAGGCCGCCGAGGAGCGCCTGTCCAAAATTCAGGAAGAGCTGCGGCACAGCGAAAACCGCTATCGTACCGCGTTCCATACCAGCATCGACGCCGTCAATATCAACCGTTTGAGCGACGGAACCTACATCGAGTGCAACAAGTCCTTTTTGGACATGACCGGTTTCACGCGCGAGGAAGTCATCGGCCGAAGCTCGCTGGAGCTGGGAGTCTGGGCCAACCCGGCAGTCCGCCAGCGCATGGTGGAAGCAGTACGAGGCCATTCGATCTGCCGGGATTTAGAGGCTCAGTTCCGGGCCAGGGACGGGAAGCTCTTCTGGGGGCTGATGTCGGCCACGCTGATCGAGATTGAAGGCGTTGCATGCGTCCTCACTGTTACCCGCGATATCTCCGCCGCCAAGGCTGCCGAGGAGCGCATCGCCGATGCCGCTGAGGCCCTGCGCGTCAGCGAGGAACGCTATCGCACGGTATTCCAGACCAGCCTTGACGCCATCACCATCAGCCGCGTGGACACCGAAGAATACGTAGATGTCAACCAGGCTTTTCTCGATGTGACGGGGTTTACCCGCGAAGATGTGATTGGCCGCACAACCCGTCAACTCAAGATTTGGAAGAACCTCGGCGACCGCGACAATCTGCTCGAACGTGTCCGCTGCGGCGGAGAATGCCGCAATCTGGAAATTCAGTTTCGCAAGAAGAACGGAGAGTTCATCTGGGGGATGGTGTCGGCGTCGATTGTGGAGATCGACGGCATCTCCTGCGTGCTGGCTATCGCCCGGGACATCTCCAGCGCCAAGGCCGCGGAAGACGAGATCCGCAACCTGGCCTTCTACGACACACTTACAGGACTGCCCAACCGCCGCCTGCTGCTGGAGCGGCTGCGCCAGGCTCTCGCCTCGGGAAATCGAGCCGACCGCAAGCGCGCCCTGCTCTTTGTCGACCTGGACAACTTCAAAACGCTGAACGATACGCTCGGCCACCAAACCGGCGACCTGATGCTGCAGGAGGCCTCGCGGCGCCTGACCACGTGCGTCCGCGACGCGGACACAGTCAGCCGGCTAGGCGGCGACGAGTTCGTGTTGATGCTTGAAGACCTCAGCGAGGTTCCCGAAGAGGCCGCCGCCCAGGCAAAGCTGGTGGGCGAGAAGATTCTGGCCACCGTTGCCCAGCCCTACTTGCTCGACGGCCACGAATGCCGCTCCAGCGCCAGCATCGGTATCTCTGTCTTCGGAGACCGCCGGGAGAGCACCAGCGAGGTTTTGCAGCAGGCCGATATCGCCATGTACCAGGCCAAGACCGCCGGCCGCAACACCATGCGCTTCTTCGCCCCAGCGCTGCAGGCCGCCGTCAACGCCCGCGCCGCCATGGAAGAAGACTTGCGCGTGGCCATCCAGACCGGCCAGTTTGTGCTCTATTTTCAGCCCCAGATCGACCGCAACCGCCTGTCCGGCGCCGAGGCCCTCATCCGCTGGAAACACCCCTGGCGCAACGTCCTGTCGCCCAACGAATTCATTCACCTGGCCGAGCAGACCGGCCTGATTCTACCGCTGGGAAAATGGGTGCTCGAGGCGGCCTGCGCCCAGATTGCCGCCTGGGCCGACCGCAAGCCGGCCGCGCGCCTCACCCTTGCCATCAACATCAGCGCCCTCCAGTTCCACCAGCCCGACTTTGTCGAACAGGTCCTCTCCGCGCTCGACCGCGCCGGCGCCAATCCCAGCAAACTGAGGCTGGAACTGACCGAGAGCATGCTGGTGGAAAATGTCGAAGAGGTCATCGGCAAGATGACCATGCTCAAGGCGCACGGCCTGCGCTTCTCCCTCGACGACTTCGGCACCGGCTATTCGTCGCTGGCTTACCTCAAGCGCCTGCCCCTCGACCAACTCAAGATCGACCGCTCCTTCATTCGTGACATCCTCACCGACGAAAGCAGCGCCGCCATCGCCCAGACCATCATCTCCCTGAGCCGCGCCATGGGCCTGCCGGTCATCGCCGAAGGCGTCGAGACCGAGGAGCAGCGCGAGTTCCTCACCCGGCTTGGCTGCCATGCCTTCCAGGGATATTTATACAGCCGCCCACTGCCGCTCGAAGAATTCCAGCGCCAATGGATGCCGGCTGCGGAAGACACCGTCTCCGCCGCCAGCTAGTCCCAGGACCGCATGAATGTAGAATGGCCGGAATGGGTTGGAACGCCGGTCTCGCCGGGTTCCCCAGGCGCCATCGCGAAAGAGGTTCCGATGCTTTCGTCCATCAATTTCTGGATGTGCCTTGCCGGGCTTGTCTATCTTGTCGCCGGAGTTTTTGTATTTCGAAAAGAGTTCGGCGTCGCCCGCGGCTGGGACAAGCTCATCGCCCTGGGCTGCATGTTCATCGCCGTTTCACTCGCAGTCTTCGCGCCCGAGCATTTCGGCGGCCCCATGCAAGTCGCGGATATGGTGCCATCCTGGATGCCGGCGCACCTGTTCTGGGCGTATTTTGTCGGATGCGCGCTGCTCGCGGCGGCTGCCAGCCTTACGGCGAAGAAGTTCGTGCGCCTCTCGTCCACCCTCCTCGGACTGATGTTCTTTCTCTTTGTCTGCATGATGCATATCCCCAATGCGCTCGCCGATCCGAAAAATCGATTCGCGTGGGCCTACGCGTTGCGGGATCTCTCTTTTGCCGCGGGCGCATGGGCTCTGGCCGGAATGCATAGCCGCGCCTCGTCGCCGCAACTATCGAAAGCTATGATTTCATTTGGGCGCATCGTCATCGGGATTTCTGCCATCTTTTTTGCCGTAGAACATTTTCTCCACCCGGAGTTTGCGCCCGGCTTCCCTTTGGAAAAGATCACACCTTCCTGGGTTCCGTTCCCCAGCATTTGGGGATACCTCGCGGGAACGATCCTGCTGGCCGCTGGATTCGGCCTGGTCCTGAACAGGAAATCGCGGATCGCCGCCACCGCGATTGGCGCGCTCATGACCGCCCTCACCCTGTTCCTCTATCTGCCCATTTGGATCCTCGCCCGCGGCGGCACAACGCCGGAGATCATGGAGGCGATCAATTACGTCTTTGACACCTTGTTCTACGCCGGAACAGCGCTCGTCCTGGCATCGGCATTGCCGCGCGATCCCGATGGCGTCAAGAAAACGTAGCGGCCATCGTTTTCCCCGGTGTCAGCTACCAACTACGCGAAGAAAAGACCTCATCAGACTTCTGGGGGACGTTCGAGGGGCGTAGCTTCATTCGCCAGGCGGACTGAACTGTCCAGCGAAGCCGGGTCGCACCACTCGATGCGTTCGCGGCTGCGAATCATTCCCCCGACGACAATCCTGCAGTTGAGCCCCGAGCGGTTGATCAGGGGTTTGAATACTTTCTTGCCAACCAGGGTTTCGAGATACAGGCAGGGTACGTTCATGCGCCCTCCGTAAAGCACGCAATCTCCAACGCGAAGATAGTGCCCTACCAGATGGCCCAGCGGTACGCCGCGGCAAGTGAGATTGCGCCTGTGCTCGCTTGGACTCAGTTCGATTCCGCGGTCGCGAGCGATCGCTTCCAATACCTCGATTTCGATCAGAGTAATCTGCCGATCGATGTGAGGTCGATTCGAATATGTCCCAAGTGCGGTCGCGTAGCGATCGCCCTCAATCCCGATGCCGGGCAGCAACCGCGCCTCGGGGAGTTCCACCATGGGTGCTCCAGCCCGCGAAGCGACGTGAATGTGGAGCAGCTCGCCAAGCCAGAACATGCGAAATCATCGCATGATTGACAGCGCCAAACAAGCGTTTCCATGTGCCTTTCCGGGCATGGGCTATGCACGGGTGCCTGCCTTGCCGAACTTCCCGTCGGCTTGGTCGCGTTAGAACTGAAAGACCAGCCCGCTCGACAGGCGCGCGAAGTTGGTGGGCAGACCGGGACTCCGGTAGGGGTTAAGATTTTTGTCGACGAGGGCGAAATAGGAGTACTGATAGCCGCCGCTGACGCGGAACGCGATGCGGCGCGTGAGCGGAGTGTCCAGGCCGCCGCCCATCAGGGCTGCAAACGAGGCCGTCTCGCCGGTGGTTGCGCCGGCGCCCCAGTTCTTGTTGATGCCGCCGTCGCCGCCCATGCCTTCCACAAACACGGTTTCCCTGCCCAGCCGATGGCTATATTGCGCGCCGCCCATGATGAAGTAAGGGTGCTGCGGCGCACCCGCGTTGGTGCCCATGTATCCCGAGACGTCGATCTTGAAGCGCAGATTGTGCCACTGCCCGAAGGCCACCGCGGCATTCCATCCATTCAGTGCCTGTTGCGAGCCGGGGACTCCGTTGATGGAGTTGGACAGAAAAGCGTACCCCCCGTAGATCTGGAAGTGGGCCGGAGGCTGCTGATTCTGGGCGTAGAGGGCGGCGGACAGGCACAGCATTGCAATCAGCGAGATGAGACGTGACGGCATCGAGGACCTCAGGTTCCAGGGTCCTTTCATCTTATCCGGTCGGTTGGGGTTTTGGAAGTCAACCAGCCCGCAGGTCAATCCATCGACATGCTCAGCTGGTGGCGCACATCCGCGCCGCGAATCCAGAAGATCACGTCGGTGGCGATATTCGAGGCGTGGTCCGCGATCCGTTCCAGGTTGCGCGCCACCAGAATGCCGTTCATGGCCTGCTGCGTGAACTGCGGCTTTTCCTGGATCAGTTCCAGCAGGTCGGCGTGGGCGCGGCGGTTCATGCGGTCAATCTCGTCGTCCATCTCCCGCACCGACTCGGCCAGCCGCGCATCCCCCTCCAGCAGCGACTGCACAGCCGAGCGGATCATGCGCCCGGCGAACTCGCCCATGGCCGCAAAGTCCACCGGCAGGTCTACCTCGCCGTGCTTGAGAATCTCTTTGGTGCGCCGCGCAATGCCCATCGACTGGTCGCCGATCCGTTCCAGGTCGCCGTTGATCTTGATCACCGCCAGGATGAAGCGCAGATCGATGGCCATGGGTTGTTCTTTGGCCAGCAGTTCATAGGCCATGTCGTCCAGCTCGTGCTGGGCGGTGTTGATGGCCGCCTCATTCTGCTTCACATACTGGCACAGGCCCTTGTCGCGCTGCAGGTAGGCGTCCACCGCGGACTCGACCGCCAGTTGGGCAAGCGCAGCCATGGCCAGGAGCTTGTCTTTCAGTTCGGCGAGTTGCTGCTGAAAATGGATGCGCGGCACCGCGGTTTTCTCCCTAAACCTTGATTGTGCATCATCGCATGTTACGAACAGGCAAATTTCCCTCACATGCACCAGAACTGTCACGCCTGCGGGACAGGACTCATCCCGGCCGCAGGCCCGGCCGGACCACTTCGGAACAGCCCGAACCGATGATCTAGGCTAACACTATGGCTTCTCAGCATCTGACCGACGACGCAATCCTCTCCCTCGACCCCGCCGACTGCGAACCCCGCCAGGTCTACAAGCTCATGACCGGCATCATTGTGCCCCGGCCGGTGGCGCTGGTCTCCACCGTGGACCGCAACGGGGTTCCGAACCTGGCCCCCTTCAGCTTCTTCACAGGAGTCGGCTCCAATCCGCCCACGGTGCTGTTCTGCCCCGTGATTCGCGCCCAGGGCCGTCTCGGCGCCGATGGCCAGCCCGAAATCCGCAAGGACACCCTGCGCAACGTCGAGGAAACGGGCGAATTTGTGGTGAACGTGGTCAGCGATGCGATTGCTGCCGCGGCCAATGCCGCGTCAGCCGAGGTGCCCCCGGATGTGAACGAGTTTGTGCTGTCGGGTCTTACGCCGCGGGCCAGCGACCTGGTGCGCCCCGCGCGCGTGGCCGAGTCTCCGGCGCAAATGGAGTGCAAACTGCTCCAGGTGATCTATACCAGCCGCGAGGCCGGCGGAGGCGTGATTGTGCTGGGCAGGATCGTCCGCTTCCATGTGCGCCAGAGCCTGGTGGAAGACTTCCGCGTCGATCCGGCCGGCCTGGACGCAGTGGGCCGCATGGCCGGCAACACCTGGACCCGCACCCGTGACCGCATCGAGCTGATCCGGCCCAGCTAACAGGAATTTCTCACCATTCGCCGAAAATCGTACCGCCGGTCTCCGGACCGGCTGTACTGAGGGCCTCCCGGCCCTCAGAGGTCTTGCCGGACCTTGAATTGTGAGCCGTCGCACAGTCAGTGAGAAATGCGGTTCAGACCTTCTTGTACTGGCCGTGTTTGTAGGGCAGAATCTCCACCCCGTCCGCCGCGGCGCGGCGATCCTGCCGGGTGGAGGACTCTCCTGTGCGATCATCCAGCTTCTCGAAGTCGATGACCATGGGTCTGGGGGGAAGGAACTCCGGCGGCGCCGTCACCAGTCTCAGCGATGCGCCTTGTAGGTTGTCCGCACCTGCGCGGAGCGGATCAGGCGAGATAGTGCGTTCGAAGGAGGGCCGCTCGCTCCTGGGATCGAAGGCCGGTCCCGTACCGCTTTGCCGCTCCGGCGGCTCGGCGCCCTTCTGCGCATTCTTCACGCCCAGCACAAACAGCAGATTGCGCAGACCGCTCAGTCTTGAAGTGAGATTGTCGAGCGTTTCTTCCGAGATGGCTGCCTGGGGATGGACGGGTGCGGCATCGCTCAGGGATTCTGGAGACAGTCCGGGTGCCCTTTCCCAATCGCGCACCAGTGCATATGCAGGAGCCTGCGGCTGCTGGCCGGAGATTGGCGTCGAGGCTTGGTTCTCTGCCACGGAGCCGGCCGATCGGGACGCAAAGGTCCTTGCCGGTTGCCAGATCACGGGCGGGCGGGTGGGCGCGGCCAAATGGGGCGCGGCGCTCAGCCACCGGGGCAGGTCCGCGGCCTGAGCCGCCGCGGGATGCGTGGGATCGGGAGCTTGTTCCACCCCCGGCTCAAACTGTTGAATCGCAGCGGCAACCGCGGGGGAAACGGGTACCTCCCGGACCGCGTGGAACGCAACGGCAGCGGTAGCAGCCAATGGCTCGGCCAGGGGCGGAGCCGGCGCGGGAACCGCGGGCTTGGCGGCGACGGGAGTTGGAATGTGCGGTACGGCTTCGCTCACCGGCACGGCCGCAGCGGCAACCGTAAAGCTTCCGGCAGTCTCGGCGGCCGGCGCCGGTGCGGGCGGGATCGGGAAGGGCTTTACGGGCTCGGTAAGGCGCGCGGAAACCATGGGCGATGGGTGGCAGACGGCAGGATCGACCGGCGGCAGAGGTTCGGGATGTGCCGAAAAGCGGGCGACGGCAGCAGCGGCCGCCGCCAGTTCCGGCTCCAGCAGCCCGCGTGGACGATCCTCCTTGGGAAGCTCCGGGGCGGCAGCAGCTTCATCCGCGGCAAAGCCGCTTTGTTCCGCACGCTGCGTTCTGCTCGCACTCTGCGCCTGCAAGTGCTTTTCCACGGCTTCCACGGCAAGCCGGAACGCAGGATCGGCGTTGGCCAATCCCACGCGGTTCAACACAAAGCCCACCACGCCGACATCGAGCCTCTCCAGCATTCTGGCCATTTGGCGGAGCTCGTCCCGCGTCGTCATTCCCGACTCCATGACGACGATCGCGCAATCGACGAAGCGGGCCAGGTATTCCGTCTCCGCGCAGACGGCCAGCGGCGCAGTGTCGGTAAACACCAGGATCTCTACCCCGGTTTCCGCCTCCTCGGCCATCTGCTGGAGCAGGGCTGTCGGCCGGCTGACGCGCTCGGAGGGCGCCAACCCCCGGGAATTGCCGGGGCCGCTCATGTTTGCGCCAGATCGGGGAGCCGGAACGCCCGTGGCGTCCACCAGCACGGTCGACCGGCCCATCGCCTCCAGCATCTTTCTCACGCGGTTGACCAGCGTGGTCACGCCTGTGCCTGCCGCGGTCCCGGTCACGATGCAGCTTCTCAGGTCCCCCTGCTTGCGTGCATGTTCGATGGTCGAGGCAAGGCGCAGCAAATACTCCTCCGCCGCTCCTTCCGAGACCTCGGCAAAGTCCGGCAACTGCGCCATGGGCGCAAAGCCCAGCACCTGCTCCACATCGGCGGCGATGTAAATCCTGGGGTCCAGCTTGTTGACTACGACGGCGGCCAGCACGCCGAAAAACAACCCCGCGAGAAGGATGAGGAGAGTATTGCGCAAGACCCCGGACTTGGTACGGTTCAGAGGCGGCTCCGCGGGCGTCACCTGGAAGGCGGCGGGCGGGGCGCTGTCTTCAAGCATCAGGTTGTGCATCTGCTCGTCCACGGCCGCATAGCGCGCCTGGAGGCGCGTGATGTCTGCCGCCAAATCGCTCGCGCGCTGCAGTTTTGGAGTGGCGCTGCCGGCGGCGCCGACCAGCTGACGCAACTGCCCGTTCAACTGCGCCTCCACGCCCGCGGTCCGCTGCAGATCGGCGCGCAGTTGCAATTGGATGCGCGCGGCCGCCTTGGAGCGCAGCTCCTTCATCATGGCGTCCAGGGTGGTGTTGATCCTGGTCAGTTCCGCTTCGTCCTGCTTGTACTGCGGATTGAGCGGCGTCAGGTTGGCCATCTGCGAGATCAGGGTGGCGCGGCGGATGTTAAGCGACTGCTTCATGCTCACCAGGACGGCGTCGTTGGCGATCAATCCATCGGCTTCCGCATCGATGGCCGAAGACGAGCGCCCGCTCCCCGCGTCCAGCGCCGCAAACTTCGCCGCGGCCGCATCGTGATCGGTGCGCGCCTTCACCAGTTCAGCGTGAATCTGCGTGATGTCTTCGTCGTAGTGATCGGGAGCCGCATTCCCCACCGAGGCCACGCCCAGTTGCTTGTTGAGCGCATCCTGTTCGGCGTGATCCGCGGTCAGCGCGTTCCCAATCCGCTCCTTTTCCTCGCGCAACATGGTCAGCCGCTGGGCATCCCCGGTTCTCTCATCCCGCGAAGCACTCTCGATGTAGCTGGCCGTGACGGCGTTGGCGATCTGCGCCGCCATCTCCGGGTCCCGCGCGCGCGCGCCAATCGAAAACTGATAAGCTGCCCCCTCCCGCGTCACAGAAAGCTTTCGCACCAGCCTGCGCTCGGCCTCCTGGTCGCTCTCGCCCTGATTCTGAAAGCCGCTCAGCCTGTGCAGCGCCCCGGCGAGAACGTCGTCGCGGCTCACGTTCATCATCTGCTGATGGATGTAGGTCTCATACGTGTTGCTGTCGAACGGCCAGCGCTCCGAACCGCCCTGCTGCGGCTCCAGAATCTTGGCCGGCGTCGGCTGCACATACACAATGCTCTCGGCAAGATACGCCGGGAACGACTTCAGCACGAAGATCTGCACCAGCAGATACATTGCTGCCAGCACCGCGCCGCCGAGGGCGACCTTGCGCGCCAGCCTCCAATGCATGCTGAGGCTGCGCTTCACGTTCAGCTGCATGAATGCCTGCTCGGAGCCAGGAGGCGGCGTGGAGCGGGATGAAGACGCGGCCCGCTCCTTGTCGCCGGCGCGAACCGCATCCGCGGCCGCGGATTGACCCAACACGTTCCTCATGGCAACCCCACCCCAGTCAGTGCACCCGCCGTGATGAGCGGGCTGAGCCGCTCAACCACGTAAATCGCGACAACGAGCAGGTTGGGAATGGAGTAGTTGAACTCCTCATAGACGCGCCCCATCCCGCGGAAAATTGATGTACCCGGTCCCGTCAACATGTGAAACTGCATCGTTATGCTGAATACCACAAATAGGGGAAGAAAGGAGTCCCTCATCGGTAACGCGGAACTTGACCAAACGTGCAGAATTGGGAGTGACCAAAAGTCCATAGCCGAAGAGAATGCCGCCGTGCAGAGGTTGGAGTAGCGCGCGCCGCTCAAGTAAAATCGCTTGATCTTCTACCAACTCCGTGCCCCATCGAGGCACCCTCTGGGTCCGCCTTTTCCCTGGCGAAGGGGTGGGAAACCGCAAAAATCAAAAGGAACGAAATCACGCGATCAAACCAGCACCTTTTGAAACCGGAACTCCTGCGACCGAGCACTCCCCCGAGGCGCTCCGGCGCGATTCATACCCTGAATCCAACCGGCAATGAGGAACAGCAGCAACACCGCCTGCTCGCCCAGATAGACCGTGGTGAGCGCCGTCATCAATCCCAGCAGCACCGTCAGGTGCGCAAAGACCAGCGCCCTATCCTCCTCGGCCAGCGGCCGCTGCGCCAGCCGGAACAGGCGCGCCCCGCTGCCTGCCAGAATCATGAGAAATAGCGCCAGCCCGGTCAATCCCTGAGCAGCCGCAACCAGCAGGTACTGATTGTCGACGGACTTCTGGCCGTTCATGACCGGCAGTGTAGTAATGCCCCAGCCAAAGACCGGGCGCTGCCTGATCAGTGGCATGTAAGCCTGGATCAGCATGCGGCGATAGACCGCGTTGCGCTGCGCTACGCTGCCTGCATGGATGAGATCCGTATCCGTGTACCGCTTCCCGTAGTAGTATCCGGCTGCCGACAAAACGGCCAGCAGGACGACAAAGATCAATGCCGCCCTGCCGAGTGAAAACCTGCGCATCAGCAACGCCAGCATCAACGCCAGCCCCACACCCACCCACGGGCCGCGCGACTGGGTCATCAGCAAACCGGCCACCATGGCCCACAGCACCAGCCCGCGCAGCGTCAAAGGCAGGCCGTCGACGATCCTGCGCGTTCCCCAATGGGGCGCAAACCTGCGCAGCCACAGGGTGTAGATCAACCCGGCGAGGAACATCATTCCCGCCAGGGTGGCGTGTGCGTAGGGTCCGGCAATGCGCCCGAATCCCCACCTGACCTGCGCCGGCCACTCCACCGCCTGGCCGGGGAACAAGCGGTGCCCAACTCTCTGCCAAAGACTTCCCCCGGAGAGAAAATCGATCACGCTTACGCCCGCCACAAGCGCCAGCAACACCGCCATGCGCCGCACCACTCTCTTGCGGGCCGGGTGGCCGTCCACGCCCTGCTGTTCGATCAGCAGCTTGCCCAGCATGTAAGGCAGGACCATGGTGCAGAGACACTGGAAGAAAATCAGACCGCCATTGGCAAGATTGGTGGCCAGGGGCGGGCCTTCGGTGGAGAACGCTTGCTTCCAGGTCCCGTCGGCCAGTACTGTGCTCAGGCCCTCCGACCATCCCGCGCTTGCGGCAAACAACAGGACCCACAAATCCATCCAGGCGAACCGCCAGCGCTGTATCTCCTTCACCCACAGGGCGGCGCCGAGCGGGAGGATGGCAGCGTCGGCAAACGTGAGCGGCGGCAGATGTGGGAACCGCACGTTGTAGTACTGGGGAAGGAGAAAAACCACGGGAAGATAGACATTGAGCAGCGCCTTGCGGATGGGTCCCCGGGCCAGCGCCACCCAGCACGCCACAGCCGGGATCAGGATGATCAGCTCCATTCCGTCCCCCAGAGAGCGTAGGGCTTGCCGCCTTTAAGAACCTGTCCAGGAACTGGAATTTGCCCACTGTCAACCCGCCGCAAATGCTCCGTGCCCCATCCATTCCCGTCTTTTGCGAATGGGTGGGAAACCATGAACCCCAACCGGCCCCCCTCGAACGCGGCTTTTAGACAGGCTCTATCCACGGGCGCGCGTCTGCGCGGAAAGCACTTCCTGTTCTCCGTTGAGGTTCACGCGCGCCGCAGGTTCCGTTTCCTTGGCCACTGACCTGCCATGGGCGCCGGTCGACTCCCATACATCGAAGAGCGGATCGGCACACCAGGCGTGCAGCAGGAACCGATTCTTGAGACTCAGGCCCGCCAGCGACAGCGTCAACCCGGCTTCCAACAGCTTCCGGCGCACTCCCATCAGCGCTCCCAGCCCCGCGGCCGTAATCTGCCTGACCGACTGCAGGTGAACCACCATCACCAGGCTGCTGGCTACGCTGGCGTTGGCCGCCTCCTGTAGCTCGGACTCCACCTTGGAACCGAGTTTGCCGTGCACATAGACATGCATGACCTGGGGAGTGCTCACCGTGGTCACTTGGGATGCACCCAGGAAGGGGCGCTGCATCCAGGCTGCAAGCAGCGTGAGGGGCAGGCGACGGCCCAGGCCCAGAAAGTCGCGCAAGTAGCGCGGGCCAAGCCGGGAAGGCTCCTGCACCAGGCGCATCGCCCACTCCAGCCCGCATGCCTGAATCCAGTGGGGCGCGCGCTGCATGTCGCCCACAATCATTTCGAAACTGCCGCCCACGCCCATGGCTACCGGCACACCCAGCCGCCTGCGGTTCATCCAGATCCACTTTTCCTGCTTGGGATTGCCCAGCGCCACCAGCAGAATCTCGGGCCGGGCCGCATGGATCCGTTCCAGGATCTCGCTCTGGTCCAGTTGCGCCATGCTCTCTTCCGTGGGGGCAAGCGTGCCCACAATATGGACGCCGGGGTACCGTTCCTCAAGCCACTTCCTTGCCCGCTCGGCTACATCGCCCTTGCCGCCAAAAAGAAAGATGCCATAACCCTTGCGCGCCGACAGGTCGGCCAGCCGGGGCACAAGGTCTACGCCGGTCACGCGATCCGCAAGCGGACAGCCGAGGAGTTTTGATACCCACACCAGCGGCATGCCGTCGGGCAAGACAAGGCTGCAACCCGCGATGATCCGATGCAGATGCCGATCCGCCAGAGAGTTCCGCCAGAAGTCGAGGTTGGCGGTCGCGATCTGATGGATCCCACCCGACAGAATCAAATTTTCGATAGCCTCGACCGCATCACCCGCCGAGAGGCTATCCAGGGGTAGTCCCAGCACGGCGATCGGGTGCTGCAAGTTCCTCTTCATCTTGTGCTTCCATTCCCCGCTTGCACACGCCAACCCGCCGGGCATATCGCTCCGGCCACGCAGCGCCGATCCGTTCAGCGAGTTGTTGCCTCATTGAGTGCGTTCTCGACCCGTAACTGCCTGCGTCTCTGCATGATCGGGAGAGTGCTCGCCAAACCTCGGACGAAGCATCAAGCGCGTTGCCTCCGGCAAGAAATTAGGACCACAAGGTAGTCTGGATGCTCCCCCGGCCCGGGTGGGGAAATGGTTGGAAGCTATCTGCTGTTGTCTCTTGCATCAATAGCCCAAAAGTGAAAGCCGGAAATTAAAACACTACCCCTTTCGTTAGATATATCACGACGATTCAGTAACCATGGATAGTTACCATAACTTATATTTGAGTTATTAAGTAACGGTAAGTGATTACGGTTGAATCTCATGATGGTTACCAATGACCGCCTGATTCAGCCGCGGAACACTCGTTGCAACCCAATCAGCAATCCCGCAGCGAATCCGTCCACTCCAACACCGCCATCGAGCACGGCGCCAGGTCAAGCTCTGCGCCGGTCAGCTTCTCCTCACTGACCGTCACCTGCGTCGCATCCTCGTTGCTCGAGCCCGGCCCGGAACTCACCATTCTCCAGAGTTTTACATTCGGGTTGGACCTGAGACCGGGAGCCTCCACGCTGATTCTCCTGCTCTGGTGCAGCCCGTAGTTGAACACCACCAGCCCGCGACTTTCCCCTCTCATCCTTTGCCGCAACGCCACTACCCCGAAAGACGCATCCGCGCTCAATCGCGCTTCTCATCTCGTCCCTGCCGAAGACTCGACGAGCATGAGATACGGCGTCATGCCGAGTCCGCCACTGACCGCTCCCACAGCGCACCGCCTGCTTCCGGGCAGTGCGGGGCTCGGGATCGCCACGGCCTACTCGGAGACGACGATCATCTTGTAGGGCGAGCCAATCGAGATCGAAGTGTCCTCGGTGACCGATGCCGGAGTCACGGTAAAGACGTACAGCGTATTGGTGGACTGGGAGATGGCATAGAGGTGATTGCTGCTGTCCCACGCCACCTGGCCGATGGGGGTATCGGTCAGCAGGGTCTTATAAAGCGCAAGCGGGGCCGCGCCATTGAAGTTGTAGATCTCGATGCCGCTGGCCGCATTCCCCACCCCGTTGTCCGCATAGAGCGCATACAGGTTGCCGGCAGGCGAGAAGGTCGATCCGGGCGTGACCGACGACCCGGGTATATACAGCGCCGAGGTCGGCATGTTGCTCGAAGTATTCGTGGTTGAGATGCTCCCCTTGTCATCCACCGTGTAGCTGGCCAGTTGCGGCAGATCCGTGTGGTTGACATAGTAGGGATAGAGCTGAAGAACTAAGTAATTCCCCGTGGGCGAGGCATCGGGCGCAAACACGTCGTACCAGCCCCCATTGAGTGTGGGCGTGCTCCAAGAGAACTGCGTCATACCTTGCAGCGCTCCCGATGCGTCCCGCTGGAAGGCCTCCGCACTATCTGTTTGCAGAGGCACGTTGGTGTAGTAGGCATATTTCTCGTTTCCCAGGATTGAGACGAGGCTCCAGTCTCCCCCCCCCGCATACGCTATGTCTCCAGCGAACAGGAAGGCGCCGTCATTTTCGATCTCGTAGGTCTGGTATGCCGAGCAGTTCGCTATCTGCGGGTTCCCGTTCTCCATCAGTACGAAAATGTACTTTCCCGAGTGGTCCAGCACCGCTCCATTCTGGCCATTCGCCGAGCTTCCGCACACACTGCCTCCGTACTCGAAGACCGGCATCTGTGCCAACTGCGGCTCGATAACTCCATTCGCGCCGATCCCATAGGAATGAAGCAGGTCCTTGCCGGCCGTAAAGAACTTCGTCGGGGTGCTGCCGGCGATTTGCCCGGCGGGCTTGAACGGGGAGCCGGAGATGGCGTTCAGTTGCGCGGTCGAGGAGACGCTGAAGCCATACACGGCACCCTCCGCGCCCTGTATCTGGATGTAGACGTAAGCTGCGGTGGACGGCGTGGATTGCGCTCTCGCGTTTGGGGCTGCGGCGAGGGTAGAAGCAAGCAAAAGGGAAACAGCGAGGCCGAGACCCCGGAGCGGATGCATCATTGGCATTCTCCTGCCTGTAATGTGTTGGCCGGCTTTCTCAAATATCGAATTGAGGAAGCGCGCGGGTTGCCGCGGCCTACTCGGAGACAACAACCATGTCCCACGGCGATCCGATCGACCAGGAAGTGTCCTCGGTCACGGAAGTCGAAGTCACGGTAAAGACGTAGAGCATGTTTTTGGACCTGGAGATGGCATAGAGGTGGTTGCTGCTGTCCCACGCCACCTGGTCAATGGGCGTACCGCTCAGCAGAGTCTTGTAAGGCGTAAGCGGGGCCGCGGCGTTGAATTTGTAGATTTGGATTCCATTGCCGCCCGGCCCCGCTCCGTTGTCCGCGTAGATCACAAACAGGTTGCCGGACGGAGAGAACGTGCTGACGAAGTTGTTAAACGGAGAAGTCGGCATGTCGCTGGAAGTATTGGTGCTGGAGAGGTTGCCTTCCGGATCCACCGTGTAGCTGCCCAGTTGCGCGGGATTCGAGTCGTAGGGAAAAAGTTGAAGAACCAGGTAATTGCCGGCGGGAGAAGCGTCCGGCCGATAAGGGGTGTAGAAGCCGTCGGAGAGCGTCGGGTCGGTCTCAGTGAATTGCATCAGTTGCAGCTCTCCGGAGCTTTCCCGCCGAAAGCCGATCGGGCTGGCGTAGTGGCCGTCTATCTGGTCGGCATAAGCAAAGCTTTCGTTTCCCAGGATCGTGGGAAGATCGACCCCGTCGCCTCCCGAAGTATTGACTTCCGTGTCCCCGACCCCGTCAAAAACCCCCTTATAAGGCGATTTGCTGAGGATTTGGAACGATTGATACGCGGCGCACGAGCCGTTCCCGCCGTTCTGCTGCAGCACGTAGACGAATTGCCCCGTGTGGTCGAGCACGGCCCCCCAGTTTGTGCCGTTGCCGCACGCACCCCCGGCGTAGTCTGTGTCGGGGTTCTGTTCCAACTGATCTTCGATGGCGCCGTTGGAGGCGATCCCGTAGGAATGAAGGTTACCCGAGCCCATCGTAACGAGCAGGGATTTGTTGTCCCCGATGATCTCCCCGGCAGGCTTCCACGGAGCGCCGGAAATGGCTGTCAGATGCCCTGTTGAGGACGCGCTGAAGCCATAGACTGCGCCCGCCGGGCCCTCAATCTGGATATACACATACGCTGCGGGGGGTGAAGTGGATGCCGCTCGTGCCTGCGGTACAACAGCAGCGGCGGAAACCAGCATAAGGGAAGCGGCGAGGCCAAGACCCCGGACTGCATGCGTCATTGAAATTCTCCCCCTTGTGATGGAATGCACAAGGTACCCCTGACGCTAGAGCCATTGAACGGTCCCGTCTGAGCCGGAACGCTCAGGCCTTTCAGACCTCGATTTTCTCCAACCCTTGCAAAGAGACAACCAGCCCTGGCCTGCCGCCCAGCCGACGTGCTCACGGAGGCGCCCGACAAGTGCAGAAGGCGATGAAACGTTGTTTGGAATTTCTGAGACGGTTGAAGCATTCACCCCGAGCTTGCAGGCTAGGGGAACCTCTGAATAAGCTTATGTTTTGAAAGGGCACGGCTTTAGCCGTGCCGTAAAGGTCCCACAATCAACCCGGGCTTTAGCCCCGGAAGGAATCAGAAGCCTGAGCAAAGGACTTGTTCACCGGTTCACCAAGCCTCCTCAGGTTGCCGCCAGAGATCTTCCTCCGCAAATCGCCCCATCTGAAACCTTCTCAATTCGGATAACCCCAAGGTCCGGTCAGTAATGCTCGGGTCATCGTAAAGCAGCTACAATTTAGTTGTGCGCAGCCTCAGCGCATTGGCGATTACCGAGACGGAACTGAAGCTCATAGCAGCCGCGGCGATCATCGGGTTCAGGAGCAGTCCGAAGTGGGGATACAGCACCCCTGCCGCAAGTGGCACCCCGACTGCGTTGTAGACAAAAGCGAAGAACAGATTCTCTCGAATATTGAGCATGGTCGACTTGCTCAGGTGACGGGCGCGAAGGATGCCGCGCAGGTCGCCTTTCAACAGAGTGATGCCGCCTGCTTCCATTGCCACATCGGTGCCGGTGCCCATGGCAATGCCGATGTCCGCCTGCGCCAGCGCCGGCGCATCGTTCACTCCGTCGCCGGCCATTGCGACCACGGAGCCCTTCTGCTGGCGCTCCTTCACCACCTCCGCCTTCTTTTGAGGCAACACATCCGCATAAAACTCGATGCCGAGCTTGTCCGCTACTGCCTTCGCGGTAGTCTTGTTGTCGCCCGTGACCATGATGATCCTCAGACCCGCCGCGCGCAGTTCGCGGATTGCATCGGGCGTGGATTCCTTGATCGGATCGGAGACACCAACTAAGCCCGCCGCCTTGCCATCCACGGCGACCAGCATTACCGTCTGGCCTGAGTTACGCAATGCTTCAGCGCGTTCGAGCAACGGTGCAGGATCGACCGACAGATCGCGGAACAACTCCGCGTTTCCGACAGCAACCTGCTTGCCCGAGACAATTCCCTTTACGCCCTTGCCGGTGATGGAGCTGAATCCCACCACGTCGATCGGGGCAAGCTTCTTTTCTTCCGCGCCTTTCACGATGGCTGCTGCCAACGGATGTTCGCTGGAGCGCTCAAGGCTGGCGACCAGTTGCAACAGCCCTGATTCCTCAATGCCGGGCTGAGGGATGACAGAACTCAGCGTCGGCTTGCCTTCGGTGAGCGTGCCGGTCTTGTCGATGATGAGTGTGTCCACCTTGCCGAAAACTTCCAGCGCCTCGGCATTGCGAATGAGAATGCCTGCGCGAGCCCCGCGCCCCGTGCCCACCATGATCGCCATCGGTGTGGCGAGACCGAGAGCGCACGGGCAAGCGACAATCAGTACCGCAACGGCGTTGACAAGGGCATGAGCAAAGCGCGGCTGCGGACCGGCGAGCAGCCAGACAGCGAAGGTGAGGATGGCCGCAACGATCACCGCGGGTACAAAGTACGACGACACCCGGTCCGCCAGCCGCTGGATAGGCGCCCGCGACCTCTGCGCTTCGCTGACCATCTTCACAATCTGCGACAAAAGCGTGTCGGCCCCCACGCGCTCAGCGCGCATCACAAACCCGCCCGTTCCGTTGACGGTTCCCGCCGTGACTTTCGCGTCCTTATCCTTCTCAACCGGGATGGGCTCTCCGCTGATCATCGATTCATCAACGGAACTGTGGCCTTCAAGCACGGTGCCATCCACAGGCACCTTTTCGCCAGGCCGTACCCGGAGCCGGTCACCAACAACAACCTGGTCCAGCGGCACGTCGGCTTCCCCGCCTTTATCTTCAAGCCTCTTGGCGGTCTTCGGAGCCAGGCCCAGTAGCGCCCGGATCGCACTGCTGGTCTGGCTGCGAGCACGCAACTCCATCACTTGTCCCAGGAGAACAAGCGCAACAATCACCGCTGCCGGCTCGAAATATACATCGATCTGCCCCCCGGCTCCACGAAACGAAGCTGGAAATGCCTGCGGAACGACGGTAGCAAAGACGCTATAGAGATAGGCCGAGCCGGTCCCAAGGGAGATCAAGGTGAACATGTTCAGGCTGCGATGCACTACCGATTGCCAGCCCCTGACGAAGAACGGCAACCCGCACCAGAGGACGACTGGAGTCGCCAGCGCGAATTCGATCCACGCCCACACTCTTGTCGAGAACAAGTGTTGCATGGGCAGGTCGGGCAGAAATGCTGAGACCATCAGCGCCAGCATCGGCGCGGCCAGCGCGACGCTGATCCACAGCCGGCGCGTCATGTTGTCCAGCTCCGGATTCGACTCTTCGGCGGTGACTTCCCGAGGCTCAAGCGCCATCCCGCAGATGGGACACGAGCCTGCGGCATCGCGCACAATCTGCGCATGCATCGGGCAGGTGTATTCAGTCCGCTTGGCAGGTGCAGTCACGGTCGCCGGTTCGAGCGCCATGCCGCACTTGGGGCAGCTGCCAGCACCCGTCTGCTTGATCTCTGGATGCATGGGGCACGTGTATTCCCCTTGCGGCTCGGTCTTGGCTGGCGGCTTCGAAGGACCTGCGTCTGATTTAGCCTGCAAGTACTTCCCCGGCGCGGCGAGGAACTTGTCGGTGCAGCCCTGGCTGCAGAAGTTGACGGTGACGCCCTCATGGTTAAGGCTTGCCGCAGGCTTGGAGGGATCGACCTTCATCCCGCATACGGGATCGCGAACCTCAGCTTGCTCCATGGCTTGATTGTGGGCTTGTTCGCGCAGCTTTATCTGTGCCTTTCTGCTCTGTCAGCTCCAAGGACAAATGGATGCCGGACCCGAAGCGGCTTCCTCTTCGGGTCCGGCAGGTGATCGCGGAATTCACCAGGCGTAACAGGCCTTCAACCTGGCGGCCTTAGTCTCGGAAAGGCACTTGCTTTCCGGCCGGAGCCAGCTTCTGGGCCGCATCCTTGCCCATCCGCTCGTGCGATGCTGCAAGTTCCTGGCGATTGTCTGCCAGCGCCTTGAACGTCATCACGAAGTACTCGCAATGGCTGATGGTGCTTGCCTGGTTCTTGTCGCTGGACAGGCTCAGATCGCTCCGGCCTCGGGTGGGAACGGCCCCTCCGCCGAAACCTAACCTATCGTCACGCCTCAATCCGCAAGATACAAGGGTGGGAAGCTTGAGACCCCATGCCGCGTAAGCGCCGTCCGCCTCACCGCAGGAGGCCGGAGGTGGCGTGGGTTTCAACCGACGCACAAACCACCCAACAAAAAGAGGAAGATCGTGTCCGCGGCGCAAGCCGCGCTCAACCCCACCCCGCACCCACTCCGCCAATCGCCGAATCCCCCACCGGCTTGCATCTCCCAGGGAAAACGTGCGAAATGCCGACTTTCTTGTTGCCCATCCGGATTCGATGAATGCATCGAGGACAATGCACTCATTCACGTCCGCAAACGGGATATCCGAGCAATCAGCGTTTTCCAGTACGGATACTTGAACCTCAGACTACAGCGAAAGCAGAGTGACTGTACCCCGAAACCACAGCCTTCGAGTCGACGCAACCGCCAGAGAGCGGCGACCTTGCACGATGCTCAACAGGGCGCAGCTACTCTGGTTTCGCTCTATTGGTTGCAGGTCGTCGTCGGCAACGTGACGGACTTGCCGGCCATGGTGTAAATGTCGTAGCTGGCCAGGCTGTAAATATCCTGCAGAGACGGAGGACCCTGGATCATGCTCGGGAGATACGTCTGGCATGAATTTGCTGGGTCCAGCGCGTACTGCAAGTCCTGAAAGTCGACCTCGACGTACTGGATGGGCGCGTTCCCAGGCACTCTGTCGAAATCGTCCGGGGAAGTGGTCCCATCGAAGAAGACAGTGAATGTGTTAAACGCCGCCTGCTCGGGAGTGAGATACATGCAGTCGCGCGGATTGGGATTCATGGAGGACCAGTTCTTACACCCCTGCTGCTGGATGGTGCTCTGACTCGATACCTCTAAATCGAATTCTGCTCCGCCGAGTATTGGGGGAACCGGTGGTCGCGACAGCGACGTCAGAACCTTTACGCCGGCAAGTCCAATGTCGCCCGTAGCAGTATCGGTGCCGGCTGTCATCCCGCCGACTTGCGAAGCCTTTTGATTGCGGCCCCTGACGGTCACAAAATAAGAAAGAATCTCTGTCTTGGCTTCGCACGACATCGGGTTTTCCGTTGCCGTCGAGCAGTCGATCGCAAAGAGCTTGTTGTCAGGATGGACGAAGACGTGGAAAGGCTGCTCCGGGAAGTCGTCGGCTGCATCCGGGTTGCTGAAGATCGTGATGCCCGAGAAGATCGCCTCGTAAGCATCGATGGCTTGCTTGCCGACATCAATGAACACCTGATCGGAGTTTTCAAATCCAGGCCAAAAGGGGAAGGAGTGATGTATCAGAACCCGCCATGCCTTGTCTGCAGGCAGCCCCGAAGCCTGCGTTGAGCCATTGGCCGTTGTCGGAAGAATCATCTCATTGGATGCGCACATGGGCCCGGCAATGGAAATACTGACGAATGCTGGATTGGAGTTGTAGCGCGCGTTCAGGTGGATGAGGAAGTCGTTCCAGGCAAAAAGGTACTGCGGGTCCCAGGGGAGCGGAAGAACAGGAGGGTTGCCGTCGGCGCGCTTGATTTCAGGGAACCCCACGAAGGTCGCCTTCCCGCAGTTCAGCGGGGCGGTGCCCCTGCCGGTAAAGAGCCCATCGCAGGAAGGGATCTGATCCAGCAGCCAGGGTGGAGAATCCGTGCCCGGCGTAACGATAAGTTGCACTGTCTTTTGCGTGGCATTGGCTTCAGCAAAAACATCGTCGACATAGCTCCAATCGTAGCCATCGGGCTGGACAGTGCAGGAGCCGTTGAAGATGCACAGAGGACTATCGAGCTGAATCTGGTCCCAGTGCAACCCGGCGGCGATGCCCGAGATGGCCGTGTCCGCCAGCAGTTTCGCGTAGAAGCAGCGAAGATAGCTATGCAGGTCCTGGGTTGTTTTTGCGCATCCTTTATCTTGCGAGGGCCCGCCATACAGTTGGATCACGTCAGGAACGTCGACGTGGACATACACGCCGAGCGGCGAGCGCGCGCGGAAAGCATGCTGGGCTCGCAACAAGGGCGGACCGATGATCAGGCACGCGAGGACGGCGAGCAGGAACGCGACCATGCGCGATGGGGCCGTGATAAACGCGCTGTTGCGACGGAAGCAATGGGCCGTTGAGGCACTCTCCACCCAAATGTGCGGGGAATACCGCGAAGGCAGGAATCCCATAATGACCTCCCAGATGGCGGGAGTATACCAATTGGGGAGTAAGTTGTCAGGTGCTGCGAGGCGCTTTTCCACGAGTTCGCGGGTTTCCCTGGCTTGTTTGGCGTTTCTCTGGTGGCCATGATGACAGGGAAGGTCTGGACCCCGAAGGCAAAATGACGACCCCAGTGCCAAAGCACGATTCGAGACCGGCCCTCATCAATCTGCCCCGAAAGCGCGGAAGTCGTCGGGGCCGGATTTCCTTCGGTTTCGCTTCCGATACCGGCAGAGCCGGAACCCGGAAACTGGAAGCCTACAGATCAGAACCGCCCGCAAAGATTTCTCATTCTGTTTTTGCAGATAGTTTCCCCTTCCCGGCGCACAATCAAAAAGCAGAGGGCAAAAATCCCGCCCGGAGACGCCATGATGCCGAAAACAATCCAGCCATCGAATGCCCATGAACTTGTGCAGTGTCAGGTACGCCCCCGGCTCAATCTGTCAGCTATGTGCCCGGTCTGTAGCACCCTACATAGGGACACCCCCTCCCCCCTTTTTCCCACAACTCAATGAAACTAAACATGTTACGCAAAACACAACTTTTCTAGCCGCACAAAACAAAGAACTTACGCGAAACATCATTTTTCGATGTAACTGCGAAATAAAGGTGTTACAAGCATTTATCTCCCTCACAAAGGACGAACTTATCGCCCAGATTGCCCTTGAATCCGCCCACAATCGACCCGTAATACACTTGGAGAACACCGATGAATTCCGCCGAGGCAAGCTTGCAAAATCGTCCGCTCCTCGCGAACATGTCCGGATTCCAGCCACCAGCTCACCGCCGCTCCCGGAATCCAGGGCAGGAGGCTGTCAAGCAGTGATCCTGCTTCCCACATACGGCTACACGGTTTCGGTCATCGTCATGTCCTGCCCGCGCGCTTCACGGCCTAACAGCGCCAGGCCTGCCAATGCCAGCGCCACCACGATCACCGTTACCGCCAGCACTGCCGGATAGTTGCCCCAGCGCTCCGCGGCCAGGGCCTGCGCCTTGCCGTTCCACGAGGTCACCAGGCCGCCCAACTGATACGCCAGCCCAGGCGCCGTGGCCCGCACGGGAGCGGGCGAAAGCTCCGTCAGGTAAGCCGGGACTACGCCCCACGCGCCCTGCACCATGAACTGCATCAGCACTGCTCCCGTGCCCAGCGCGAAGGCGGAATGGCCAAAGGCCCACAGCGGAATCACGGGAATCGAAAGGAGAGCTGCCGTCACGATGGCTCGCTTGCGGCCCCATCGCTCCGACAATGTGCCGAACACGAACCCACCTAAGATGGAGCCAACGCCATAGAGCACGCCGATCATCCCCACCGTCGAGGGGCTCAGCTTCGCGGCCACGGTGAGAAACGTCGGATACACATCCTGCGTGCCGTGCGAGAAACTCATGAAGGCGGTCATCAGCAAGACAAGAAAGAGGAAGGTGGGCAGAAACTTCACGAGCAGCGCCGGCGTACCAACTCCGGCATGGCTCTCCGAAGCTTCCGCGCGCGCCTGGCGCTTCTTCGCACCAGCGAGCCACACAGGGGACTCCGCCACGCGGGCCTGCACATAAAAGACCAGCAGCGCGGGCAGCGCGCCAAGGATGAAGAGTCCGCGCCAGCCGATGCCCGGCACATGCAGTCCGGCAACAACAAATCCGCTGAAGAAGAGCGCAAAGGCGCCGGAGGCTAGGATCGAGCCCATCGCGTAGCCCTCCTGGAGGATGCCGCTGAAGGTGCCGCGGCCCTCCTTGGGCAGTGTCTCAAAGACCAGAGCCGCGCCCACGCCCCACTCGCCGCCCATGGCCAGACCGAAGAGCGCTCGCAGCACCAGCAGAACTGTGAGCGAGGGCGCAAAGGCGCAGGCCAGCTCGATGACAGAAAAGCTCAGGATGTTCACCATCAGCACGGGGCGGCGGCCGTAGCGATCGGCCAGCATGCCGAAGAGCAGCGCGCCGACGGGGCGAAAGGCCTGGGTGAGAAACACTGCGCTCAGCACCGCCGAGGGCAGTGTGCGGAACTCTTTGGCGATGGCGGGAACACAGAAGATGAGGATGAAAAAGTCCAGCGAGTCCATGGTCCAGCCGAGAAATCCGGCGAGAAAGGTGTGGCGCTGGGTGTGGTTGAGGCGGCGGAAGTTTTGCGTCACGGACCGGAAGTGATCGGCCAATGACGAAGACGAGTGCGACGAAGACATAGCCGGGAGCATAGCAGACCAAAATACGAAAACACTACTGACACCACGCTGTCAGCAGGGCCGATGCATGATCTTTCCATGAACAAGACAATCAGCTGGTTCGAAATTCCTGCGCTTGATCTGGACCGGGCAAGTGCGTTCTACGAGCAGATCCTCGCAGTCACCCTCAACCGCGGCGAGATGAGCGGCACCTCGCTCGCCGTCTTTCCCTACGATCGCGACCACGCCACCGGAGGCACACTCATCAACGGCCCAGGGTTCAAACCCTCCCCGGATGGCGCCGTCGTCTACCTCAACGCAGGCGAGTCAATCGACGCCGTGATGGCTCGGGTTGGGCCGGCCGGCGGAAAAATTGTCCTGCCTCGCACCGAACTTCCGGCGGGAATGGGCGCCTTCGCCCACTTGCTCGACACGGAAGGCAACCGCGTTGGCCTGCACGCTTACGCCTGATACTGTTTCTGCATGCGGCGCGCCGACCGGCTGTTTCAGATCGTCCAACACTTGCGTGCGCGGCGGCTCACCACCGCCGCGCAGTTGGCCCAACTGTTGGCCGTCTCCGAGCGCACCATTTATCGCGACATCCGCGACCTGTCGCTCTCCAACATCCCGGTGCAGGGCGAGGCGGGCGTGGGCTACCGTCTCGACCGGTCCTTTGAGCTGACCGCCCTCATGTTTACTCCCGATGAAGTCGAAGCCGTGGTTGTGGGGCTGCGCATGGCGCAGGCCTTCGGCGGGCACAGGCTTCGCGACGCCTCGGTAACCGCCCTGGACAAGGTGATCCTGGCGCTACCCAAGCATCGGCGCGCGGAGGTTGAACGTCCGACCATTCACGTCCCGCCGGTACACGCACATGGCGAGATCGACCCGATGCGGGAGATGCTGAGCGCTGCGATCAACGAGCGAGCCATTCTGCGGATCGCATATGCAGACGACAATCGCAAAAAGACGGAGCGGGAGGTTCAGCCTCTGGCGCTGCATTTCTGGGGATCGGTATGGACGCTGGCGGCGTGGTGCAGGACGCGACGGGATTTCCGCAACTTCCGGCTTGACCGGATCGAGGCCTGCCTCCGCAGCGGCGAAACGTTCAAGGACGAAGCGGGCAAGACACTGAGCGATTTTCTCCGCGCCTTAGGCGTGCGCCAGGCCGGCCCCGCGAAAATTTAACGATATTTGTTGCAACGAATACTTGCCCAGTCGCGTCCTATCTGCAAAGGAAGTTTTGGCACTCACCGCTCCCCGTCTTCCCTGGCTCGCGTACCCTCGATCCGAGTCTCCCGACAAACTCAGCGGCCCACCGGCCCGGACATCGAAAGGAATTTGAACAATATGAAGCGTTTGGCACTCGTCACCGGCGTTCTCGCCCTGGCCGCCCCACTGGCCCTGGCACAAACTTCCACATGGACTTCGGACCCGGCTCACAGCTTGGTCGAGTTCTCCATCTCGCACCTCACGGTGTCCAACATTCACGGCCGATTCGGGCACGTGACGGCGACCATCACCCTGAACGAGGCGGATATCAGCAAGTCCACCGTGACGGCAACCATCGACATGACCGGGATCGATACCGGCGAGGATGCACGCAACAACCACCTCAAGAGCCCCGACTTCTTTGACGTCGCCACCTATCCCACAGCGACGTTCACAAGCACCAGCGTGGCCAAGAGCGGGGATACGCTGACGATCAACGGCAACCTCACCCTGCACGGCGTGACCAAGCCCGTGGTGCTGACCGCCCAGGGCCCCCGCGGCCCAGTCCCGGGGATGGACAAAAAGCCGCATGCCGGTTTCTCGGCTACCACAACGATCAAGCGGACGGACTTTGGCGTAGGCAAGTTTCCCGCGGCGGTTGTGGGCGAAGATGCAAAGCTCGAAATCGAGCTGGAAGTGGTGAAGCAGTAAATTTGGGCGAAAGAAGCGCGGCCTTAGCGAAAGGCCAGAAACTGGTACCGCATGGGCTAAAGCCCGCGTTGATTTGGCTGTGCTTACGACACGCGACCCGGCCCGACCCAGAGGGTACGCACCCCCGGTCGTGCCCTGAGATGTTTCGCGGCTCCGAAGGGGCCTTCTGACGGCTTAATCGTCGCAGTCCTTGGTGTCCGCAATCGGCATGGCTGAGGCCATGCCGTTTCAACGCCTAAATGGGGAGAACGCAGATGGCCGGCCTGAAACTTGAGATCGCACAGGAGCCGCCGTTTTCCAGCCTGGAAGAAGAGGCGCTGTTGAACCTGCTGCGCTCATCCGATTGCCTGCACCGGGACTTCCACCGCAGGACACGGGACTGGGGCCTGACATCGACGCAGTACAACGTGCTGCGGATACTGCGCGGGGCCCGGCCGCACGGGCTTACCTGTTCGGCAATCGGCAGCCGCATGATCACGGCCGAGCCGGATATTACGAGGCTGTTGTCGAGGCTGAAGACGCTGAAGTTCGTGCGCCAGCAGCGCGATCGCCATGACCGGCGCGTGGTTTGGACAAAGATCACGGAGCCCGGACTACATCTGCTGGCGGAGATGGACCCGGTGATCCGGCTGGCGCCGGTGGAGTTGCTGGGGCACCTGAACATGACGGAACTTACGGAGTTGATCCGCCTGTTGGAACGGGCGCGCAGCCGCTGCGGGGAAGCGCAAACCGCATTGAGCTGCGATGGGGAGCGGTGCGAGGATGGGGAGGTTACGGCCGGGAAGGTCGAGAGGTGACCCTCAGTTACTGTCCCAGAACCTTCTGGGCAACGGATTCTTCGTCGGCATCGGTATGAATAATCTTGTTATGCAGGCAATAGAGAGCCAGCTCAAGGCGGTCTGAGACGCCCAGCTTGTCATAGATCTTGCGCAAGTAGTTCTTGATCACCTGTTCGGTGGTTCCCAACTGGAAGGCGATCTCCTTGTTGCGCTTGCCCTGCGTGATGCAGGTGATGATGGCCATTTCCTTGGGAGAAAGCCGGGGCTGTGTACGGGGACTGACGAGGGCAGCCGCCTGGGAGCGATAGGCCTCGATGACCCAGTTGACCGATTGATTGTCGATCCATGTTTCGCCCGCGGCGATGCGGCGCACACAGCGCACCAGCAGGTCGGGCGAGATGGAGCGGGAGATGATGCCGCGAACGCCGCGGCGGTAGAGCTCGACGGTGTGGTTCTCGTCTGCCTGCACGGCCTGCACAATGAGCTTGACCTCTGGGGTGGCGCGCAGAATGTCGGGAATGACATTGGCCGTGCCGGCCAGCATGCTTCCCTCGAGGAGAACGATATCAGTGGGATAGCGTTCGACGGCCAAGCGCAGGTTGTCGATCGAATCCGCCTGGGCCACCACGCGCAGATCGTCTTCCAAGGCGAAGACCTTGCGGATGCCAACACGATAAATGGCCTGAGAGTCCGCAATGATAATGCGAATGGTCCCGGGCTTTACCGGTCCATCAACAGTCTCGCCGTCTGAAGAATCGTCCAAGAATTCCATAGTGAGTGCGGTCAACCCTGCCAAGGCTGTCACTGCTCGGCGAACTTGTAATCGTCGATGGTAGCGGCCGCCAAATAATGAGTTTGACTCAATGAGCAGCGTACCACACGTCCCAAGCAATGAACCAGAACATCGTGCAAAGTTCCGAGGACAGCACCGGGCATACGTAGCGAAAAGCGGATTTCCATCCCTTGCGGCAACTCCCGGTCGAGTTCGAAGAGGACGCCGCTGGCGGAGACATTGCGCGAGAGTGCGGCGACGTCCCCATTGCGGGTGGAGAGGACAACACGCAGCGCCAGAGGAAAGCGAACCGCGCAACGCACTTCCTGGCTCGCGGAACCCCGGCCAGGGTCAGCAGGCAGAAGCGGTGATCCGGCCTTTAAAGCGCTCATTGGCTGCGTCCAGGGCCCGGAGTTGTGGGCAGTCGTCACTTTAAACCCATATGCCCGATTCAACATAGGGCACTAAAGTTCCCTTCAAAGTAACCGCCTGCATCGCGTCGGATTTGCATGTGGAGCGGTATCAGTAACCCGTTCTTCCCAGCGATTTGGGGATTTACCGGGAATCAGCCGAGTGTTCCCTTCGCAGTTGATTGCCACGCAGCAGTGAAAGGCGCGTTGAGCCTATTCACTACTTAGATTCCCGATCTTGATTCTGAGGAAAAAATGCCGCCGATGCGCCCACCCATTCCTGGTTCCTGTTGTGGTCCACACCCATCATCGTGCCGCGGCCTAGCCTCACCAAGGATAGCGCCGGCGTGAGGCTGCCACCATCCGGCCAGAGGTAGAGAATCCTGATCTCAGCCTGGGTGAGCCCGTGCGGAGTCTCAATGGTGTGCTCAAAGCGCATGCGCTGCTGGAGGAGGAATTCGTACCGTTTGGCGGGCGGAATGGCCTCCAGGTCCGCCTGTGTAGGGTCGAACTGGATTCCCTTGCCGGCAAAGGAAAACAGCGGCTTGAGGAGAAGCTCTGGATAGGCCGTATCCGGCCCCGATGAAGGCGGAAGCGGGACGCCGGCCGCGGCCAGATCGGCGCGGCCGCTGCCTTCGAGGAAGTCGCTCACGAATACCGCCGGCGGCACCACCGGATGGGAATCCGGCGGATAGGAAAGCCAGGGAATGGAGAACTTCGAGATGAGGAAATACCAGTTGGGATGGCCGGCCCACTCGACATCCCAGCCGCAGGTCAGGTCAAAGGGCAGGTGGACACCGCGCGTGATCAACTCATCGGCGATGGCCCTGTTGTAGATGCGGTGGATGGGCACCAGGCGGCCGATCCGATTGCGGTAGTGCAATTTGCGTCCCACCGGCTCAAGACTGCGAATGTCCACCACGGCAATGCCCAGGCGGCGCGCTGTTACCAGGAAGTCGGGCAGCGTCTTCTGGTTTTTGGGGTCCAATTCGGTGAGCACCACATTCTCCGGGTCGTGGCCGCCAAGGACGGTCTTGGCAAGCAAGGCCCAGTAGGCAGCCTCATCGAGCCCGTCGAGGAAGCTGCCCAATGTGGCGGGCAGGGCGAATGCCTCGCGGTAGGCCGAGACAAGGACATCCTGGTAACCGTAGACCGAGGGGAAGGCCTGGATCTCAACGAGCCGGGGCGAGAGGCGTCCTTCGGTGTTGCGCACGAGGGCAAAATCGGCAGTCAGGAAATGTGGATGGGGCGTTTCGCCGGCCACCAAGTAACCGGAGGGAATGGCCTGTCGGGCCGCCGCCAGGCAGGCTGGATTTGCAATCAAGCGGTTGGTCAGTTCCGCTCCCGCCGCCGCCATTTCATCAAGTAGCGCCAGGGGAAGGAAGACCGGAGTCTCGGCGACGCGGTATTCGACGTGCGTGCCGCACCGGCCGTCCACCAGGGTCAGGAGGGCCGTATACCGGTCCGGGGAGAATTGCCTGTTGAATCGCCTGCGCAGTTCAGGAATCAAGGCTCGGCCCTCGATTGAATCGACTTCCGCTCTCGACTAAGATACCGCTCCCTGACCGATTTTTCCGAATTTGCGCCGCACTAACCTGCCCAGGCGGGCGTAGCATTCGTGAATTGCATGGGGCTTAAGGGGTTGTTGTACAAAAAATCAACTAAACTGTCTGGATTCTTGACGGAAAGTTACTTTTGTTGTAGAAAGACTACTACTTTTAAGGTACCATTTGATACAAAGTTTTTCCAAAGGAGTACCACCCCATGACCTCGATCGCGTTGAAAGCCCGTTTCGTCCTTATTGCTTCGTCTTTGATTACCGGCACCGCCATTGTCGCGGCCAGCCCGGTCGTCGTGAATCCATTGCCGCATGTCGCGGTCATCAGCCCGGTTGTCGTTAACCCGATCCCCCATGCTGTCGGCACCAGCCCGGTCGTCGTGAATCCGCTGCCGCATTTCGCAGTTATCAGCCCGGTTGTCGTTAACCCGATCCCCCATGCTGTCGGCACCAGCCCGGTCGTCGTGAATCCGCTGCCGCATTTCGCAGTTATCAGCCCGGTTGTCGTTAACCCGATCCCCCACGCTGTCGGCACCAGCCCTGTCGTCGTGAATCCGCTGCCGCATGTCGCGGTTATCAGCCCGGTTGTCGTTAACCCGATCCCCCACGCTGTCGGCGCGAGCCCGGTTGTCGTGAATCCATTACCGCATGTCGCGGCCATCAGCCCGGTTGTCGTCAACCCGATCCCGCACGCGGCGTAAGGGCAACGAAGGCGATCTGTACGTTGCGTTGCTACAATGCAGGAGTACGTTCGTCTGTCGTCGGGTTTTGGGCGGGAGGTAGACGGTGACGCCGGATACGTTACTTTTGCTGGCTGGCGATGCAGTGACTGCCATTGTGGTGGCTCTGTTGGTTCGCGGCCGGGTGTTCCGCGCCTTACCCATATTTTCTTCCTATCTGGTTTGGAGCCTGATCAGTGATCAGACGCAGTTTGCGGTCGAGAATTATTTTCCGGCGAGCAGCTACAATGTCTTCCTCGCCGCATTAATCATCGATTCCCTTTTCCAATTCGGAGTTCTCGTAGAACTGGCGTGGTCGGTGTTGCGGCCGATCCGGACGTCTTTGCCACGATGGTCCTGGCTGGCCGTGGGGGCACTTATCTTGATCGCTACCGCGGTCATCTGGCCATTCGCGAGCGGCCCGGGGGTGAGCAGTTTTTCGATTGCGGGCTGGCTCAATGTGCATGTGCAGATCACCTTTTCTGTCCTTCGCGTCTTGGCGTTCCTTGGCCTGGCGGGTTGCAGCCAACTGCTTTCCATAGGCTGGCGCGACCGCGAATTGCAGGTTGCCACGGGCCTGGGTTTCTTTTCCATGGTCAGCCTGGCAGTATGGATCCACCACAGCGGCCAGGCCACCGGTCCGCAGTACCACCTGCTCGACCAGATTCTGGCAGCCAGCTACATTTGCTCGCTGGGGTATTGGGTGTTTTCCTTTGCCCAGAAAGAGGCCGAACGCCGTGAGTTCACCCCGCAGATGCAGAACTTCCTGCTGGCCGTGGCGGGCACCGCCAGAACCACGCGCGTGGCTCTGACGGATTCTGGCGGAGGGAAGGACCGGGACCGCAGAAGCTGACCAACACCGGACGTCCAGACCCTTTATGCGGCTCGGACCATCTGCACAATCAGTTTTCCCAGCAGGTTACCTGCGTGTTTTCCTGTATTTGGCGTTAGCTGCTACAACTAAAGAAGCAAACCGGCAAGAATTTTCACACAAGTGCGTAGATTTCTGTTACTAGTAATAGGTACGGCAAAGACCGGCCGGTCTGATTTGAGCGAATTTGTGGTTACCAAAACTCGGCCAGAGGATCACTAATGATTCTGATCTTGCTCCAAATTGCAGGAATTGCGTGCCTTGGGCTTTACTTCATCCGCTGGCGCAGCGGCGTACGCCGCCGCAATGCACAATCCTGGGACTCTTTGCTTGGACGCTTGCGCCCGGACTGGAGCGCACGCGAGTTGAGCGATCAGTTCCTGTGGAAAGAAGGCCTAAACGCCACCCCGGCAGACGCATGGCAGCGCATGGAGGGCCCCAAGGGGCTCTGGGTGATGTACCAGAATGCACAGGTGATGCTGGAGATGGCCGACTACGCTGCACGGAACAGTGAAAGCGTAGACCGGCTTCTGCTTGAGACCCTGCGCAGCGACGCCATGCAGATTCGCGTATGTGTGCTGATGGCTCTGGCCCAGTACGGGTTCTCCAAGGCGAGCGAAGGAGTTCGGATCAATGCCTTCCGCGCCGCCACCATGTACACCGGCATGGCCGCGCGCATGACCAACCTGCTGCAGGAGAACGTACCCATGCTGGTTCCCGACTTCGTTGCTGCCATGTAGCTTTTCCCTCCCCTCCCCTCAAACGAAAGCCCCGGCCACGGCCGGGGTTTTCGTTTGAGGGGGCTCGATCAACGGTTCAAACCGGATTTTCCAGAAGGAACGTGTCAATCCGGGTGTGCTCGTCATGGCCCAGTCTGAACGTGAGCGCGGGCGCCAGGCCCTCGACCTGTTTGGCGCTGCGTCCACCCACAATGGTCGCGGTAATTGCCGGATGGCGTAGGGTCCAGGCTACGGCGACCACTCCGGGGGAGACCCCATGACCGCTGCCTATCTCCCGCAACAGATCAACAAGGCGCAGGTTGCGACTCAACCTGGGCTCGTTGAATTCGACCGAACGCCTTCGCCAGTCGTCGGCCGGTAAAGCCGCAACACGCTCCGCAGTCATGGCGCCCGTCAGCAGGCCTGAGACCATGGGCGAGTAGTTGATGACCCCGATGCCCTGTTCCGCCGCGAAGGGAAGAATCTCCGTCTCAACGGCCCGGCGCAGCATGGAATAGGGCGGCTGCAAACTGGTGATGGGAGCAATCTTCTGAGCGCGCTTCATCTGCTCCACGTTGAAATTGGAGACGCCAATCCAGCGGACCTTGCCCTGCTCGCGGAACCGCGCCAGCGCCTCCCACCCCTCTTCGATATCTTCTTCGGGCTCGGGCCAGTGAACCTGGTAGAGATCTATGGTCTCCACACCGAGCCGGCGCAGGGAGCCTTCCAGCTCTTCGGCCAGCGAACCTGCCTTGAGCGAACGGTAGATGGAGCGGTCCGGGTTCCAGCGCCTCTCGCACTTGGTGAACACCAGTGGCTTGGGCCCCGCGTAGCTCCTGAGCGCCCGATTGACCACTTCCTCGGAGTGACCGAGGCCGTAGATTGCCGCCGTATCGATCCAGTTGATGCCGAGGTCGAGCGCCCGGTGAATGGCGGCGATGGATTCGTTGTCGTCCTGCGGTCCCCAGGCGAACTCCCAGTTCCCTCCCCCGATGGCCCATGCGCCAAAGCCGATCGAGGTCAGTTGCAGGTCGGAGTTGCCCAGGGTGCGAAGGGTGCCAGAAGGATTTGGGGTCATCACAACAGCTTAGATGACAGCATCCCAAACGAGTTTCAAGAATCCTTGTTCCCAGCTCAAGACGGCTCAGGTCTGGCGCTGGGGCTCACTACGCCGCGATGAGGAAGCGGCCTTCGCGCATGATCTGCTCGGTGACCCGCTGGGCGCCCTCTTCCGATTCCAGCCAAATGTTGAAGCCGAGGCCCACTACGTCGATGTGCGTGCCCGAGCGCCAGGGCGCGCCGGTGTGCTCGCCGTAGGGGTTGCCGAAGGCGATGTGGATGCCGGGGAACTTCTCGTCCTGGAGAATGTTGCCGATGACCCGCTCGACACCGAGGTTGGTGCCGATGGCAAACTCGCCCACGCGGTCGGAGTTCTCGTCGGTGTGCGTGTAGGCCCAGAAATCCTCTTCCAGGCGCTTGTTCACGCTGGTGCAACTGACGATTCGGTTTCCTGCAATCTCGATGGTTAGCGGCGTGGCAGCCAGCAGGCCATAGCGCGCGCAGAGCCAGTCGCCCACCACGCCATCCACCACGAAGGTGCCGTTCACCTCGCCGGGCGAGGTAAAGCACTCGCCGCCTGGCAGGTTGCCCCACTTCTCCGGCGAGATGATGCCCGAGGTCTTGAACCATTTGTAGCCGGGGTTCATCTCGGCGGTAATGTCGGTGCCGGCGGCTGTCGTGGCCCTGATGCGCGTTGCCTTCCGCACCCGTTCCAGGACTTTTTGGGAGAGCCGGTCCACCAGGTTAAAATCCGCACGCATGCCCTGGCACATGATCTCCGGACTGATGTTGACCATATGCGCGTGGCGCATGCGGCGGCGGTTGACCACGTCGGTCATCTGCATGCGCGAGTGGAGTTCGTTGGCCTGCACCTGCACGGCAAAGATGGACACCTGCGAGGTCTCCATGTCGGCCAGCACGGCCGCAGGCATATCGGTCAGAGGCCGCGGCGCGAGGTCTTCCAGCAGGAATACGTTCCATTCGCATCCCCGCTCGGCCAGTTGCGCGCCCAGCGCCGCGGCAATCGGCTCTGTGGCGCGGTCGGTAATGAGCGTGACTTTCTCCGCCGGGTCGATGCGCAGGCAGGTGGTGACAGCCGAAAGAGCCCCAGGCTTGAATTCGGCAGGGTAGTCGATGGAAAGCAGGTTCCGGGAAGCTTCAGTCATGCGTCGGGCTCAGATCCTCGCTGGATGATATTCATGGGCGCACAACCCCATCTGTTGAGGTTACTGGAAAACTCATGCGAAAGAAATGAGGAAATGGCGGCTGGAAATTGCGCGTGACCGCAACAGGACCGACTTTCCGAGGCGGTGCGCCGGATGCGACGGGTTCGCGAAGAGCGGACGATTTTGCCGGCTTGCCATGGCGGAATTCATCGGTGTTCTCCAAGTATGGTGCGGGTCGATTGCTGTGGAATTCTGGGGCGATTTGGGCGAACAATCTGCCCTCGTTGACGGAGCAAAAATGCTTGTAACTCCTTTATTTCGCGATTTAACCGGGAAACGATGTTTCGCGTAAGTTCTTTGTTTTGTGCGGCTAGAGAAGTTGTGTTTTGCGTAACATGTTTAGTTTCATTGAGTTGCTGGAAAAAGGGGGGAGGGGGGTACCCTATGTAGCAGGGTTCAGTGGTTAGTGGGTAGTGGTTAGTGGGTAGTGGGTAGTGGGTACGGACCGGGCCCATTTCTGACAGATTGAACCGGGGACGTGCCTGACACTGCACAAGTCCATGGGCGTTCGATGGCTGGATTGCTTTCGGCATCATGGCGTCTCCGGGCGGGATTTTTGCCCTCTGCTTTTTGATTGTGCGCCGGGAAGGGGAAACTATCTGCAAAAACAGAATGAGAAATCTTTGCGGGCGGTTCTGGGCTGCAAGGTTCCCGTTTCCGGGTGCCGGCTCTGCCGGGATCGGAGACGAAGTCCAGAGGTATCCGACCCCCGAGCAGATCTGCGTTTTCCGGGACCGATCCTATGAATGAGGCCCACCGCATGCTCGTCGTGGTCAACTGAGAATTACTTCTGAATTGCGGCAACACAGGCGTTATGTACGAAAACATAAAGATGCGCAGCCAGCCATCATTTCTATTTCCTCGTAACTTTGCGCACAAATCGCGGTCTCATGGATGAATGTAACGCTCATAGTCCCCCTGAACCTAGGAAGAAGAGAGTACGTCATGCCATTTTTGTTCCGCCGAGATATGTGTCCGCTTCTGCTTGTCTTTGTTTTGTCGCTTACCGGGTGCATGAGCGGCATTGGCTCCAGCTCACAATATAAGTTTCCAACTAGTGTAAGCGTCGTCGCTCCCGCTACCAGCGTCACGGAAGGCCAGCCGACAACCTTGGAGGCTGTGATCGCTAATGGGGCTGACGCTACCGGAACGGTAACCTTCTATAATGGATCAACGGCGATCGGGACTGCGCAGGTCTCCAGCTCTTTTTTCTTTAATTCCCTGAATGGAGGCGCGCAGCTTTCGACTACGTTCTCTTCCAGCGGCGTGCAGAGCATTACCGCGAAATACAGCGGGGACGAGTTCAATTCATCAAGTACATCCCAGTTTACGTTGATCGGCGTGTACAGCAATCAATTGGCAGCCACTTCGGTGACTCTTCAAGCCTCCACTGCCACGCCGCAATACCAAACCAATGTGACATTAACCGCCGCAGTCTCTCCCTCGTCAGCCACGGGCACAGTCACGTTTTATAACGGAACGACCGATATCGGCAGCTCTGCCGTTGATGCAGGTAGCGCCAGTTTGACAACGTCATTCGCGGCAGGAGGAACAGCAACACTCCACGCGGTCTATTCGGGTGACTATAACTACCTTTCCAGCACCTCGAATTCGCTCTCCATGAACATCAGCGGCCCGCTGGTGACTATGACCACTCTGCAGGCATCAACCAGCTCCGTCGCGGTAGGCGGCAGCATCACTTTGACTGCCAATCTCTCTCCTGCCACAGTTACTGGCACGGTCACGTTTTATAGCGGATCGACTGCGATTGGCACAGCGAATGTGAATGGGGGTGTGGCCACACTGAATACCACATTTGCCAGCTCAGGCAAGCTCGCCCTGAAAGCAGTCTTTGCCGCAAATGCTTCGTGGGAAACGAGCACATCGAACCAGATTTCTCTCTTCGTTACCGGCAACACTCCCGACAGTGTTGTGCTGCAGGTTGCGCCTTCTTCGCTTTTCATAGGCGACTCTGCGACGTTGACGGCCAACATCTCACCAGCGCAGGCGACCGGCACGGTGGTCTTTTACGACGGAACGCAAGTAATCGGCACATCCTCGGTCGTGGCGGGCGTGGCCACCTACGTGAATCTCTTTATGGTTGGAGGCTCCCAGAGTCTTACGGCGGTCTATAGCGGAGATACAACCTATCCCTCCAACACCAGCAGCCCCGTAACTCTCAGCATCGGCAATCCGGGATCAACGCCAACTACGACAACACTGACGCTGAGTGAATACTTAGGCTACCTCGGAGATACGGTCACGCTCACAGCCAAAGTGAATCCTTCGGCGGCAACCGGGCAGGTCGACTTTTACGATAATGGCATTTTTCTTCAAAGTGTCGTGCTTTCGTCCGGCACGGCTGCCTGGTCGCAGTCCTTCACGCAATCCTACTCGAATAGCATCACTGCGGTTTACGATGGAGATGTGACGTATTCCCAGAGCACGTCCAACTCGCAGAATCTCGAGCTAAGCGATAACTCCGATTAAACGACTACCTTGTCCGACCGATCCAACGCTTTGCCAGATTTTTGTTGGGTGGGTTGTGCGTGGGTTGAAACCCACGCCTCCCTCTGGCCGCGGGGGCTTAATTGGGCTGGGGCGAGGACAAGCAAAAGCAGGTCCTTCGGGAAGCCGAAAAGCAAATGCTGGTCCCCCTTCGACTTCGCTCAGGGCAGGCTTTCGGCTCCCTTCGCTGCGCTGCGGTCGCTTTTCATTAACGGGAGCTGTCGAGCGTTGTGGTCTCCCACCCATTCGCAAAAAGCGCGAATGGATGGGGCACGGAGCATTCTTGGCTGGGCCAGACGGAATCCATTGCGGAAGTAACTTGCGGACACGAGTCATGATGCTCAGGATGACAGTTCAGTTTTGTTACGAGCTTACAAGACGCCGCGCTAAAGGCCGGCTGCGGTTTCCTGGGCCATGTAATCCACAACGGCCTTGAGGTCGTGGTTGCTCTCTTCATAGACTTTGAGCTGGCGGTCGGCGCCGGTGCCTGTCTCCATGATTCTACGGACGCCGTCGATGGCTTCGCGGCTGCCGAGTTCGTCGACGACGGGATCGATGAGCGCGAGATACTCTTCGAGCAGGTCGCGCAACGGCACTTCCTGTTGCTTGCCGAAGTCGATCAGCTTGCCTTCCAGCCCGTAGCGCACGGCACGAAACTTGTTCTCCATCAGCAGCGGGCGGGCGTACTGGCGAAAGTCCTGGTTGGCCTCGTGCAAGTTAAAGAGATAGACGGCCGTGGCCTGGATGAGCGCGGCGATGGCCACCGTCTCCTCGGCGCGCAGGGGGATGTCGCAGGCTCGCACCTCCACGGTGCTGAAGTAGGGGTGTGGCCGGATGTCCCACCAGATCTTCTTGGCGTTGTCGATGCAGTTGGTGCGCACGAGCAGGTTGACGTAGTTCTCGAACTCGGAGAGCTCTGGAAGGCGTCGGGGATGCCGGTGCGGGGGAAGTTTTCAAAGACCTTGGCGCGGTAGCCCTTGTAGCCGGTGTTGAGGCCGAGCCAGAAAGGCGAGTTGGTGGCCAGCGCCATGATGTGAGGCAGAAAATAGCGCAACGAATTCATGATACGGATGGCGGCCTCGCGGTCTTCGATGCCGACGTGGACGTGCAGGCCGAAGATCAGGTTGGCGCGAGCTACGAGCTGAAGATCCTTGACAACCTGGTGGTAGCGCGGGTCGGGGTAGATTTCCTGGGTGCGCCAGTCGGCGAAGGGGTGGGTGGCGCCGGCCACCAGCACCAGGCCATTCTCACGGGCCAGCTTGATCATTTCGCGGCGCAGTTCGTAGATGCCCGCGCGCGCCTCGTCGATGTTGTGGCAGATGCGAGTGCCCACCTCGATCACCGAGGTGTGCATCTCCGCCTTGACCCGCTCCTGCAGACGCAGCTTGCCCTGCTCCAGCATCTCGGTCTGGATGTGGGAGCGCAGATCGCGGGTGACCGGATCGATGGTCTGGTACTCCTCTTCAATGCCGAGCGAGAAGGATGGTCGCATGGAGGGCTCCTGGGGAATGCTTTGGGGCAATTGTACGGGAGTTCAGGGAACAGGGAACAGGGATCAGGGAACAGATTTCGGTGCTTGAGAGGTTAAGGCGATTGGCGGCTAGAGGCGGGTTATGCCGGAGCCGTCGTTGGGCATGGCTTGATTGCGGCGCCGGCTCTTGTGTCCATAGACGAGAATCAGCAGGCTTATTGCGGTAAAGAGCGCGCCGACCGACCCGAAGACCCAGTCGCCGAGCCAGAGCTGTTCGAAGGAGTCGATGACGGCGTTTTCGGGATGGCCCTGTTGGTAGTGGACCTGCACGGCTTCGCCTACCTTGAATGCCGGAGGTTTGGACGAGGTGTTGGAGACTACAGTGGCAAAGTGCGAGCCGGCGACGTCGAACCTGAAAGCGGGAGCGTAGGAGATGGAGTTGTCACGTGTATCGTGCACCGGCTTCAGGGCCACGACCTTGCCTTGAACAGCGATGCTCTGGCGAAGAAACTGCTGCGTGCGATGGGCGGAGATCAGCGCCCCGGCCAGGAACAGAGGACCGGCAACGAGGAAGGTCCACTTGATCAACAGCCGCAGCGCATGGCCTGGGGTGGCGGATTGCATGCGGAAAGCGTAGCAGATTCCAAGACAGCATCAAGTCCTTTCAGCGACCGGCCTCAACGTCATCAGCCGCTGACTCGATGACCTGCGGAAGCGCTAGCTCGCCGTCACCGCCTTCTTTTTTGCGGCGGGGTGGGGTGCGATGGGCTCGCCTCCGAGAAATGCTGCCCAGCGGAGTTCGGGGAAGTGCGGAGCTTTCTTCGCCTTGGCGATGGCGAGGTCGGCTACTTCGCGGACGATCCAGTCGAAGTTGGCCTGGCCTACGGAGTTCAGGTCTGCGTCGGGGGCGGGATTCATGAAGTCGATGGCGTAGGGGATGCCGTCTTCGACGGCGAATTCGACGGTGTTGAGGTCGTAGCCGAGGGCCTGGCAGAGCTTCAGGGCGTCCTGCTCGACGCGCTCGAGGAGCTTGGCGTCGTAAGCTGGAGGGTTCTGGACGTAGCGCTCGTCGTGGGGCTTGCGCGGGTCGTAAGGCATGATGTGGACTTTCTTCTGGCCGACGACGTAGCAGCGGAAGTACTCGTTGAACTCGACGGCCTTCTGGTAGGTCATGCACAGGTCGCGGGACTGGTCGTAGGCCTTGAAGAACTCGAGGCGGTTGTGGACGTGGTAGACATCGCGCCAGCCGCCGCCATCGACGGGCTTGAGGAAGCCGTGCTCGCCGACGTAGTCGAAGACAGCGTCCCAGTTGAGGGGGTATTCGAGGTTGCGCATGGAACGGTCGGTGGTGCCCTCGGGGTGCATCTTGTGGGGCAGGATCACAGTTTTGGGGACGGCGACGCCCAGCTTTGCGGCGAGAGAATAGTTGAAGAACTTGTCGTCGGCCGACCACCAAAAAGGGTTGTTGATAACGATGGTGCCATTGAGGGCTGCGTGCTTGAGGAAGGCGCGATAGAAGGGGATGTCGTGGGAGATGCGATCGACGATGACCGAGTAGCCTGAGGCCTTGTCGAGTCGGACGGCGCCGGTTTCAACGAACTCGGCCTGGATGCCGTCGATGTTGCGGGCGTTGATGTGCTCGACAAGCGCACCGGGAAAGCTGTTCTCCATGCCGAAGAGAATGCCGATCTTTTTCATCGCGCCTTTTGCCTCCTGAAAACCAAGTCGCATGCGCCCCGGCTGTGCCGCGGCCCGTATGCACTCCTAGTTTACGGCAGACGATGGTCCGGGCGTTCGACGGCGAGGATTCACCGCGTGGGTTCCGAGGCTGGCGGCCTTCAAAGAAAAACGCGAAGAAAGGCAGCCGCGCGCATGGCACGAGTTCGTTTTTGACCATGTGTTCCGGTCATCACCGAATCTGACTCGCACGAGAGCTATAATTCCCAGTCGCAAGTTCGAAGTTGGGTGTGAGGTTTGCACGCGCGCGCGACCGCGGCGAAAAGCGACAGTCCGTGCACCCCGGAGGGTTCCGCGGGAATCTCTTAGAAGGAGGCGTTATGAAATACCGCCTGTTGACTGTAAACCGGGAGTTTGGCAGCGGGGGAGGCCGGATAGCGCAGATGATTGCTCAGAATCTGGGCTGGAAGCTGCTGGACAAGGACATCATCGACGCAATCGCCTACGCCGCGCACGTGGACGCGAAGGTGGTGCGCCGCTACGATGAGCACGTAGAATCGTGGCTGCGGCGCATCAACCAGCAAGCGATGCGGTCGGCCGCGCTGGCCGCCGGCCTGGAACTGCGCGACAGCGCCGTCTTCGATGCGGAGGAGATGGTGAAGATTTCGCAGAAGATCATCGAGGAGGCCCATGCCGAGGGCAACTGCGTGATCGTGGGCCGCGGGTCGCAGTGCGTCTTGCAGCACAAGGCCGACGTCTTCCACGTTTTTGTGTACGCGCCTCACAAGCAGCGGATTCTGCGCCTGCGCGAGCGGCTGGCAGAGGGCGCCGACATCGAGCAGAGGATTCGCACCGTGGATGCGGAGCGCGCCAAGTACCTGCAGGAGTACTACAGCAAGCACTGGCTCAATCCGCACCTCTACGACCTGCTGATCTCATCGCATGAGGGCGAGGATTCCACGGCGCGGGTGATTCAGTATGCGATGAGCAGCGATGGGTAAACACGCCTCACATGATTTCCGCGCCTGTGAGGCTCGAAAGCCCGGAGACCGGCGAGGCTCTTACTCTTCCTCACTGGTTTGCGTGGAGAGGTAGCGCTCGTAGCCCATTTCCTTCATCTGGTGCACCTGCGCTTCGAGCCAATCCACGTGCTCCTCCTCGTCCTTCAGGAGAACGACGAAAAGGTCACGCGAGCCGTTGTCCTTGTTCTCGATGGCGATCTGCACGGCCTCGTTGTACATGGCCACTGCTTCGATCTCCAGCTTCAGGTCGGCCTCGATCATGGCCTTCACATTGCCGCCGATGGACAGCGCGAGCGGTTCCATGCTCGGCGTTCCGTCAAGAAACAGGATGCGTTCCATTAGCGATTCCGCGTGCTTCATCTCCCCGATGGACTGCTTCTTGATGTACTTGGAGAGCCGGTCGTATCCCCAGTTCTCACACATTTCAGCGTGGACAAAGTACTGGTTGATGGCAGTGAGCTCCTCACGGAGCGCGCGGTTGAGTTGCTCGATGACCTTCGGTTTGCCCTGCATGTCGCCGATTTTCGCACAGCCATGAATGGGCTTGCAAGCGCGAAATGGCCACTGCAATTTCTGGCCGACCCAGCTTCCTGCTCCTCAACATGCCGGGTACCCGGTCGATGCGGCGTCTCTGTTTCTTGCCGCAAGGGTTGGCCGAGCAGGAAGCTCAATCCGCGATCGGGACGACGCCCCGTACCTACGCCGTCACAATCTCGCTGAAGTCGGCGATGCCTGAGAAGCTACTCAGCACCTCTTTGATCACACCCAAATTCGCCGCGCGTACCGCCGCGTTGGGGTCGAGCACCATTGCCTTGTCGAAGAAGTCGTCCACTACCGGACGAAGGGTAGCGATTGCAGCCAAAGCCTCGCCGTATGCTCGTTGCAGGCGCAACTTCGCAACTTCCGGCGCGAGCGTGGTAACGGCATCCAAGAGCCTCTGCGCTTCCGGCGACTGAGGCACCATACGAGGCAAAGCGGGCGCATACTGCTTTTCTTCGGCCTGGCGGAGGATGTTCTTGATGCGCTTGAAAGCAGCGGAGATGGCCGCGAAATCGGCGGACTCGCGGGCTGCGGTGAGTGCTTCGGCGCGCGCGATGGCGTCGCGGACATCGTCGGCGCCGGCGGCAAGGACGGCGTTGACGACGTCGTAGGCGAAGCCGCGGACGTCTTTGAGGTAGAAGTGGAGGCGCTCGATCATAAAGCTTCGCGTGCGCTCACTATTTGGAAAATCAAAGCCCACCCCGGCGGCTCCCGGCACATTCAAATTCAATTCGCTCTTGCGACCAAGCTCATTGAACGATGTCGCACCCGCGCCGATCAAGTCGCTGATGGTCAGAGGCAATTCCGACTCGGCAAGAATCTTGACAATCGCATTGGCAGCGCGGCGCAGGGCAAATGGGTCTTTTGAGCCGGTCGGTTCGAACCCTATTCCAAACATTGAGGTGATTGTTTGAATCCGATCGGCGAGGCCGAGTAGCTGTCCGTCGCGGGTCCGTGGGATCGAGTCTTCTGCGGACGCCGGTTTGTATTGGTCATAGATCGCGAGCGCGATGTCTTCGCCAAGGCCTTGTGCCTTTGCATAGAGGCCCCCGATAACCCCCTGCAACTCTGTGAATTCTTTGACTAGCTCTGTGGTTAGATCTGTCTTAGCCAGCTTCACGGCATTCGTGACCGCAAACATGTTGAAGGAGACGCCGTAATCACTATTTAGTCTTAGGGCTAGGTTGGTCAGCACAATCGAGTTCTGTTCAGTCTTCAACAAATAGCTTCCTAATTCTTTCTGGAAGGTAACGTGCCTCAGGCTTTCTACGCGGTCGACGAGCGGGATCTTCTGGTCGATGTCCCAGAAGAAGCGGGCGTCTTTGAATCTTGCGCGGAGGACTTTCTGGTTGCCGTGGCGGATGGTGTCTTCGCCTTCGTTATCGACTTGGATGTTGAGGACAGTAAGGAAGTGGGGAGCTAGCTTGCCGCTTGCGTCTTCGACGGCGAAGTATTTCTGGTGGTCGCGCATGACGGTGACGAGCACTTCTTCGGGAAGGGTCAGGTACTCGGGCTCGAAGTTGCCGAGAATGACAGTGGGCCACTCGGTGAGGTGGACCACGGTTTCGATGAGCGCGGAGTCTTCGCGCCAGCGGGCGCCGGGGACGGTGCGCGTGGCGGCGTCGAGGGCTTTGCGGATGGTGTGGCGGCGCTCGGCACCATCGACCACAACGCGCGCCGCGCGCAGCGCTTCGACGTAGCTGGCGGGGCGGTCGACGAGGACCGGGGATTCGCCGTGGAGAACGCGATGGCCGCGGCTGGCGTTGCCGGCGGCGATGCCGGCGATCTCAAGCGGGACGATGGCGGAATCGAGCAGGGCTACGACCCAGCGCACCGGGCGCACGAAGCGCTCGGGCTTGCCGGCACGCCAGTACATGTTCTTGGCCCAGTAGAGGGCGAGGACTTCTTTGGGCAGTTCGGCGGCAAGCACCTGCGGTGCGGCCACTCCCTGACGCTTCACAGTCGTGCCAGCGTACTCGCCCTTGGGGTTGGTGACTTTTTCAAGCGCCGCGACCGGCACCCCAGCCTTCTTTGCGAAGGCTTCGGCGGCGGGGGTGGGCGCGCCGTCTTTGAAGGCGACCTTCCACGAGGGACCGGTGAGCTTTTCTTCGGTGTCCGCCTGGCCGGCGAGTACATCTTCGACGAGCACGGCGAGACGGCGAGGCGTGGAGTAAGTGGTGACCTTGCCGGCCGCGCCCAGCAGGCGCTCGCGGGTGAGCAGGTCAGTTACCCGCTTGCCTAACTCGGCTTCGGCCCCGGCTATCATGCGGGCTGGAATCTCATCCAACCCTACTTCCAACAAGAAATCCGACATAGCCTTAGGTTTCTTTCTGTGTTGTTCAGGGATCAGGGATCAGGGATCAGAGATCAGAGATCAGAGATCAGGGATCAGAGATCAGAGATCAGAAAAACTTGCCGCTAACTAACAGTCTGCTGCAAGACATATACCTTGGCTACGCCTACGGCCAGAGCGCGGATGCGGGCGATCATGCCTACGCGCTCGGTGACGCTGATGGCGCCTCGGGCATCGAGCAGGTTGAAAAGGTTGGAACACTTCAGCGCAAGCTCATAGGTGGAGATGAGTGGGAAGCGGCGCTTCTCGGCTGCGCTTGCCTGCTCGTCAGCGAAGAGCGCGTTGGCTCGCGTAATCAGAGCCTGGGCTTCAGCCTCGTAGCTATTGAAGTGGGCCCAGAGGCGGTCGACGTCGGCGTCTTCGAAGTTGTAGACCGAGTATTGAAGCTCCTCGGAGAGGCGGACATCTCCGTAAGTGACCACGGCGCCGGTCTCCGGGTCGCGGGCCCAGACCACATCGTAGACCGAGTCCACGTCCTGCATGAAGGCGCAGAGGCGCTCAAGGCCGTAGGTAAGCTCGGCACAGATGGGGTCGAGATCGAGGCCGCCGCACTGCTGGAAGTAAGTAAACTGGGTGATCTCCATGCCGTCCATCATGACCTGCCAGCCGACGCCCCATGCGCCCACGGTGGGGCCTTCCCAGTTGTCTTCCTCGAACTTCAGATCGTGCTTGCTGAGGTCGATGCCGATGGCTTCGAGCGATTGCAGGTAGATCTCCTGGACGTTGACAGGCGGGGGTTTGAGAATGAGCTGGAATTGGGTGTGGCGAAAGAGGCGGTTGGGATTCTCGCCGTAGCGGCCGTCGGCGGGACGGCGCGAGGGCTGCGCATAGCCGACACGATAGGGTTTGGGGCCGAGAACGCGGAGAAACGTCTCCGGCGCCATGGTGCCTGCGCCGACCTCGACATCAAAGGGCTGCTGGAGGACGCAGCCGCGCGCGGCCCAGAAGCTTTGCAGGCGGAAGAGCAGCTCCTGGAAGGTGAGAGCGGCGGGCTTTGGGGCGGCTCCAGCGGTATCCGGCGAAACGGTGGATGAAGGCAAGGTAGGACTCACTCTCGACGGGACTGGGGCCATTTTACCAGCCGGACCGGAGAGCCCTTCAGGCCAGTGTGAGCAGGTTGGCCGCGTATGCCTCGCCGGCGAGGGCCTGGATGGCGCGGTCGAGGGTGACCAGAACGGCTCCGTTGCGAATCGCCAGGCCAAGCAAGAGGGCGTCGGCGACCTGGCGGTAGCCATGCAGGCGAGGAGCAATGGGCTGGATCAACTCCAGCCAACTAACGGAAACCGGCAGATGCGCAATATTGGGCATGGCTGCAATCTCCTTTAGCATTCGCATTGCATCCGCGATTGACTTCTTCCCGACCAAGGGCGAGGCCGCGATGCGCACAAAACCAGCCTCGGTCACAGGACAAAGCAACAAGCGCGCGCCATGGCTGCCCAACAGCCATTCGGTAGCCCGCTCATAAGCCGTGTGTGCTGGATCGCTCAACGCGACCCAGATATTTACATCGGGGAGGTAGTCTCTCAAATAAAGTCCTCCAGAGCCTTTTTCACCATTTCAGTCGTGATGACGCGCCCGTTCGGCGGGAAGGTTGGAAAGCCTGCCGCGGATCGCCCGAAGTTCGGGGTTTCAGACGCGCCCGATGCAGCCTGGCCGCCCTTGCGGATCAGGTCGGTGATGGCGTCGCCGAGGGTGAGCCCGTTCGCGTGAGCGTAGACCTCGGCGAACTGGCGGGCGTCGTCGGCGAGATTGACATTGGTTCTCATGTTGCCAGTATGCACCGATTTCAAAATACGTGCAAGAGTCGCTGACAGGTGCCAGGTTGAAAATTACGCACGCAGAGCTGCCGTGGCGCCGGTACCATGATTCAGGCGGTTGAGTTGCCCTACGAATGAAGAAAACGGACAACGATCTGTTGCAGGCTTCTGCGCCTGAGAGGACTCTCAGCCATTCGCAAGAAGCGCGAACGGATGGGGCACAGAGGTTTTGGGGCGGTTGGACAGACGTTTCAGAGGCGGACGAGGACTTCGGCGGTGCGGAGCTTGCGCTCGAGGTGGCGCTCGAGGGCCTGGAGGGTGAAGCGGCGCAGGTCCTGGGCGCGGCGGCGGGGCCAGGGCTCGGCGGCAAAGGCGGAGGCTGGCGCACGCAACATGCGCTGCGCCAGCAGCCACGAATCCGCGGAAAGGGCGCTGGCATTGCCGTTGCGATGGAGGTCGCAGAAGAGGCCATCACCCAGGGTGTTGAAGCTGGTTTCGCCGGCCACGAGGGGCTCGCCGCAGGCGGTGCAGTGCGCGATGTCGGGCAGCAGGCCCATCAGGCGGGTCATCCAGAGGGAGAAATAGGTGAGCGGCATCCAGGGCTGCTCGACCGTGGTCTGGTCGAGGACCGAGAGCAGCAGGCGGAAGACGGTTTCCTGGGGGTCGTGCTCGGGGAGGGCCTCGTCGAGAACTTCAGCATAAAAGCTGAGGACGGCCATGCGAAGGTGGTCGATGGGGGCCGAGAGCGGCGAGCGGACGATTTCAAGCTGGTCGAGGCGGACGAGCTCCTGGCGGGGGCGCTCGGCAAACCAGGCCTGCGCTACCGTCATGGGTTCCAGAGCGCCACCGAAGCGTTTGCGGCTCTTGAGCGCGGATTTGGCGACACCCTTGACCCGGCCGTAGTCGCGCGTGAAGAAGCTCACGATCAGGTCGGCCTCGTGGACCGGCCAGGTGCGCAAAACCACGGCTTCGGAGGTGAGCACGGGCATGGGTACTATCTTCGCATTGATGGTTCGGTGTTGGAGCCCATGGGAAGGCTCCTTAGGCTCCTGTAAGGAATATCATGTATAGTAAGGAATATTACTACAATACCAGGAATATCTTCGAGAGTAAGGTAAAATTGGAAGTGAAAGGAAAATGCCATGCCCTCAGCAACCGTTACATCAAAAGGCCAGATCACGATTCCTGTAAAAGTCAGAAAGGCGCTGGGTCTGAAACCCGGTGTTCGTGTCGACTTCTATGAGATAGGGAATGGCGAATTCGCTTTTCGGGCAAAGACCGGGTCGATCATGGAGATGGAGGGTTGCATACCAAGACTTGACCATACGGTCACCATTGAGGAGATGAATGAAGCGGTTCGCAATCATGCAGCCCGGCTGGATGCGGCGACGCGGAGTGACGCGCCCCAGAACCTCTCGGATGGAGAAGCCGCGTGATTGGTTTGGATACGAATATTCTCGTCCGTTTTTTCGCACAAGACGACCCTCAACAGACACCGAAGGCCAGGGCCGTTCTCGGCTCACTCACAGTTGATGAACCCGGCTGGGTCGGAACAGCGACCATACTTGAGCTTGTCTGGGTGATGGAAAGCACCTTCAGAAGTGGCCGCTCGACGGTGGCGGGCATGCTAACGCAGCTCTTATCGCGAGAAGAGATCGTGATTGAACAGGGCGATGCGCTTCGGAGTGCAGTTCTGCTGTTCCGGAGTGGTAATGCAGACTTTGCCGACTGCTTGATTGCCAGTTCCGCGAAGAGCGCCGGGTGCATTCGCACGCTTACTTTTGATCGAATTGCGGCGCGGGGTGCGGGGATGGAACTTGTTAGCTAAGCGCCAGCGGTAAGCCAAACCCCCGTAGGCTAGCAAAAATATTCAGGCGGATTCCACAGGGAGGGCCGGTAGAATGGAGTCAGAGGTTCCAAATGCCTTCCGCAATGGTCACCTTCAACGGCCGCATCACCCTTCCCCCGCATGTCCGCAAACAACTTGGACTGAAGACCGGCGATAGTGTGGAATTCGTTGAAATCGGCAATGGTCACTTCGCTATCGCATCCGGTCAAGGTTCGACGAGCAACTCGATTGAGGAAGTGAGCCGCGATCCGAGAGGCTGGATGCCGAAGCTGGAATTCTCCTCAACCGCCGAAGAGCCGCGTTTCAAAGAGATGGATGAAGCAATCCATTAGAGAGCAGTTCGAAGGCTTGACCAACAGACATTCTCTCTGACACCGGCTGCGGTGCGGCTCATGGGGTACCTCGCTTAGCGCGGGCGAGCCGAGTAAGCGGTCTGCGCCTTGCGCAGACACAAACGTGCGTTCCGTCAGACGGAACGCACGCGGTGGCAAAGCTTAACGTTGAAGCGATGCGGACGTGCTCTTAGCGGCCGAAGTGCTGGGCGTTCTTCTCGGTAAAGTGGGCCCACTTCTCCGGCAGGTCGTCCTGCGCGAAGATGGCCGAGACCGGGCAGGCCGGGACGCAGGCGCCGCAGTCGATGCACTCGACGGGGTCAATGAAGAGTTGATCGGCCTCGCCGTGGCCGTCTTCGTCTTTCTTGGGGTGGATGCAATCGACGGGACAGGCGTCCACACAGGCGGTGTCCTTGGTGCCGATACAGGGTTCTGCAATGACGTATGCCATCTGAAGAATTCTCCGTGGAGACTAACTCTCGACGCTGATAGTAGCACAGGAGGGCGGAAGCTGACTCGGCATCCGATCACCCCGTTTTGCGATGCGGGAATCGGGGGAATTATCTTGCGCATCCCGTCCCGCCGCCAGCCCCTGCGCGGTATCGCCTGCGGGGCTGGAACCGCAGGCTTGCACAGAAAGACAAGGTTGATGGGCCAGCGACCTCCTCCCATATACTTTCAGCAGGGAATGTTCTCGCCATCCGACACGTCGCCGGCTTCCCTTTTTACGGTGAGATCATTCCGGTCATTCCGGCGATGGGAGCCCATCGGCCCGGGGCAAGAAAAGGAAGACCATGCCATCACTGAATCTGCACTGGTGCCTCCCCATTCTCAAAGGCATGGGGGCTGGCCTGGTGGCCATGACAGTGCACGAGGCAGCTCACGTGCTTGCTGCCCTGGCCCTGGGAATTGCAGTAAAGAAGGTTGGGATGGGGTGGAAAGGCATGTACACCGTAAGGGATCACGGCACCCCCGGCAAGAACCTGCTTGTCTCCCTGGCAGGTCCATTGATGAACCTGGCGCTGATTCTTTGCTGGCATTGGTGGCCTACCTTTGGCCTGGCCAACTTGTTTGTTGGAGGCGTGAATCTGCTTCCCATCGAGGGCTCCGACGGCGCGCGTATCCTGCGCTGCTGGCGACAGATGCACGAGGAAGACCTGCCGGTCTCGTAGCAGCGCTCTCCTCTTCCCGAGGGAAATGCAGCTTTAGCCCGGATTTCAGCCACACGGCACGACGACCCAGAATTCGAGGTCTGGCGAAGGCTCTGAGGGCCGGGAGGCCCTCAGGACAGCCGGCCGGGAGGCCGGCGGTACGACCTTGGGAGCTGAGTCCTTACCGCGCTGCCGTTGCGCGTTCCGCCCGGCGCTGGGCAAACTCCTGCGGAGTGGGGATGGGCGAAAGGTCGCGGCCGGCGAACATGTCTTTGAAGAGGCTGACCAGTTCGGCGTGGATATGGCCGTTCGAGGCGAGCACTTCGCGGCTGTTGAGCTGGAACGGGCCGCCGGCAAAATCCGTCACCAGTCCACCGGCTTCTTCCACCAGCAGGAAACCTGCGGCGGTGTCCCAGGGGTTCAGGTTGAACTCCCAAAAGGCTTCCAGGCGACCGGATGCGACGTAGGCCAGGTCGAGGGCGGCAGAGCCGGCGCGGCGGACGCCGTGGGAACGCAGCGTGAACTCGTGGTAGAAGTGGACGTTGGGGCTCAAGTGGCGCTTGTGGCTGGGAAAGCCGGTGGCCACGAGGGACTCGGCCAGTTCGGGGATGCGCGAAACGTGAATCGTCTTGCCGTTCAGGCGCGCGCCGCGGGAGCGCTCGGCAGTGTAGAGATCGTCGCGCATGGGATCGTAGATGACGGCGGCGACGATGGTTCCATCCTCGCCGGGTGCGAGTCCAGCGGGTCTTTGTTCGAGGCCGAGCGAGACGCAGAACTGGGGAAAACCGTGGGCGAAGTTGGTGGTGCCGTCGAGGGGGTCGACGTACCAGCGAAATTCGCCTTCCATGCGCTCGCGAGTTCCCTCTTCGCCGTAGACGCCGTGCTCGGGAAAGGCCTCGGCGAGGCGCGTGCGGATCAGTTTTTCGACGGTGCGGTCGGCCACGGTGACCAGGTCCACGTCGCCCTTGTACTCGGTCTCAACGCCCTGGGAGAAGAACTCGCGCAGGCGTGCGCCGGCTTCGCGGGCGATGGCCGAAGCCGCGGGGGCCCAGAGCAGTTCCGCATCAGAGACGGTCATGACGCCGCCTCGTTCCCGGACGATTGGCTCGAAACCGGCCTGGCCTGGCTGGCGGGGCGCGGTTCACGGCGGCGGCCGGCCTCGGAGATGCTGCGGATCTGGTGTTTGTAGATGAACAGGTTGGGATGCCCATCGCGCGTCAGGCGCAGCATGGTGTCGTCGAAGTACTCGATCCAGCCGCGCACGGTTTCTCCATCGCGCAGCTTGACGAGGACGACGACCTGGCGGTCGCTAAGAGAGCGCAGGTAGAGCGCCTCCTGGCCGGTTTCGCCTGGCGGAGGCGCCTTGGAGCGGCGGCGCGATGAGAGTGGAGAGGTCATGCTGTGATTTTAGATGCTGCGGGAGGAGGGAAAGCCGCATCGCGTGAAGATGGGCGGAGGATTACTGCCGAGTTGGCGACAATCCAGGCGCAACGCAAACAACGCTCGCATTACTTGTTGTCCGCATCGACCCTTTACAATTTTGAGAATGCATCCTCTGGTAGAGCAGATCGAGCGCTTACTGCTGCCTCAAATGCGGGGTGTTGCCTCAGAGATGAGGAACATTTACAGCAACCTGCAGTTCAATCTCTGGAACGCGCCAGAAGGGACGCTCACCGAATGGCAGGGCTATTCACTTGGTATAGAGTGCGTCTTTCCGAGAGATGCAGAAAAACTCTCCAACAATGTCTCGTTGGGCATCGATCTATGCCATTTGACCTCAGTTCCGAAGCTGGCGGCTGATGTGGTCTGGGGACATCCCTCTGGAGATGTGGAAGCCTCATTTCCCGAAGGTCGTGCCTCTATGCATCAATGGCCGGAAGCGACACCAGAGACCTTTGAGGAATTGAGAAAAGCTCTCCCGAAATTGATTCAAGCCTTTGAGAACGCAGTGCAGCGCGCAAGACCACTATCTCCACCCAAGGTTGATTTCACGGGAATGACAACCAATGAGCGCCTATCTTTCGCTGGACTGATTGCGGAATGGGACGCCGCCGCTCACTCGCGCGACCGCGAAAGAATGGTCGCGATACTTTGCAGGGTTGGACTTGGCAGTCAAGCTGATCACATCGCCGGTACAGTGCTTGCGAACCCTAAACGTTTTGGCTTCTGACAGACGGTCGCGGGCAGATTATCGTCATTCCGGAAATTGGGAAAAATCGAGTAATCTCCGGATAGCCGACAAACCGCCCGGAACGGGCAAGTTGTATTCTTGCTACGTCGCAAACGAGGCAGCGCCCGTGAATACTTCCGTGAAGGGTTCCCTCGATAGAAATCTACCAAAGCTTTTTGTTGGCGGGGCGACGCTGTGCGTAATCGCATGGTATTTGTTCACTTTCGTCATTCCAAGGCATCCTGCTAGACCTAGGAATGTGCCCAATTCCGCCACTCTTGTCCTTATGGGCTGGGACCATTTCTGGCAGGAATGCCGGTTTGATCCAGTAGAGCAGCAGGACAGATGTCGCGTTTACAACGGGGGCGGAAATCTCCTGCGGGATGAGGTCTTTCTGCCCGCCAATGGTGGAGAGGCCCTTCCAGACGATCAGCTCAGTGTGGGCGCAGGAGGAACCTCCCAATCTGTCCATTTATTGAATGGAACGGTATTGATTCCGAGAGAGCACTTTGAAGGGATTAAGAAGGCGCTACCGGATGACCTCTCCGGCAGCAGATGATCTGCGTGGAGCCGAGTCCCTCTCACTTCAATGCGGAGAAGTTTGAGTAACTCCTGGATTACCGGCTAACCGGAAATTACCGTGACGTGCAACGATGAGTTCCGCACCATTCGGTTATCAACTTTTGAGGAGGAAGCCACCAGGATCAGTTTTTCCTGGCCGGCGCGTCTCCGTAGTAGCCGGTTTTGTGGCGGATGTTGAAATCCTGCGTAGCGGCTCGGGGAACGGTGACTTCAATGCGGTGAAAGGTTCTGCCCGGCTCCTGGTTGTGCGGATAATAGCCGATCAGGTATTGAGTGCGCAGGTCGTCGCTGACCTGGGCGAAGGCTTTGTCTAGGCCGCCTTCGGCAACGTAGAAGCTCTTGCCGCCGGTCTGCTCGGCGAGGGTGATGAGGGCGTGCTCGCCGCCCAGGTCGCGGCCGGCGCTGGCTTCGATGGGGACGTCGATGATGGAGTAGATCATGACCTCGTGACGGAGGGCGGCCTCGAGGGCTTCGGGGTAGGTGGTGCTCTTGGCGGTGTCGCCGCCGTCGGAGACGAGGACCAGGACGCGGCGGCCATCGCGGCGGCCCAGGCCTTCGGAGCCCAACAGAATGGCGTCGTAGAGCGCGGTGGCGTTGTCGGCGTGCAAACTGGCAAGGCCGCGGTCGATGACGGCGACCTTGTTGGTGAAGGGCGTGAGTTCCTTGACGTCGGTGGCGAACTGGAGGAGGCTCATCTGGTCCTGGGGGCGGAGAATGGCGTGGACGAAGCGATGGGCGGCGTCGGCCTCCTCGGACATATCTTTTTTCACGCTGCCGCTGGTGTCGATGGCCAGGGTCAGGTTCAGGGGCAGCTCGGACTGGCGCTCGAAGACGGCGATCTGCTGGGGGCGGCCGTCTTCGGTGACGGCAAAGTCCTCGCGCGCGAGGCCGCCAACGATGGCGCTGTTGCGGTCGGTGACGTTGACGAAGATGTTGACGAGTTTGACGTCGAGGCGGAGGGTCACGTCCTGCGCGCGAACGGACAGAGGCGCGATGGCGAAGAGCGCCAGGCATACGGCTGCAGGGAACATGCGAGAAGGAAAGTGCCGAGGGTTATTTGGCATCTTCGGCCTCCTGACCAACGGCTAGTTCCGCAGGGAACGGCTCTCCGGGAGCCCACACGGCTCCGTCGGCAAAGGCTTCTTTCTTCCAGATGGGGACGGTCTTCTTGAGGGTGTCGATGAGCCAGCGGGAGGCTTCGAATGCCGCGGCGCGGTGGGCTGAGGCGACGACGATGAGGACGCTGGTTTCGCCCACCAAGAGGCGGCCGAGGCGATGGACGATGGTGACGTGGCGGACGGCAAAGCGTGTGCGGGCCTCCTGGGCAAGCTCGCGGATTTGCTTGTCGGCCATCTCTTCGTAGGCTTCGTAGTCGAGATGGAGGGTCTGCCGGCCGCGGGTGTTGTTGCGGACGATGCCGTCGAAGACGACGACTGCGCCGTCCAGGCCGTGTTTTGCGGCGGCAACGAGGGATTCCGAGTCGATGCGGTCGCGGGTGAGGGCGGTGACGATTCCGGGGGGCGCGCCGCCGGAGACGGGAGGAAGGAGGCCGACTTCGTCGCCGTCGCGCAGCACATGGTTTCCCGTGGCATATTCGGCGTTGACGCTGACGGCGATGCCGCGTAGAGCGGCTGAGGGCTTGTTTGCGCGCATGTGATCAAGCAGCGCCGCGACAGTTGCACCATCGGGCAGCTCGACCGTGGCCGACGGCGCGCCCAGCCAGTCTTTCAACACTCCAAAACAGAGTACTCGCACGAGCATCACGCTTTAAAGAATACCGCCTGCTGGTTAGACGCAGCAGGCCGAATTCAGTGCGCGAGTCATTCGAAGATGCCGGCGCCGGCCGGGGTTCAGACCATCTTGTAAAGGAACGCGGTAGGCGTGCCCCAAAGGTTACGGGCGCGGTCCTCGTAGAAGATGCTGAACTCGATGCCGGCGATGTCGTAGTCGAAGAGGGGGACGCGGTCGAAGGTGTAGTCGCCGCGGACGGAGTACTCATCGCCGCTGCAGTCGATCATGAGCGTCTCGCCGGTGGAGAGGCGTTCGGGGTGGGTGAGCAACATGCAGACAATGGTAAAGACGCCGAGGCCGAACTCGTTTCCGGCCATGGCGACGCGGGTGCGGCGGGCCGAGGAGCCGCGGTGAAGCATGCCCGCCTGCGCGCCGACGACCAGAATGTCGTTGCCCTGCTGCTGCTCGGATAGGATCTTCTCGGCCAGCTTGGTGCGCTCGCTCTGGCGAAGGAACTTGTCGCCCATCTTGCCGACGATGCGGTTGGAGAACTTGCGGCGAGTGGCCAAGACCTCGAGCAGCAGCTCCACAGCTTCGTTGTAGGTGGGCGCCAGCGCCTGCCAGCGGGGAACGGCAAACCAGGCCTCGGCTCCCTCCGGGAGGGGCCGGCGGGCAAGCCGCTCGTGGCAACTTCCGAGGGCGGGAAAGAGCTTCTTCAGTTCCGTCACCTGCGCCTCGACGGGCCGCACGCGGTAGGTGGGAGGATAGACGCGGTTCGAGCCGACCTCCTCTTCCTTGAACTTGTCGCTGACGGTGTGGCGCTGAACGATCTCGACCACCCGCTCGGCCACCTCGGCCTTGAGCTTGCGGCCCATGTCGAGCACGGCCTGCGCACTTTGGCGGTCGAGCTGTTCGATGGCCTTCCGATAGGCCTCCTGGACAGCGTCGCCGAGAAACTCCTGCAACAGACGGTTCTGCTGTTCGGTGGTGTTTCCGGACAGGTGCAATGGAACAATCTGATGTGGGGTCAGTTGTGAAGTCGCCATGGTTACCGCTCTCCGCGCACATCCGCGCACTGGACTCTTCCCTCTTCATCGGCGGAAGGACACATTACTTCAGTGCGGGCGGGGCAGGCGAGGAGAATTTGCGGCGCCTGGAGGCAGGCGATGTGTTCGCCGCGGGAATATCCCTGCATTGGAACCGGGGAGCGCGGGCCGGTCCTCTTGCCAACGTTCACATTCCCGATTGGCCGGTCAAGCAGCGCTCACTTTGGAGCTGGCTGGGATGCGGGCAGGTCCATGTTGTGCATCACGACGATCTGCCATTTCCCCTGGCTCTTCACCATGACGAAGTTCAACAGCCCCTGACGCAAAGCAACGGGATTCCCGGCCGGATCGGTCGACCCCGTCATCTCCCAATGCACATCCACAGCAGCCACATCCGGACGGATGAATCGGGTCTTGATGGCGGTGTATTTCTGCTGGCTGTTTTTGAATATGGTGGCAAAGACCCGAGCATGGAATTCCTCAATGCCGCTCCGTCCGCTCGCACCCACTCCGCGCACATTGGTGAAGTCCGCGTCATCTGAAAACAACGCGGTCCACGCCTTGGCGTCGTGATGATTCCATGCATCCATGAAGCCATCCATGACCCCGTGGATTGCCTGTTCGTCAGACTCGTGGCCACCCTGGCCGATCACTGCCGCCGGCACGAAGAGTGCAACGGCCAACATGCCCATGGTCAGCATAGTTTCCTCCGTGTAATCGGAGTGTAGCGCAGAAGCCAGGCTCAAATACGCCAAAACGGACGCTGGAATTGAATCCAGCGCCCGTTTCTTGAGCCATGCCCAATGTCGATGGCATGCCTTGTTTACGCAACCGCGCCTACCGCGACTTCGGTTTCGACCGGCTTGGTGTCGGGATGGGCCTTCAACAGGGGCAGGGCCACGGCCAGCACGTCTTCGATGCGGCTGGCGTAGTGGATCGCGACGCCTTCGGTTAGCTCGGGCGTGAGGTCCTCCTCCACGTCCTGGCGGTTTTCGGCGGGCAGGATGATGGTTTCCACGCCGGCCCGGCGCGCGGCGAGGAACTTCTCCTTGATGCCACCCACGGGGAGGACATTGCCGCTGAGAGTGATCTCGCCGGTCATGGCGGTGAGCGGACGGACCGGCGTATCGGTAAGCAGCGAGGCCAGGACGGTGGCCATGGTCACGCCAGCCGAGGGGCCGTCTTTGGGGATGGCTCCTGCGGGGACGTGAATATGCAGGTCAATATCCTTGGTAAAGTCCTCGGCGAGGCCAAGACTGGCGGCGTTGGAGCGGACCCAGGTAAGCGCGGCCTGCATGGATTCCTGCATGACCTCGCCAATTTGACCGGTCATGGTGAAGCCGCCTTTGCCCTTCATCTTGTTGGCTTCGATAAAGAGGATGTCGCCTCCGGCGGGCGTCCAGGCGAGGCCGACGGCCACGCCGGGGCGCTTGACGCGCTCGGAGACTTCGGTCTCCACGCGCACCTGGATGCCGCCGAGGAACTCCTTGAGGATGTCGCGCGTGACGACGAGCTTCTCTGTCTTGCCTTCAACCACGCGGCGGGCCTGCTTGCGGCAGACGGTGCCGATGGTCTGCTCCAGCTTGCGGACGCCGGCCTCGCGCGTGTAGTGGCGCGTCACCCAGCGCACCGCATCCTCGGGAAACTCGATCTGCTCCGGCGTGATGCCGTTTTCCCTAATCTGGCGCGGAATCAGGTAGCGGTTGGCGATGTGCAACTTTTCTTCTTCGCTGTAGCCCTGGAGGAAGATCAATTCCATGCGGTCGAGCAACGGCGGAGGAACCGGGTCGAGCATGTTGGCGGTGCAGATGAAGAGCACCTTGGACAGATCGAACGGGACGTCGAGGTAGTTGTCGCGGAAGGTGTTGTTCTGCTCGGGGTCGAGGGTCTCGAGGAGGGCGGAAGCGGGATCGCCGCGGAAGTCGCGGCCCAGCTTGTCGACCTCGTCGAGCATGATGACCGGGTCGTTGCAATCGGCACGGCGAATGCTCTGAATGATCTGGCCGGGCAAGGCGCCGATGTAAGTACGGCGATGGCCGCGAATCTCGGCTTCGTCGTGCATGCCGCCCAGGGAGATGCGCTGAAACTTGCGGCCCAGGGCGCGGGCGATGGAGCGGCCGAGGCTGGTTTTACCCACGCCCGGAGGGCCTACAAAGCAAAGGATGGGGCCTTTCATGTCGGGCTTGAGTTCGAGCACGGAGAGGTAATCGAGGATGCGGTCCTTGACCTTCTTGAGTTCGTAGTGGTCTTCGTCGAGTATCTCGCGAGCCTTGGATATGTCGATCTTTTCGCCGGAGCTCTTGCTCCAGGGAAGAACGGCGAGCCACTCGATGTAGTTTCGGGTGAGCGAGTAGTCGGCGGCCATGGGAGACATGCGCGACAAGCGCGAAAGCTCTTTGAGCGCTTCCTTTTTGACGTCCTCGGGCATGTTGGCGTCGTCGATCTTCTTGCGCAGATCCTCGACTTCACGCTGGCCTTCGTCCTGCTCGCCGAGCTCCTTTTGAATGGCCTTCATCTGCTCGCGCAGATAGTAGTCGCGCTGCGACTGCTGGACCTGATCCTGGACTTCGGTCTGGATCTTGGTGCGCAACTGCTGCACCTCAATCTCCTTGGCCAGATGCTTGTTCAACTGCTGCAAGCGGTCGACGATGCCGGCGGTTTCGAGCAACTGCTGCTTGTCGTCGGTGGTGAGGAAGGGCAGCGAAGAGGCAACAAAATCGACCAGGCGGCTGGGCTCCTCGATGTTGGCGGCGATGGTGCGCAGCTCGTCGGAAAGCGTCTGCGATTCCGCGACGATCTGCTGGAACTGGCCAATGACGTTGCGTACGAGAGCCTCGACGCCGGAGCTGGCTTCCGGTTCCACGTCCTCGAGAGTCTCGACCTCCGCCACCATAAAGGGCTCGGTCTGGAGGTAGCGCACCAGGCGCACCCGCTCCACGCCTTCGGTGAAGACAAAGCGGCTCTGGTTGGGCATGCGCACGACCTTGTGCACGGTGGCGAGAGTGCCTATCCCATGCATGTCGGCGGGCTTGGGGGAGTCGAGGCGCGGATCAAGCTGGGCCGCGACGATGATGGTGCGCTCCTCGCCCAACGACTCGATCAGCTGGATGGAGCTCTCCCGGCCCACCGTCAACGGCAGCACGGCGTGGGGAAACAGGACGGTGTCCCGCACGGGAAGGACGGGGACTCTACGAACGCCGGAGGGACTCTTTCCGGATTTGATCTTGTCGGCGGGGGGGGTGGTAGGCGGAATCGACATTGAGTGTCCTCGTATCAACTTTTCTTCATTAGACCACGCAGACTTCGAAAAGTTTCAACTTTCTTGGCCTTCGGAGCCAATTTGCCGGATTTTCCCCGGATGTGCGCGCACTTGCGGATACGGGGCGAACGCCAGCCCGGTTCCCCATGTAAGGCCTACAGGCGGCAACGAGATAGGATGCAAAGGAGTTCGGCACAGTTGCTGGCTCCGAGCGCCAACCGGCGCCGGCAATTCTACTGCGCAATTCGACCTGCGTGCACCTGATGCACCGCCGGCCAATGCATCGACTTACGACGGTTTATCGGCGAAAGGCCGAGGAATGTGAGGGGGTAGGGTCTGCGGCGAGGGGTCATTTCGGATTGAGGCGAAAATGCTGTCCCGCGGCGGACACGTTGGAGAAGGAGGCGAGTGCATCGTCAGGCCCCGTTCGTCGGCAATCGAGGAGCCTCCTCGTTTCGGATCTTCGATTCGATCTGCTCCCAAAGCTCGTCGGGCGGTTCCACAATGGGGAAGAGTTGGCGGGCAGCCTGGGCGATGGTCTCCAGGTCGGCGAGCAGAGCGCGGCAAAGCTCACAGTCCCGCAGGTGGGGATGGTTGGCCAGGTTGACGCCGGAGCCGATCAGGTCAGGCAATTGGGCCTGGAAGGCTTCGCAGCTTAACTGGTTGGCGTTTTCGCTCATCGCTGGCCCTCCTCCTGCGGATGCATGCGCAGCGCCTCGCGGAGCTTGAGCCGCGCCTTGTGCAACTGCGACTTGCTGTTTCCAATCGAACACTCCAGCATGGCGGCAATCTCGTTATGTTCGTATCCCTCGATGTCGTGCAGCACAAAGATGAGCCGGTAGCCTGCCGGCAGGCCGTCGATGGCCCGCTGCAGGGCCAGGCGGTCAATGGCGCCGGAAAGGGACGGATCCGGCGCCCCAAAGCTGCGCCCCGGGCGCTCTTCGACGGCTGGCTCCATGGCCTCGTCCAGGGAGATGAGGGAAAGACCCTTTCTGCGAAGCTGCATCAGGACGACGTTGATGGCCAACCGGTGCAGCCAGGTGGAAAAGGCAGAATCGCCTCGGAAGGTTGCGATCTTGCGGTGCAGCTGAAGAAACGCTTCCTGGGTGAGATCTTCGGCTTCCGCGACGTTGCCTACCATGCGCAGGCATAAAGAGTAGATGCGTCTTTTGTGCAAGGAGTACAGCTGGGCAAAGGCCTGGTGGTCGCCTGCCTGGGCGCGGGCCAGCACATTGTCCTCGCTTGGAGAAGCCAGGGCCGCGGCGGAAGCTGGTTGCGGAGGGGAGACAGGAGGCGATGGACTGGACGCCGCGTCGAGGGCTGGCGAAGCGGAGCCGAACGGACGCGCGGGGAACCTCGACTGGGGCATACGCCATCCTTACGCACCGCTCAACAATCCGACCCATGCTGCGCGGGGCTGCTTTCCTCGTTAGTATAAGGGGAGCCGGCAGGGTAGCCGGAATTGCGACGCCGGATGACCGCTGGCAGCGGTTGCCTGCGAATGTGTTGCGCCCGCATCGGCTTGCAGCGGCCGGACCTGGTTCCCCTGGCATTCTGGGAGAGAGATGATCTTGAGGACAAAGCGGTCATGGGATCGCGGTAGCGTGAGGAAGTCCCGGCAAACTGCGGTTCTGGCGGCTGCCGTCCTCGTCTTCGCTCTCCAGGCGGGAGTTACGAGCTGGAGCCAGGCGCCGGAAAGACCCGGCTCACCCAAGGTAGCAAGTGCCCCCGAAACCGACGCGCTGGGGCAATGGGTGGGGCTGCCGGTGCGGCGCATCTCCTTCCAGGGCGTCGACCGCTCGCGGCTTGAACCGCTTGCCGACCAACTGGCCCAAGCGGTGGGCGCGCCGCTGAACGCGGATGACCTGAGGAAGAGCCTGCGGCAGATTTTTTCAACCGGACTGTATGAATCCATCGACGCGGCGGCATCGCCTCTGGACGATGGGGTGGCGATTCTGTTCGAGGGAACGCCGCGCACATTCATCGGGACGGTCAGCGTGGATGGGGCCAAAGGAGCGACGATCAACACGCAGCTGACGCGCGCCAGCCAGCTTAGCGCCGGCACCCGATTTACACAAGCCAAACTGAGCCAGGCGCTCGATGAGATGCGCACGACACTGGCGGACAACGGCTTCCACGAGCCGCAGATTGGCGAAAACCTGACGCCGCACCCCGGAGACCAGCTGGTCGACATCGCCTTTCTAGTCAACAGCGGACCGCAGGCGCGGATCGGCACGGTGCAGGTGACAGGAGATGCGGCAATGAGCGCGGAGGAGTTCCGGCGCTATGCCCATCTGCGCAGCGGGGTCCATGTGGACCACGACACCGTCAACCGCGCCCTGGCGGGGGTACTGAAGCACTACCGGAACCAGGGGCGGCTGGAGGCCGAGATCAAGCTCGAATCGGCGGATTTCGATGCCGCGACACAGCGAACCAACTTCCAATTCACCGCAACCCAGGGGCCGCAGGTGAAGGTGCTGGTGCAGGGCGTGAGCATGGGCCAGGAGCGGATCCGGCACGTGATTCCAATCTACGAAGAGGGCACTGTGGACGAGGATCTGCTTAACGAGGGCAATCGCCGGCTGCGCGACTACTACCAACGGCTGGGATACTTCGATGTGAAGGTGGGTCACCTGCAACAGGCCAACACCGCCGACCTGGTGGAGATTGTGTTCCAGGTGAATCTGGGACTACGACGGCGAGTCGAGCGTGTAGAAGTGGCTGGAAATCATTACTTTGACTCAGGAACCCTTAAGCAGCTGTTGAATGTCCATGCGGCCGATACGCTGGACCGTCACGGCGCCTACAGCCAGGCCCTGGTCTCCTCCGACGTGAGCGCGATCGAAGCCGTCTATCAAAACAACGGCTTCTCCAAGGCGAAAGTCGTGCCTGAAACCAGCACTCCCGAAACCGGGCTGACCGATAACCCCGCGCCGGAGACAGCCACGACGCCGGCAAAGGCGGCGATTCCTGAGCCGGCGGGCAAGAAGACCGCGCCACTCAGCGTGGTCTACCGAATCGAGGAGGGAGCGCAACAGAAGGTAGGGATAGTCAAGATTGAGGGCGCCAACCATGCGGATGCGACGCAGTTGACCTCGCTGCTGAACACCACCGCAGGGCAACTGCTTTCTCCCCGGGCGCTGGCCGGAGACAGAGATGTGCTGGTGACCAACTACCTGAGCCGGGGATTCGAGGAGCCGCAGGTGGACGTAACCCAGCAGGCCGATCCAAACGATCCGGCCCGGGTGGACGTGGTCTTCCATATTACCGAAGGCAAGCAGGCTTTCGTGCGGAAGGTGCTGCTGACGGGCCTCCATTACACGCGGCCGGATACGGTGGCCCGCGCCATCACCATCCACGCCGGTGACCCGCTGAACCAGACCGCTCTGATGGACACACAGCGGAATCTCTATGAGTTCGCCCTCTTCAACGAGGTGGATACAGCGGTGGAAAACCCGGCCGGCGGCGACAGCCAGAAGACGGTCCTGGTGCAGGCGGTCGAAGCCCGGCGCTGGGCGCTCACCTACGGCGGCGGGTTCGAGGCGCAGACGGGGACGCCGCACTACAACTGCGGCCTGGTGATCCTGAGCGGGGCGCCATGCAACGCGGAGGGCAAGACCGGCGTGAGCCCGCGCGTACTGCTCGACATTACCCGCAACAACCTCTTCGGCAAGGAGCAGTCGGCTTCTCTGCAGGCGACCTACGGTCTGTTGGAACAGAAGGTCGCCCTGCTCTTCCAGGTTCCGCACTTCGAAGGCAACCGCGACTTCGGACTGAACCTCTCCGCCGGCTACGCCAATAGCCTGGATGTGAGCACCTACGTGGCTTCCAAGCTGGAAGGCGGCATGCGCTGGACGGAACACTTCAATGAGCCGGGACGAGTCTTCTCGAAGGCCGATACGTTCGTCTACGAGTTCAATTTCCGCCGCGTCAAAGTGGAAGCCGCCAGCCTGCAGGTGGCTCCCAGCGAGATCGCTCTGCTGTCCACGGCGGTGCGCGTGGCCGGTCCAGCGCTCACCTGGCTGCGCGACACGCGCGACTCGGTGCTGGATGCCCACCGCGGCACCTACACGAGCTTCCAGGAGTTCCTTTCCGACAAATACTTCGGGGCGCAGGTGGCGTTCAACCGGCTGGATGTTTCAAACTCGAGTTATTGGAGTCTGGACAAGGGCCGTCTGGTGATTGCCCGCAATACGCGCTATGGGCAGGAGCGGGCATTCGGCACACCCGGAACCGAGTTGATTCCGCTGCCTGAAAGGCTCTACGCGGGCGGGCCGACATCGCTGCGGGGCTTCTCAATCAACGCCGCAGGGCCGCGCGATCCGGAGACCGGTTTCCCCACCGGCGGCGCGGGAGCGTTGATCAACTCGGTGGAGCTGCGCCTGCCACCGCCCACGCTTCCCTTCTTCGGCGACTCGCTCAGCTTTGTGCTCTTCCACGACATGGGCAACATCTTTTCCAATGCCGGAGACGCGTGGGCCAGCGCGTTGCGCATTCGCCAGCCGGACCGCGCCGCCTGCAGCCAGCCTCCGGCTATTCTCCCCCCAGGCACAGCATCGAACTCCACCGGGCTCATCGGGCCGTGCAGCTTCAACTACTTCTCCCATGCGCTGGGACTCGGCCTGCGCTATCACACACCGGCCGGACCCATTCGCCTGGATTTCAGCTATAACCTGAATCCGCCCATTTTCCCTGTTTACTACGACTACTCGCTCACTCAACCGGGCTCCGATCCCCACACAGGAGAAGCGGGGCACTTCAATTTCTTTTTCAGCCTGGGGCAGACATTCTGATGCGGAAACGGCTCCCAATCCGGTTCACCGGCACTGCCGCATGCGCACCATTGGCGACAGCAGCGTTGTGCGTGGCAGCCTGGTGCGGCGCCGGCGGACTTGCCCAGGAGCCGGAGACTGAGCATCCGGCAATTCGATCGCAGTCCCCAGTCGTCCTCGACCGGGTGGTTGCCGTGGTCAACAACCAGGCCATTCTTGACAGCGACATCGACGACGAGATCCGGCTGTCGGTGCTGGACCCAGGGCGGGTCGGCCTGGGCGTGCTCACCCGCTCGAAGTCGCTTGAACAACTGATCGCGCGCGCCCTGATCCAGCAACAGATTCGCCAGGAGGATTTGCAATCCGCGGAGCCGGCGCAGGCGGAAGTCGACGCCCGTCTCAGCGAGATCCGCAGGCAGCTCCCGGCCTGCGTCCGAAATCACTGCGCCACCGAGGAGGGATGGAAAAATTTCCTGGCCATTCACAACCTGACCCAGGAGCGCGTCGAAGCTTACCTTCACTACCGGCTCGAGATTCTGCGCTTCATCGAGCAGCGCTTCCGCCAGGGGATCAGCATCTCTCCGCAAGAGATTGAGACCTACTATCACGACACTCTGGCGCCCCAGTACGCAAAGGGCGAGGCCATTCCGCCGCTAGACGAGGTTTCGAAGCGCATTGAGGAGATTCTGCTGCAGCAGCAGGTCAATGTGCTGTTCGACGGGTGGCTGAACAACCTGCGCAAACTGGGGAACATCGAAGTGCTTGACCCAACGATTCAGGAGCCGGCGCCAGCAGTGCAGCCAGCCCCTGCAACGACCGGTGGTTCCGCGGGCACCGCACCCGGCGGCAGCGGAAAGGCGAGGCAATGAGCGAGGCCGAGTCTACGGTTCCTGTTGCCGCCGAAGCGTCGCCACCACCGCGGCGTCGCCTGCGCCGTTTTCTCATCCTGACTGCGTGCATTGGGTTCGTGCTGGTTGCCGCGCCATTGAGCTTCTACCTCTGGGCCAACGCCGACGCAACGCAGAACCTGGCTCGCGAGCGCCTGGCGGCCATGCTGGAGCAGACTACGGGCGGGCGCGTGGAGATTGGCAGCTTCCGCTGGCACTTGCTCAACCTTGAGGCGGATGCGGGCGGCCTGGTGATTCACGGCAAGGAAGCTCGAGGCGAAGCGCCGCTGGCCGCAGTTGAACACATGAACGTGCGGCTCAGCCTGCTGGGATTCTGGAGCCCGCGCATTCTGCTGCGGAACATGGAGATCGTTGGTCCTACGCTGCACATCATCGTCTACCCCGACGGCTCGACCAACGTGCCCCAGCCGCGCAAGCCGAGGAAGCCGGGCAAGCCAGCGCTCGACACGCTGTTCGATCTCCAGGCCGGCCACGTCTCGGTGCGGCAGGGAACCTTGGAGTTCGAAAATCGCGAGGCGGAGTTTGACTTCCAGAACCGCTTCACCAATCTCGATTTCGACGCCCGCAACGTTACGACGGCGATGCGTTATGTACCACCTGGCGGCGGAGACCCGGAGACCTACCGCCTCGAGGCCGGGGCCACGGACTTGAGCGTAGTGCGCGGCAACGAGAAGCCGGTCCTTGGTTCCTTTCAGGCAACGCTGGACCTGACGAGGACAACCGCCTATTTGCGAAGCCTGCGCATAACTTCGCAATTCCCAAGCGCCAAGGGGCACGCCGAGGAGGGGCACTCGCTGGAGGTCTCCGGCCTGCTCGAAAACTTCGCTCACCCCAGCTGGCAGGCAAGGGTTGCCGGCGAGCTGGACATGCGGCTGCTGGAGCCCGCGCTCGGCTATCCATTTGCACCCCAGGGCATTGTCCGGCTTGACCTTGACAGCGCCGGAGACGGCGGAGAATTTCACGGCGACGGCACTGTCCACCTTGACGACGGCTCGTACATCGGAACCGGCGTGGTTGCCACCGGCATTCACGTCGATGCGCACGTACACGCCGATCCCCGGCAACTGCTCCTCACCAAAGTGGTTGCCCGTTTGCGGCAGGGTGGACAACTGGAGGGCGAGGTGGCTCTCTCGCCATGGCTCCCGCATAGCCGCCCGACCGCGATCGTGGAGCGAGCCGGGACGACCTTGGTGCGCGCTCCCGGAGCCGCGCCGCCGCCCCAGCGCCACCCCCCTCCAAACCCCGACGCGATCAACGTCCCCGTCAACGGCAAGGTGACAGCCGAATTCAAAGATGTGGCCCTGGACACCCTGCTGGACATCGTGGGGCAGCCGCCATTTTTGCGCCTTGGCCTGGATACCCGCATCAATGGCCTCGCCACGGCCCACTGGGTCAAGGGGGATCAGAAGACCGTGGTGGTGGACGCGGCGCTGAACCTTCACCCGTCCGCGCAGGGAGTTGCAGGTGAAGTTGCGGCCGAGGGAACGGTCGATGCCACCTATACCCAGATCAACGGCGCCGTGGATCTGCGCAGATTCGAACTGCACACACCAGCCAGCGAACTGGAGGCGCACGGCCATCTGGGCGCTTATCCTCTTACCAGCGCCTCGGCGTTCAGCGTCGACTTCCATTCGCAGAATCTGAATGAGTTCGACGCGGTGCTGCGCGACCTGGGCTTGCACCGCTATGGAAAGACCGGCTCCGCGGCCCTGCCCGTTACCCTGGCCGGGCAGATGGATTTTCTTCATGGGGAGTGGAACGGTTCGCTGGTTGCCCCCCGCATCGCCGGCGACCTCAAGGCGACGCAATTATCCATTGAGTTGCTGCCCATTCAGCCCGCCTCGAATGACAGGAAACCGCAGCCGCAAACGGTCCAGCCGAGATTCGTCCGCTGGGATACGGTGGAGGCTACCGGCAGCTACGCGCCTGAGCGAATTGTCCTCTCCCACAGCACATTGCGGCGCGGCAAGGCCGAAATCGACCTCGAAGGCACGCTGGACGCTGCTCCAGGCGTGGCCCCGGAGTTCGATGACAACTCCCTGCTTCACCTCCACCTGCGCGCCGGGAAGGTTGGCCTCGACGATCTGCTGCCGCTCACCGGCGAGAACCTGTCGCTCACGGGCACACTGGATGCGCAGCTTCAGATCGATGGACCCGTGCATGCCCTGGGCGGATCCGGATGGGCCGAGCTGGACGGCGCTACGGTATACGGGGAACCGGTGACGCGCCTGCGCGCCCAAGGGACGGTCGCCAGCGATCTGTTGAAGCTCGACTCGATCAGCGTCAGCGCTCCGGCAGGCAGCCTTTCGGCCACCGGCAGGTACGATCTGAAATCCCACCACTTCCAGATCGACTCGAAGGGATCGGGGATCGAGATCGCTAAGATAGAAAGCCTGCGGCGGCAGGAACTTTCGGCAACCGGGAAGCTGGGCTTTTCCGTCGCCGGCGGCGGCACGCTGGACGACCCACACCTGGAGATCCACGCCACACTGAACGATTTGGCCCTGGGCGAAGAATCGCTGGGCGCGCTGGTGCTTGCGGCACACACGGCCAATCACTCAGCGACCTACGATGCGACCACCAAGCTGGAGGGTGCGGAAGTCGACCTGAATGGCCAGACCGCGTTGAGCGGCGACTATGCCACACAGGCCAAGCTCGGATTCTCCCAGTTCGACATCGGCGGCCTGCTCAAAGCGGCGCATGTGCGCGGGCTGACGGGACAGTCCGCGCTGGCGGGCGCGATTACCGTCGAGGGACCGCTGGCGCATCCTCTCGAACTCCGCGGCGAAGCTCGGCTGCGGCAGTTGGCCGCCAACATCGCAGGCGTGCACCTGGAAAGCCAGGGAGGCGTGAATGCCACGCTGGCCAATGGCGTCATCAAGCTCGATCCCGTGCACGTAACCGGCGAAGACACCGACCTGCACGCCCAGGGCAGCCTGTCGTTCAAGGACAAGCAGCAGCTTGATTTTGCGGCCAGCGGCTCCATCAATCTGAAGCTGGCAGAAACCGTCGACCCGGACCTGACCGCAGGCGGGACTACCACTTTCCAGGTGGAGGCGCACGGCCCGCTGAAAGACCCTGGATTACGAGGCACAGTCGAATTCCAGAATGGGTCTCTTTCCTTAGAAGACGTGCCTAACGGGCTGAGCCAACTGCACGGGACGCTGGAGTTCAACCAGAACCGGCTGGAGGTGAAATCGTTGACCGCCATGAGCGGGGGCGGGCTGTTGAGCGTAGGCGGTTACCTGTCTTACCAGCATGGCCTCTATGCCGACCTCTCGGTCACCGGCAAGAGCGTCCGCATCCGCTATCCGGAGGGCGTGAGCTCGTTGGCCGACACAACGCTGCGCCTGCAGGGCTCACAGAACAACCTGCTGCTCTCCGGCGATGTGCTGATTACCCGCTTCTCAGTCAGCCCGGACCTGGACATTGCGGCCCTTGCCTCGACAGCTAACGCCGTACAGACGATTGCGCCGCCGGACGCTCCCTCCAACCATATTCGCCTCGATGTCCATGTGGTTTCATCGCCGCAGCTGAACTTCCAGAATGCCTACGCCAAGCTGGCCGGCAACGTGGACATGCGTCTGCGCGGGACGGTTGCTTCGCCTTCGCTGCTGGGGCGCGTGTCCATCACGGAGGGAAGCGCGATCATCGCCGGTACCCGGTACGATCTGCAGCGCGGCGACGTCTTCTTCACCAACCCAGTGCGGATCGAGCCCTCGCTCGACCTGAACGCCACGGCGCGCGTGGAGGACTACGACATTACCCTCGGCCTGCATGGCACGCCGCAGAAGCTGGCCGTGACCTACCGCAGCGACCCGCCACTGCCGGAGGCCGACGTGGTAGCGCTTCTGGCCCTGGGCCGCACGGAGAGCCAGCAACGGCTGTATACACAACAGCAGGAGCAGTCGGTCGCCAATCCGACTACCGACGCGCTGCTGGGCGGAGCGCTCAACGCCACTGTCAGCAGCCGGGTGCAGAAGCTCTTCGGAGCGGGATCGGTGAAGGTGGATCCCAACTACATTGGCACGCTGGGCAACTCGACCTCACGCATCACGGTGGAGGAACAACTGGGCCGCAACATCACCCTTACTTATGCGACCAATGTGGACACGACCGGGCAGCAGTTATTGCAGGCCGAGATTGCCATCAACCGGCACGTCTCGCTGCTGGTGGCGCGCGACGAGTCGGGGGTCTTTTCCATGGTGATCAAGGCGACGCGCCGCTACCGCTGATAGCTCTTCAGGTAAGTTGAATGCGACAGGCTGCGGAGGGAACGCAATACCTCTGGCAGTTGATCCAGGCACAATGGGCACTTAGAGCGTTTCCACAATTCATGTAGCCTTTGAGACATTTCAAAGGGTGCCTTTTTCTTGAGGAAAAAGGCACTTGGGAGCACTGGTTTCGGGATACTCCAATTGTGGAACCGCTGTAGCTCGCCTGCACGCGGGGTGAGCGGAGGACGCGCCATCCATTGCTCGCAGAAGTTATTGGTCTAATTATCTTGAGTTAGACGGCATCCCGATTGATTGGGTTACTTATGAACCAATACTTTAAGTCATTCGTTCTCAGCATGAATTTCAACCGTCCACGCGTAACTTTCCGCAGGATTGCGTGTCTACGGGAATGCAGGTCAGGCGGGTACGCAACTTCTTTTCAGTACCTGCATCCAATTCACTGGAACGAACGTATAGAAAGAGGAGGAGTTTGAAGATGAAAACGACGAAGCATTCAACCCAGACCGCGCTGCTGGCGGTGACGCTCGCCGGAGCCCTCCTGAGCCTTCCCCAGATCTCTTTGGCTGCGGCTTCAGGCTCCGGCGCCACCGCTCAGGCGCAAGCAGACAACCCGGCGGCCAGCGATGCCGCTGCCCGCCTCAACAAGAAGCAATACAAGAACGTAACCGTCAACGTGGACAACGGGATTGCCACGCTTTCCGGCACCGTGGACCTTTTTGAGTACAAGGCCGATGCGGAAAAGAGCATGCACAAGGCGAAGGGCGTCACCGCGGTTCGCAATCTGATTGAGGTCGGCGGACCTGCTGTTTCCGATGCCGAACTGACGGCCAAGCTGGGTGAAAAGCTGGCCTACGACCGCGTGGGCTACGGGAACACCTTCAACGCTATTTCGCTGAATGTGCAAAATGGCGTGGTCACCCTCGGCGGGCATGCACGCACCGATGTGGACAAGGACTCCGCACTGGCGCTGGTGAGCACCTATCCCGGCGTAAAGGAAGTGGTGGGCGAGATCGAGGTCGATCCCGTCTCCATCATGGACGACCGCACCCGCATGGAAGTGGCTCGCGCCGTCTATGGTTACGCGTCGCTGAACCGGTACGCGATCGACCCGGCCAAGCCGATCCGCATCTCGGTGCAGAACGGCAACGTGGAACTCTATGGAACCGTCGACAGCCAGTCCGACAAGGATGTGGCGTTCCTGCGCGCCAATGGCGTCCCGGGCGTCTTCAGCGTGAAGAACTACCTGCAAGTGGCCAACCAGCCCTCGGAAGCGCAAAAGCAGGTTGCGGTCCAATAATCGACGCAGGAATCAAGCGGCCTGGCGGGAGAGATCTCCGGCGAGGCCGTTTTGATTTGCAAAGCAGAACAATGAAAATAGAACCGCAGGCAGCAACCGTTCGCCGCGCGCGACATTCACATATTTGTAACAAAAAGGAGCGCATTTCTTCCTTACACTTAACGCACTATGGCTCACGACGATCCGCTCGTGCTTACACGCAAGGAAGGCAAGGCCCCAGGCACTGTTGTTCTGCACATTGCCGGCCCTGTGACCCTGCGCAATCTTTTCGACTTTCAAGAGCACCTGCGCTCGGGCGAGTTGCCCCGCGTCGTGATTCTCGACCTCGCGGGCGTTCCCTACATGGATTCGGCCGGCATGGGAGCCATCATCAACTACTACGTCCACTGTGATCACAGGGGCGTGAAGCTGATTGTGGCCGGTGTGAATCACCGCGTGATGGAGCTGTTCAAGCTGACCCGCGTGGACAAGGTGCTGACTCTCGCGGCCAGCGCAGAAGAGGCTGAATCCGGGCTCCGATCGGGCTCTTGTTGAGAGGAAACGGCCCCAGGTCAGCTCACTCTTCGATATCGTCGTCGTCCGGCTCAGGGGTCTTGGCGCCATTATTGGGGACTGCGGCGGCCTCGGTCTGGGCCGGCGGCTTGGCGGGAGAAGCGGCTTCGGCGGGCAGCGGCGGATGGTCGAACAAATAGAGCTCGTTGAAGAAGTACTTGTAGGTTGCGTGTGACTGGCCGCGGAATTGCGGCTTGAATCCGTAGAGGAAGATACGGCCCTGGCCGTAGGTCAGTTCCAGGGCCGCGATCTTGCCCTCGATAGCCTCCGGGTGCAGCAGCAGGCCGCTCTCAAGCGGGTTGGTCTGCCTGGGATAGCGAGCCAGCACGGCGCCGTGAAAGCCAGGCAGCGTCTGGAATGCAGGACCAGCCTGGAACATGACCACCGGCGAATCCGATACGCCGAAGTTGACGGGGCGTTCGGGATGCTCGGTTTCCACGCGAAGGATTGCACCGGAGCAGAAGAACCTGTCGCTGTGGGCGCCCTCGATCACGTTTTCGACGGGCAGAGACATGAGGGGGATGAGGTTGGATGCGGTGCGGTTGAAGGCGATCAGCGTGCCGCCTTCACGGACGAACTCGCGCAGATGGTCGATGCCATCTTCGCCGACGCCGCCGACGTACTGGCCGGGCACGATGCCCACGCCGTAGCCCTGCATGAACTGGCGCGCGGATTGATCGGGGAGAACGATGACGTCGTAGCGGCTTCTCAGATTGGCCGAGCGGATGTCGGCGTTGTAGATGCTCTTGGGCTCGAAGCCGTAGTTCTCCAGAACCCAGCGGGTCCAGCCCTCATCGATGGACGGCGACCAGGGCCGGTAGAGGCCGATGCGGGCCTTCTTGAGCGGCAGAGTGTGGGCCGGCGCGGAAACGGAGACGGCGGAGACGGAGTATTTCCTGGTCAGGCTGTCGATGGCTGCACGGTTGAGCCCGGCGAGGAGGAATGCACCGGTCTCTGTGCCGTCGGCGGTTTTGATGGGGTCCTGGGCGAGCGAGACGCTGGCGCCCTGCGCAAGGGCCGCGTTGACGAGTTGGAATGCGGCGTTGACTTTGTGGCTGAGGGCGAAGGTTGTGCCTGCGCCCTCGACGGTTGCAGCCGGTAACTGAACCGCATCGACCTTCGCGAACAGCGCGCGCTGATCGGCTTGCAGCGGGTCGGTGACTGCGTCGACATCCACGCCCATTTGCAGCGGAAGCGTCCAGCCGGTCACGTCATAGGGCAGATCGATGGCTTTGGACGTGCCGTTTTCGAGGGCGTCGGGGTAGTGTTGACGCTCAAATAGCTCCTTGGCCATGGCGGAGTAGGGCTGGTCCATGGGAATGACCCACGAGCCGGCCGGGTAGGTGACGCCGTTGGCCTTGAATCCTTCTTTTGTTGCGTAGACATCGAGGCCGTTGTCGATCATCTTCTGCGCCAGCTGACCGGCTTCCGGCGTGTCGGCCTGCTTATCGCTGATGACGTAGGCGAAGGGAGGCTCCTTGCGGAAGTGCTGGATGTTGTCGCGGGCGGCCTGGTAGCGGTTGTAGAGCAGGGTTTCGCGGTTCTTGGCGGCCAGGTCGAGCACCGACATGGAGCCGGCGACCATGTAGTCGACGGCATCCTTCAGGCGCCACCAGCCGCCTTCCCATGGAGTGGTGTACATGGTCAAGGCGCGCAGGTCCTGGGTATTCCTGGGAAACTCGTTGGCGGTGTAGAAGCGCGGCGTGGCGTATTCGTAAAGAGCGGTCTCGGTGAAGAACGAGATCTCGTTGCGGAAGACGCCTGCCCAGTCGGTGAAGCCGGCGTACCAGTTGTCGAAGCGCGACTCGGAGATGGCGCCGGGCATGGCGTGCGCATCTAGATAGGCCGACATGTTGGTGCCCACCACGTTGAGCCAGCTGCGCACGTAGGGGCTGATGTTGCTGGAGATGGGATCGGAGAAGGGCGGAATCCAGATGCGCGCCGGGAAGGGGGCGGTCTGGTGCTGGCAGTAGAAGATGACCGGGCTGTATTCGAGCTCGGTCCTGGTGACGACCTGCTCTTCCTTCATGTTCATCATGTAGCCGTCGCGGTTGTTGTCGTGGCCTACGTAGTCCTGGTAGAGCCAGGGGAGCGGGCTCACTTCGTACCTGGTGCCGAGATTCTGGCGGTACCAGTGGACGACCATATCCTGGCCATCGGGATTGAGCGTGGGCCAGAGGACGAGGATGACCTGGTCGAGGATGGCGTCGATCTGCGGATCGTTTTTGGCGGACACGAGGTTGTAAGCCAGGATCATGGTGTGCTGCGTGCCGGCAACTTCGTCGGAGTGCAGTCCGCCGTCGATGTGCACAATCACCTTCGAACTGCGCGCCAGTTCCCTGGCCTGGTCGTCGTTCAGGTCTTCGGCACGGGCCAGGCGGCCGGCAATCTTCTTGGAGTCGTCGAGTTTGGCGAGGTTCTGCGGAGACGAGATCACGGCGACTTCGATGTCCTGACCGCGGGTGCTCTTGCCCACGGTGAACATCTTGATGCGATCGGAGGATGCGGCCAGCGCGTGGAAGTAGCGGATGGTGTCGGCGTAGTCGGCCAGGTAGAAGTCGTCACCGGGGGAATGGCCGAGGACGGAGGCCGGCGTGGGGACCTGGGCGGGGGCGACGGCACACGCGGCGGCCAGAAGGCAGAAGAGACTGAAAGACTGGAACGGCTTGGAGAAATGCATCGAGGCTCCCGGTTGAGATAAGGCTCGTGGGCGAATAGACGTGGAACGGGAGGATGCCGCGACCCGGCCGGCGATGGCGAGGGCGCAGAGGAATAGGCGAAAAGCCTTGCTCTCAAGGGTAGCGCGCCAATCTGCCCAGGCAAAGGACAAATCCTGGCATTTCGGTGGAAGGTTGAAGCGATTTCGCCGAATGACATCTATTTTGCGATGGATTTGAGGGCGGCGTCGGAGCGGCGCTGCCCGGACGGGAGGCGACGGCGGGCATGATAATGTGAAGGCGCGGAGGGCTCCTGGAAAATGTTGGTCTCCAATCATCTTGCATGAGTTGCGATGGCCTGCATCGCAGCTCCCTGTTCTGTCGCGCAGACAGCGCCCGCGGTCTCCACCGAAACGGCCCAGCGCATCCAGCGCGTGGAAAACGGGCTGGTGGGTGCTGTGGTGCTCAAGGGCGATGAGCAGGCAACGCACAGTCTGGCCGACCGGATGAAGGAGCTGAACGTTCCCGGTGTGAGCGTGGCCGTCATTCACAACGGCAAAATCGAGTGGGCGCGGGGCTATGGCGTGAGCAGCGTGGGCGGGCCGGCGGTAAATGCGGAGACCATGTTCCAGGCCGGTTCCATCAGCAAGCCGCTTGCGGCCATGGCGGCGCTCAAGCTGGTGGAGCAGGGCAAGCTTTCGCTCGACGTGGACATCAACACGCTGCTCAAGAGTTGGAAATTGCCCAGCGATCCGATACAGGGCGGCAAACCCGTCACCCTGCGCGAACTGCTGACGCACACCGGCGGCACCACCGTCCACGGCTTTCCAGGCTACGCATCGAACGAGCCGGTTCCCACGCTGGTGCAGGTGCTGAACGGCGAGAAGCCAGCCAACACGGCCGCCATCCGCAGCGAGGCGGCCCCTGGAAGCAAATGGAATTACTCCGGCGGCGGTTTCACGATCATGCAGCAGGCCATGATCGACGCGAGCGGCGAGGCGTTTCCCAAGCTGCTACACTCGACCGTGCTGGCGCCCATCGGCATGACGCACAGCACCTACGAGCAGCCTCTGCCCAAGGAGTTTCAGGCCTTCGGCGCGACACCTTACCACGGCGACGGCAAGCCGGTGGAGGGCGGCGCACACACCTACCCGGAGATGGCCGCGGCCGGCCTGTGGACCACCCCGACAGATCTCGCGCGCTACGCGATCGAGGTGGAAAACTCACTTGAGGGCAAGGCCAATCACGTGCTCTCCGCCGATATGACCCGGCAGATGCTCACGGCCGGCATGGGCAACTGGGGTCTGGGTCTGGAGATCGGCGGCGCGGCAACCAACCCTTACTTCTCGCACGGCGGGGTCAACGAGGGCTTCGTCAGCATCTTTGCCGCCTACGAAAAAGGCGGCGAGGGCGCGGTGGTGATGACCAACTCCGACAGCGGAGGCGCGCTGGGCGACGAGATCATGCACTCCGTCGCAGCCGAGTACGGATGGCCGGACTGGCGCCCGACTTTGCGCACCGTCGTCCCGATCGATCCCAAAATCCTGGCGCAGTATGCAGGGACATACGCGCTGGCACCCAACTTTGACCTGGTGTTGACGGTGGAAGACAACAAGCTGATGGCCCAGGCCACCGGACAGGCCAAGTTCCAGATCTACGCCGAGTCGGAGACCAAGTTCTTCCCCATCGTCATCGACGCGGAGATCGAGCTGTTCAAGGACGATCAGGGCAAAGTCACGCACCTGGTGCTGCATCAGGGCGGGCACGATATGAAGGCGCCTAAAAAAATAGCCGACCAGCCGCTCAAGTAAACTAATCTCAGCAGCCCATGCCCGGAATTTTGTCAAAAACGCGCACCACGCTGGAGATGATCAAGTGGGAGCACTCCATTTTTGCACTGCCGTTTGCTCTGACGGCCGCGCTGCTGGCGGCGGGCGGGCTGCCGGCGTGGCGAACAGTGCTTTGGATTCTGATCGCCATGGTCGCGGCGCGCACCTGCGCGATGGCGTTTAATCGCTGGGCGGACGCGGAACTGGACGCCGTGAATCCCCGCACGAGCACACGCGCCATCCCTGCCGGCCTGCTCTCGCGCCAGTTTGTCTTCGGGTTCACGTGCTTGGCGGCGCTGATTTTTGTGCTGGCCTCGGCGCAACTGAATCTGCTGACCCTCTACCTGTCGCCGGTAGTGCTGGTGGTGCTGCTGGGCTACAGCTACCTGAAGCGCGTCACCCGCTGGTCACACCTGGGGTTGGGGCTGGCGCTGGGACTGGCGCCTTCGGCGGCGTGGATTGCGGTGCGCGGGACCCTCGACCCGCGCATTCTCGTCCTTACCGCCGCCGTCACCCTGTGGGTGGGCGGGTTTGACGTCCTCTACGCCTGCCAGGACTTCGAACACGACCGCGCGGCCGGTCTGCACAGCCTGCCGCAGTCGGTCGGAATCGCAGGCGCTTTTGCAGCCGCGCGCCTCATGCACCTGGCCATGCTTGCGCTGCTGATCTGGTTCGGTGTTCTGTTTCACTTCAGGATCATCGGCTGGCTGGGGATCGGGGCCGTGGCCTTGCTGCTGGCCTACGAGCACTCCCTGGTTTCACCACGGGACTTGCGCCGGCTGAACGCTGCTTTTTTCACGATGAACGGGGTGATCGCAACCGTCTTCCTGGTCTTTGTAGCCGCCGACCTCTGGCTCCGGCTCTGATGCTGATGGCGCCTGACACAACCTCCGATGGGTCGCCTCAGAAAACAGCGGTCGAGCTATGGTATGGTGCGAAGGGGCGCGCCCAGCAAGACTCCCCAGCGACAAATGCGCAGGGCCTGACGAAAAGAGCACGAGGTAAGGGAATGAAGATTGCCATCCAGGGAGAACCCGGCTCATTCAGCCATGAAGCGGCAATGAAACTGTGCGCCGAAGGGGTCATCGTCCCGTTTTCTCTCTCCGCCGACGTGTTTGCCGCGCTGGTTTCCGGAGAAGTGGACGCCGCCGCCATACCCATCGAAAACTCGCTGGCCGGCTCGGTCGCAGAACACTTCGACCTGCTGCTGACAAACGATGTCGTTGTGGAGCGGGAGACGCTGCTGCGCATCCGCCATAACCTGATCGCCATCTCCGGCGCCGCAGCCGCTGAGATCGACCGGGTCTTCTCCCACCCGGTGGCCCTGGCCCAGTGCCGGCGCTTCCTGGCCAATCACCCGCGCATGGAGGCCTTTGCCTCTTACGACACAGCCGGCAGCGTGAAGCAGCTTGTTGAACTGCGCGACCGGCATGCCGCCGCCATTGCCAGCGAGGCCGCAGCGCACTACTACGGCGCACAGATTCTGGAGGCCGGCATCGAGGACAACGAGGAGAACTATACGCGATTTTTCCTGGTTCGCCGCGCGGCTGAGGCGCAG
>Ga0302320_10000431_pt1 | contig 99379 bp, 87 predicted proteins | sample Bog_T0_3_FD_202130 | JGI IMG/M metagenome (GOLD analysis project Ga0302320, IMG submission 202130) | Peat permafrost microbial communities from Stordalen Mire near Abisko, Sweden - Bog_T0_3 | ecosystem: Environmental > Terrestrial > Soil > Wetlands > Peat | place: Sweden: Abisko, Stordalen Mire... | reverse complement strand
CCAGCCGAACCGCTTCCTGCTTGAACTCCAGGGTGTATCTCGCCCGCTTCGAATTCGTCATCTTCATCTCCCTTAACTGATGCTCAATCACTCAGCTAAGGGATACGTTTTTCGCGGGCAAGGTCAGTTTTTCGTGGTGAGGCAATCCAATTGACGGTGATAAAAGATATAGATCGCTGGGAAATCATTGAGCGGAAATATTACCAACAGCTTTACCCAAATACCCCAAGCATGTCGCGCCCCAGGAAGGACTTTGTTACGAATCCAGCGGCTATTACCGAGAACCTTACTCGCTCGATACGGAATGAGGGATGGTTGCATTTCCAAATTGAAGGTATGAAAGAAGCAGACATTGCAAAACGGACACTGAGACTATATGCGGCAGCCAAGTGCGGCGGGTGCTACAAAGACGAGGAACTCGCCACACATCATGTTGTCAAATCCGATCTCGTAGCCATGCCGAAATACATTTCTAAGCAGCCGTGAGCTTTGTATTCCAGCACAGGTGCTTCGATCAGTTTGATAAGCGTGTCGCGGAAGAGGCAGGGATTGGAGCGATCAGCGATCATTGAACCGAAACGTCATTTCATCGAGGTAGGCCGGCAAATATTTAGCGGAGACATTATGCCAGGTGCCCCATCCTAGCCTTCCGTTGGCTAGGGTGGGGATCTTGTTCTTTTCTTTCTCCTGCTCTTGTCCTTAACTTAAATAGAAGAGGGCGGGTGCCCACTCAACGCTCTTTTCGTTGAGTGGGGCTGTTGACTTGGGGCAGTTTGGCAGGTGGACCGCATCCGCCTGCCTTTGGCGAATGTGGGGAACAGCCAGCTTTCGTGTCAACACTGGGCGGGGCCGAGGGTGGGGATTCCATCTCTGCCTGATGAAGCGCTTCTGCCTAAGAACTGAACAAGCTGCTCCAATCTGGGATAGTGAGTGCCTTGGGCTGTTATAGACAGGTATCGTCTAAAGGTCACTTCCGGTTTGCCTGTCATCCGCTCCCTTGGCACGCGCCAATCGATTTGAAGAAGTCACGCTGTGGTCGGGCGCTCTTCTTTTGCCTCTCTTTTTCCTCTAAGCTACATTTTGACTTCTTCGAAAAGCAAACTTCGCAATAGCCCAGATAGACACAGGAGAGAAATGGCAACGAGGACCAAACTTGCATACGTCGGTCGTGGCACCCTGAATCTGATGTTCGTGCTGACGGTTGTGTTTGGGTTGCAAGCGTTGATTCGTGGGCGCCTATCGGATACTTTGGGGCTAATCAGCCTGTGCACCGCCGTGGTCGTCTCGTATGTTGCGGGAGTACGCTGGATCGAGCGCCGACAGCCTATCGAGTTGCTCGCTGGCACAGGCTTCAAGGAGTTCGCGGGAGGCCTTGCGCTTGGGCTTGGCTTGTTCACCGCCGTCGTGTTGCTGCTTTGGATGTTCGGTGTTTACCGTTGGTTAGGCTGGGGCAGCGGCGCACCACTTGTGGGCGGACTCTTGTTCGCGGTCCTTACGGCAATTTTCGAGGAGATCGTCTTTAGGGGCTTCTTTTTCCGTTTAACTGCGAAACTGCTGGGCACGTGGGGGGCCCTCGCCCTGACTTCTGTGCTATTCGGTGCGGCGCACTCCTTCAACCGAGGAGCCACCGTGGGCAGCTCCCTCGCAATCGCACTCGAAGCCGGTGTCCTGCTGGGGGCAGCCTATGCGCTGACGCAGCGCTTGTGGCTTCCCATTGGACTGCATGTAGGGTGGAACTTCGCGGAAGGCGCTATCTTCGGGATGTCGGTGTCGGGTGGGACGACGAAGGGTTCGCTGATTACTGGCACTCTGAGCGGTCGCAATCTGTTTACTGGAGGGGCGTTCGGACCCGAGGCTTCTATCATTGCAGTAGTAATTTGTCTGGCGGCGGCCCTCTTCTTGCTGTCGAGAACAGTTCGCTTGGGTAGGCTTGAGCCTCCAGCCTGGACAGGGGGCGCCGTCTTACCGCATCTGCCAGCCTAAGGATGCTGACAACAAAGGCGATGTTCTGGCAGGATTGTCGGCAGCTCGGAAATAACCCCCGGATTGGAAATACCTGTCGATAAATCGCCGAGTACCTCACTATCCCAAAACAGGACGGTTAATGGTGCCAGTTTGCCAAAAGGTAGATGCTTTGGCGTAATTATTAGGCGAAGCTCGGCTCTTCGAACTTGACCTTGACGTTAACTCTGAAACCTTGAAACTTTGAAACCTTGAAACTCTGAGCCGCCATATACCACTCTGCCATCCCCATCTCCACCCGGCCGGTTACCACTCCGCCAATCCTTTCCGACCTTCTCCAACGATTGGCAACTTCATCAACATCGCTCTTCCAACCATTAACCAGTTCGCCAATCATCACCGGAATTTTGCACCATTTATGGTGCAAAATTCCGCCTTCCAAACGCAACTTCCCGTTTCACCCCAAACCTGTCAACCCCACAAACTTCAAAATACCCCGTAACTTACTGAATAAAAAGAACATCTATTCCTTCCCCAGGTGAGGGGATTGCCCCTCAAAATTGGTATCCTGAACATAGAGGGATGTTTCCGAACAAGCGTCTCCCCCGCATGAATACTCATCGCAGGCGCATCTATCTTTGAAAACTGATTTTGATTTTTGTCGTGTGCGCTCTACCGCATCTGCGGGAAAGCCGCGCGGGCATTGCGGATTTTGTCAATCTCGATCACCGCAATCCACTCGCCCGGCGTGCGCTCCTGCCACACGATGCGTCCGTGCAACATGCGCGCAATGGCCGCTGCGGGCAGATCCTGGTGGAAGTCGAAGTACCGCGTCTGCACCGCTGTCCATCCCGGAATTTGCTGGAAGAATCCGCGCGGAGGCTCGTATTTCGTGGAGAAAGCCACCACCACGTCAAAGCTCTCCGGAGCCTGTGCCGCCCGCAGAATTTCTTCGCCGGTAAAGTTCTCCAACCGCACCACGCTCAGCGGTTTTTCCACGTACCCCAGGAACGGACGATTCAATTCATCCGACGCAGTCCATGCAGTCAGAATGCGCTCTTGCGCGTAGTGCCGTTCCACGTAGCGCGCCGCTTCCTGATGCATCCGAACATACGCCGCCCACGTCAGATTGTCCTCCGGCGAGATGAACCACGGCGGATTGAAAAACAGCGCTGCCACAAATGCCGCCGCGCATCCCGCCACCCACCATTCCCATCGCGGCGCATACATGCGCAGCACATTCACCGCGAGCAAAATCACCAATGGAATTGCCGCGATCATGTAGCGCGCCAGCAGCGCTCCGCCGACCACGGAAAATTCCGCCACCTGTGCCAGCACCACCAGCGCCAGCAGCAGTTGCACGTTCAGTGGAATCGCTGCCGCAGCGGCCTTCGGAGCATTCACCCCCCGCGCGTTCCATAGCAGCAACAGCGCCGCCGCGGTCAGCACGAAGAGGTTCATGTATCCCACCGCGTGCCACAACCGCATCAGTCCCGCCAGCAGAATGCGCAGCGGAGTAACCGTTGCGCCCACGTTGTAACGCAAGTAGTCAGGGTTGCCGAAGACATGTCCGGTGCGATGGAAGTGATACGCGAGCCACGCCACCAGCGGCAGCAACGCCAGCAAGTACGCGGCGCATTGCAGCAGCGTCCTTCGCGGCAGGCACCACTTCGCCGCCAGTCCCGGCCACCATCTGTAAGCGAACCAGCCCAGCAGATCGGCTCCAAAAAGCGTGAGCGTCACCGCCACTGAGGTCTCTTTTGTCACCGCCGCCAGCGCGCCGAATGCAATCGCCTGCCAGCGCCGTCCGGCGATGTGCGAGTACAGCATCCACAGCACCAGCGCGAACGCAGCGATATCCAGTTGCGCCATCGCCGACTGAGAAAACACCGTGGGTGAAAGCGCCGTGAGCACCACCGTTGCCGTAGCCGTTGCGGCGCTGGCTACGCGCCGCGCCAGCAACCAGAGCGCGGTGAACCCGAAGGCTGCAACCAGCAGCATCGCCGTGCGCGTCACCAGCGGAGAGTACGCGGTCAGCTTCCAGCAAAGCGCCAGCCACAGCATCACCAGTGGCGGATGAGCGTTCGACAGAGTGGTATGCGGAATGAGGTCGCCGGTAAGGAGAATGTCGCGCGCAGCGGGAATGAAGTACCCCGCTTCATCCCAGAAGTAGGGAAGCCGCAGCAACGGAAGATGCGCCAGCCAGAGCGTGGCGAAGATGGCGCCGAAGACCAGCATGGCCGGAGCCTGCGTTGCTCCGGCGGGTGCGTGCGGCGTCTTTCGGGGCATGGCGTTAGTGGATGGGACCGTTCTGTACGAACTGCGGATCGAGTTTGATTTCGCCGAAGGTCTGCTCGTAGTTCGCCACGTTCTGTTGCAACATGAGCGACAGCGCCTTGGCCTGCTGCGGACTTAAATAGATTCCCTGGAAGTTGACGAGGTCAATGCCCGGGCCGTTGCCCGGCAGTGCTTTTCCAAAGGCCAGGAAGAAATCCCACACGCTCATGCGAATCTGCACGCTGTTGGCATAGCCTTCGCGGTACTCTTCGGAATTCTGGATTCGAATCTCGGGCTGATCGTTGAAGTTGGACATGGCAGAGTCTCCGAAAACAGCCTAACAAGTTTGGCGCGGAATCGCACGCGCTCCCCTTGGCGCACAGCACGCATCTCAGATATCATGCCCGGTCCAGCAGGGCAAGTGAGGTGACCGATGCAGGGCGTGGAGCATTCCGGGTTGGCCGCCGCAAAGCCGTTTCTCATCGCGCAGGACTATTCAAAATACACTGCCGATCAGCACGCACTGTGGAGCGAACTGGTGCAGCGCCGCATGGCTCAACTGGAGCAGTGCGCCTGCCGCGAATATCTGGAAGGCTGGCGCGCGCTGGGCCTGGAGGAGACGCGAATTCCGCATCTGGCAGAGGTGAGCGGGCGGCTTGCGAAGCGCACCGGATGGCGGGTGCAGCCGGTGTCGGGCTTCATGCCCTCGCGCGCATTTTTTGAGATGCTGGCAGCTCGGCAATTTCCCACCACCACCTGGCTGCGCAGCCGCGAGTCGATGGACTACACTCCCGAGCCTGACATTCTGCATGACGCGCTAGGCCACCTGCCGATGTTCGCCGAGCAGCGCTTCGCCGACGCCGTCGCCGAGTACGGACGCATCTGCCACTCGATGGAGAGTGAAGAGAAACTGGAACGCATGGGCCGTCTCTACTGGTACACCTTCGAGTTCGGATTGATCCGTCAGGATGATGCGGTGAAGGTCTACGGCTCCGGCGTTGCGTCATCGCAGGAGGAGTGTACGAACGTCCTCTCCGGTGGATGCGAAATCCGCGATTTCAGCGTTGCCGAGGTGCTGGATACAACTGTAAAGGTGGACGAGATTCACAAACGCCTGTTTGCCATCCACTCATTCGCGGAAATACTGGATGCGGTCCGTGAGGCGAAAGAGATCGTGGACAGAGCCTGAGCCGTCCGGAGCGTGAGAGTGCGCCATCGAATTTGGTGGCGCATTCTTTTGTGCGCGAGGCGTGCCCTTCGCGTGGGCGATAGAATATGTGCGATGAAAGTCGCCGGAAAATATCGCGGACGCATTGCACCCTCGCCTACCGGATATTTACATCTCGGCCATGCGCGCACATTCTGGCGAGCCTTTGAGCGCGCGCAGGAAAATGATGGTGTGCTGATTTTTCGCAATGAAGACTTAGACTCGCAGCGCTGCCGTCCTGAATTTGCGAGCGCAATGTTTGAGGACCTGCGCTGGTTCGGGATTGATTGGCAGGAGGGGCCGGACGTGGGCGGCGCGTTTGGGCCTTATGCGCAGAGCGCGCGGCGCGAATTTTATCTGGATGCCTGGAGAAAGTTGCTGAGCGGCGGATGGATTTATCCCTGCTCGTGTTCGCGCAAAGAGCTGGCCGAATCGGCCAGCGCGCCTCATGACGACAACGACGAGCCAATCTATCCAGGAACCTGCCGCGGCAAGCGGCTGGCGGCAGAGGCTCCCGGCGGAGTCAACTGGCGTTTCCGGGTACCAGACGGCGAGCGCGTTGCGTTTGAGGATCACCGGATGGGGCCGCAATCGTTTGAGGCCGGACGTGATTTCGGCGACTTCGTGGTGTGGCGGCGCGACGATGTTCCGGCCTATCAACTGGCGGTGGTGGTGGACGACGCGGCGATGCAGGTAAGCGAGGTCGTGCGCGGGGAAGATCTGCTGCGCTCGACGGCCCGCCAGATTCTGCTGCAACGGGCTCTCGCGTTGCCCACCCCGGAGTACTACCACTGCGCGCTGATGACCGATGAGAGCGGGGTGCGGCTGGCCAAGCGTCATGATGCGCTCAGCCTTCGTGCGCTACGTCTGCAGGGAAAGCTCCCGGAAGAGGTGCGGGCGATGGCCAGTGCGGAATTTGTTCCGAATCGAAGAGAAAAGTGATTGAAATCACAGAATCTCGACTACCCAAACCCGTTATGATCAAGATGCGCGCGGGCGGCACTGCATTCAACTCTGATTCACCGGACCCGGAACAGCGCTAGGAGATATTTCTGTGGCTCACGTTATTACCGATACCTGCAAGAAAGACAACCTCTGTCTCGATTCCTGTCCTTCCGAAGCCATCCGCCCGACCAAAGACGAGCCGGCGTACGAGACCGTGACCCAGCTTTACATCAATCCTGAAGATTGCATGGATTGCGGCGCCTGCGTAACCGAGTGCCCGACCAACTCGATTTACCCCGCGGAAGAACTGCCAGCCGACAAGGCAGACTTTGCGGAAAAGAACGCGGAATTCTTCAAGAAGTAACTCCCGCGAGTGAATTACTGACGATCTCAAATCGCGCTTCTCCGCGCGCTGAGTCCTTCTGCGTCAAAGTAGCGATTCATCCCAGTGCGCCCGCCCTGGGATGAATCCGGGCTGCTCGCTTTCCCCCTGATTTCCATAGTTGCGTTCAACCTCGCGCGGGGTGGAAGATACCGGGGTAATCATTCGCTTCGGCCAGGAGTCTGACCCTTGAACTATCCACACTGGCAACTTGCGGTTCCCGGCGGCATGTTGATTGCGCTGGTGGCGGTGCTGCACGTCTTCGTCTCGCATTTTGCGGTGGGAGGCGGCTTCTTCCTTGTGGTTACGGAGAGCCTTGCACGGCGGCAGAATGACGCGGTCCTGCTCGACTATTGCAAGCGTCACTCAAAATTCTTTGCGCTGCTTACCTTGGTCTTCGGCGCTATCAGCGGCGTGGGCATCTGGTTCACGATTGGGTTGGTAAGCCCGGAGGCCACATCGTCGCTGATCCATACGTTTGTGTGGGCGTGGGCGATCGAGTGGGTCTTCTTCTTCGTGGAGATTGCGGCGGCAATTATTTACGCCAAGAGTTGGGACAGCCTGTCATCACGCGATCACCAGATTGTGGGCTGGATCTACTTTGTGGCTGCCTGGATGAGCCTGTTCGTCATCAACGGAATTCTCACTTTCATGCTGACGCCGGGGCGCTGGATTGAGACGCAGAATTTTTGGGACGGCATGTTCAATCCTACGTTTCTGCCCTCGCTGGTGGCGCGCACGGCGGTAAGCGTGATCCTGGCCGGCATCTTTGGCTATATCACGCTGCCCCGGAACGAAGGGCGCGAGAAGGTGTCGCGTTGGGCGGCGATGTGGATGATGGCCGGAGCGATGGTGCTGCCGCTGTCGCTCTGGTGGTACTTCTCACGCATTCCACTCTTCTCCCAGTTGTACTTAAATGGAGTGCTGATTGGAGTGCGCCACGCGGTTCGCGGCGGCGTGGGCTTTACGCTGATGGCGCTGGTGATCGCGCTGGTGTGCGGCGTGTGGAAGCCGCGCTGGATGCGGCCTCCGGTGGTGGCGCTGCTGGTGGTGTGCGGGCTGGGAATGATCGGCGCGGGTGAGTATCTGCGTGAGTTCGTGCGCAAGCCGTGGGTGATCAACCAGGTTATCTATGCAAACGACATACGTGCCGCACAGGTGGAAGCGCTGCAGGCAAAGGGCGTGAGCCACACGGCGAACTTCCTGCTCACTGGCGATACTGCGGGCTTGGCATACGGCGAGAATCTCTTCCAACTGCAATGCGGAAGCTGCCATGCCGCGAGCGGTTACCGGGGGATGCGGCACCGGGTGGATGGTTGGGACGCAGCGTTCGCGGCTGACATTCTGCAGCACATTCACATGCTGCGGGGAACCATGCCCCCCTACGCAGGCGATGAACAGGATCGCAAGGCGCTGGGACAATACTTGGCGTCGCTGAACCCTGCATGGCAGTTCAACGTGACAGACGCCAACCGGCTGGAGATTGGCGAGAAGGTTTTTGGGGCACGCTGCGGACACTGCCACACCGTCAACGGAAATTTCAGGCCGCTGCGCGGAGCTTTCGAAAAGGAAACCCCGAGCCAGGTGCAGGAGATCTTTCCGGCGCTGGGCGCAATGAGCAGCAACATGCCGGAGTTCAATGCGCCGGACGACCAGGCGCAGGCCCTGGCCTTCTATATTTCGCATGAGGCCAACCTGCCCATATCGCACACGGCGGCTCCGACGGAGATGCCGACCGGTAGCAATCATTCGCAACTGTTGCGCCCGGCCGAGCCGCGGCAGGAGGTGCGCTAATGCAGACGATTCCAATTCCTCATGTTGATCCCTTGCCGCTGCCCGGTCCGGTGTGGCTGTTTACGGCACTGCTGCTAGTGGTATTCACGCTGCATGTCGCGGCCATGAATTCCGCTCTTGGAGGCGGTATCTGGACGCTGTGGAACTATCTTCGCGGGCGGCACTCGGAGCATCCGTACTCACGACGGCTTGCCAATGAACTGGCGCAACTGCTGCCGACGTTTCTGGCGTTCACCGTAACGCTGGGGGTCGCAGCGCTGCTGTTTGTGCAGGTGCTATTCGGCAACTTTCTCTACACCAGTTCGATTCTGATCGGCTCGCTGTGGCTGGCGGTGATTCCGCTGGTGATGGTGGCCTATTACGGTTTCTACTATTTCTCCTACACGGCAGAGAAGGGAAAAGGCATTGCAGGTTGCGTGCTGGCGATCTCGGTTTGCGTGCTGCTCTGCATTGCATTCATCTTCGTCAACAATATGACGCTGATGCTGAGTCCGGGGCGCTGGCTGGCAATGTACCGGGCCCACCCGAATGGATGGAATCTGAACCTTGGAGATCACAGCGTAATCCCGCGTTATCTGCACATTATCAATGGCGCGATTGCCTTGTTCTCGGCAATCCTGGCGCATCTTGGGATGCGGAAAATGAAAGCGGATGCAGCGTACGGGCGATGGCTGGTACAGCGCGCCGCACTGGTGTTCGCCGCCTGCACGGGATTGCAGTTTCTGCTTGGAATGTGGCTGCTGCTGGCGATTCCGCGCGAGATTGCGATGGTTCTGTTGCGTGATCCGCTGGCGGGCGCGGTCTTTGGATTGTCGCTGATCTCGGTAATCTCGGCGATGCTGATGATTCTGCTGGGAAGCCTGTCGGAAAAACCCAGTCCGCTGGTTCATATTGGATTCGGCATGACGCTGGTCACGCTCTTACTGATGGTCAGTTTGCGGTATCTGCTGCGGTTGGCGTATCTGAAGCCCTATGTAAGCCTCGGAGCCTTGGCGGTGCGCTCGCAGATAGGCGTGATTGTATTATTTCTGATTCTTTTTGTGGGGGGACTGGCCACCGTCGGCTACATGCTCTGGCTGGTGGCGCGGGGTGCAAAGACGCGCGTAAGTGCAATGGCTCCAAGGTGATTCAGTATGCGCGGGAATGCATAATCGGGCGGCCTGAGGGCCGCCCAGAGATTTATGCGGAGTATTCAAGGCGGATGTGGGCGAAAAGCACAAGATTTGCACTGTGAAATGTTGACGCGCGCCGCATCACGGATGCATACTTATACGGTCGTCTGAATAATAATGCTGTATATGGAAACCCATGTCGAAGGTGTCGCGTCAAAACCTGATTCTGGAACTGGTGCAACAGGAGTCCGTTGCCAACCAGGAGCAATTGCGCCGGCTGCTTTCGCGGCAGGGATTTGACGTAACCCAGGCGACTCTGTCGCGGGACATCAACGAATTGGCACTGGTAAAAACTTCGGACGGGTATAGCGTTACACACGGCGATCAGCAGGCAGAGCCGGGATATCATTCGGCGGGACGGTTGGTTCGCGAGTTTGTGGTAGAAGTGCGCGAGGCGCAGAATCTGCTGGTGATCAAGACCGCGACGGGCTCGGCGCAGCCAGTGGCGGCGGCAATTGATTCTGAGGGCTGGCAGGAGATTGTGGGTACGGTGGGCGGAGACGACACGATCCTGGTGATTTCGCAAAGCAAGAAAAATGCACACAGAATTACGATGCGGATCAAAGGGATGATGCAGTGAGCGCGGTGAAAGTGCAGACCGCGGTGATCGGAGCCACCGGGTACGCGGGATTCGAACTGGCGAAGTTGCTGTTGCGGCATCGCCACTTGGCAACGCCGCTGTTCCTATCGCGTGGAGGCGAGGCGGCAGGGCATCCTCTGGAGCAGTATTACCCGGAGCTGGCCGGCGGGTCGAGTTACCCGCTGGAGCCGTTTTCGTGGGAGCTGCTGAAGTCGCGCGGAGTTGATGTTCTGTTCCTGGCTACACCGCATGAGCTTTCGCGGGAACTGGTTCCCGCGGCCCTGGCGAAAGGGTTGCGGATTGTGGATTTGAGCGGCGCGTGGCGCCTGAAGCAAGCCGCGAACCGCGCTGTATACGGATTTGAAGATCAGGACGCCGCAGTGGCGGCAGAGTTGGACCGGACGGCTGTTTACGGATTGACGGAGTTACACCGCGATGAAGTTCGCGGAGCGAAGCTGGTGGCGAATCCGGGTTGCTATGCGACTTCGGTGATTGTGCCCCTGGCTCCGCTGGTTCGCTCAGGACTGGTGGACACTGCGCGCGGCGTGGTTTGTGATTGCAAGTCTGGCGTCTCCGGCGCGGGCAAGAAGGCTACGCAGAAAACGCACTTTGTGGAAGTTGCCGACAACTTTTCGGCATACTCGGTTTTTGGACATCGCCACACCGGCGAGATTCTGGAACAGGCGGGATTGCATGATGACGAACTTATTTTTACCCCACACTTACTGCCGATCCCTCGCGGCATTCTTTCGACGATCTATCTAGGGCTAACCAGGCCCGTTACTCCGGACGAAATTGAAGCCGTGTTGCGCGATTGCTACGGCGGCGCCCACTGGGTACGCATTTATGGGCATGGCAAGTTGCCGCAGATTCAATACTCGCTGCGCACGAATTATTGCGATGTGGGGTTTCAACTGGCCCCGGATGGAAAGCGCCTCATTGTGGTGTCCTGCCTGGATAACCTGATGAAGGGCGCGGCTGGCCAGGCGCTCCAGAACCTGAATGTGATGTTCGGGTGGAGCGAGAAAGAAGGATTCTAGTGATGAAGCTAGTGGTGAAAATTGGCGGTGCGGCGCTGGAGGACAAGGCGCTCCTCAAGAAATGCGCGCAGGCGGTTGCCGATCTTGCAGCCGAGGGACACAAAGTTGCCGTGGTTCACGGCGGAGGCAAGGCGCTGACGCAGACGCTTGCGCTGATGGGCAAAGAGTCTACCTTCGTGAACGGGTTGCGCGTCACCGACTCAGACACGCGCGATGTTGCATTGATGGTGCTGGCTGGGCGGGTGAACAAGCAGCTGGTGGCGGCGATCACCGCAACGGGGCAGGCCGCGGTTGGGCTCTGCGGCGGAGATGGCGCTGCGTTTCTGGCGCGTAAGAAGAAGACCAAGGGCGCGGACCTCGGCTTTGTCGGCGAGATCAGCTCGGTTGATTCGCGCTGGATCGAGGCGATCTGGGACAACGATGGAATTCCCGTGATTTCAAGCCTAGCGCTTGGCTCCGACGGCGAGTACTACAACGTGAATGCGGACCAGATGGCTTCGGCCTGTGCGACTGGATGCCAGGCCAACGCCCTGATCTTCCTGACCGATGTGGCGGGCGTGAAAGGAGCGGATGGAACGGTCATCCGGTGGCTTTCGATGAGCGACATTCCGCAACTGGTGAAGAGCGCAGTGGTCTGTGGCGGAATGCTTCCGAAGCTGGAAGCCTGCCAGGATGCGCTGCGTTCGGGGGTACACCGGGTTCGCATTCTACCAGCGCTGGAAGCCGAGATGCTGCCTGCGTTCTACCAGACAAAGATCGAGTGCGGTACGGAGGTAATGGCGTCGTGAGTTTGAGCAAGGTACAGAAAGCGGAAGCGAAATATTTGCTCCACACTTACGACCGGCATCCAGTACTGCTGACGCATGGCAAGGGCGCGTATCTGTTTGCTGAGGACGGCGGCAAGTATCTCGATTTTCTGAGCGGAATCGGCGTGATGGCACTGGGCTATTCGCATCCGGCAATCACAAAGGTGATCAGGGAGCAGGCCGGGAAACTGGTGCATGTCTCCAACCTGTTCTACACCGAGCAGCCTTCTGCACTGGCGCAGAAACTCGTGAAGCTGTCGGGATTGAATCGAGCGTTCTTTTCCAACAGTGGCACTGAGGCCTGGGAGGGCGCGCTGAAGATCGCGCGCGCGGTGGCGAGCAGCAAGGGACTGAAGAAGCGTACGAAGTTCCTGGCACTGGAGAACTCATTCCACGGGCGCACGATGGGGTCTGTGGCGACGACGTACACTGAGAAATATCGCAAGCCGTTTGCTCCGGTGATGCCGGGAGTAACGTTCGTGAAGTTTGACGACGTCGAGGATCTGAAGGCTAAGTTCGACGATGACGTCTGCGCGGTTTGCATCGAAACCATACAGGGCGAGGGCGGCATTCATCCGGTAAGCCGTGAGTTTCTGAAGACCGCCCGCGAGTTGACGAAGAAAAGCGGCGCGCTGTTGCTGTTGGACGAGATCCAATGCGGCCTGGGGCGGACGGGCAAGATGTTTGCCTACCAGTATTACGGGCTGAAGCCGGATGTGGTTACGTTGGCAAAGCCGCTGGCGGCAGGGCTCCCGCTGGGAGCGATCCTGGTAACAGAGGATGTGGCCGCGGCGATTCATCCCGGTATGCATGGCACTACCTTCGGCGGCGGGCCACTCTCCTGCGCTGTGGCGCTGGAAGTGTTGAAGGTGATTGAGGATGAGAAGATTCTGGACCATGTGAAAGAAGTTGGCGGATATTTTCTGGACCTCTTGCAGCAACTCGACGCGCGCCATGGCTGCATTGTGGACGTGCGCGGCGTGGGCTTGATGGTGGGATTGGAATTGGATTCCGCCGAACTGGCCAAAACCGTACAGAAGGCAATGCTCGAAAAGAAGATCATTATCAATCGAACTCACGAAAAGGTACTGCGCTTTCTACCGCCGTTCGTGGTGACGAAGAAGCAAGTTGAAACCGTAGTACAAGCGCTCGATCAAATTCTGTCCTCCTGCGCGTCATCTGCCGACGCTGCGCCCGCAAATGAGCGCAGCCCTCGGCAGAGACTCCCCAAGGCAACAACGAGCGGCGCGAAATGAAGTCCCCGGATTTCGATCCGGATCTGGGAGTAGGGGAGGACAAAGCCATGGCAACACGTCCCGTGGAAAAAGATGAGATTGATAACGTGGTCCCACTGCCGGTCCTTAGCGACCTGACGGCGATGAGCGACCTGACTCCGGCTGCGGCCGAAGGGCTTCTGGAACTGGCGGCGCTGGTAAAGGCGCGGCCCGCGGATTTCCGCACGGCGCTGGCCGGGAAGCAGATTGTGCTTTTTTTTGAGAAGCCCTCGTTCCGCACGAGACTTACATTCGAGTCCGGGATCTATTCGCTGGGCGGACATGCCATGTTCGTCGATCAGTTGACCTCGCGCATCGGCGAGCGTGAACCTGTCAGCGACATGGCGCACAACCTGGAGCGCTGGGTGGACGCGCTGGTGCTGCGCACCTTTGAGCACAGCACGGTGACCGAATTGGCCCGTTTCTCATCGATTCCGGTGATTAATGCGCTGAGCGATTACGAGCATCCCTGCCAGGCGCTGGCGGACTTTCTGACGCTACGGGAGAAGTTTGGCGACCTCAGCAAGGTTCGCCTGGCGTATGTGGGCGACGGAAATAACGTGGCTCACTCACTGATGTTGGGAGCCGCACTCTTTGGCTGCCATATTGCCGTCGGTACTCCCAAGGGGTTTGAACCGCGCCCCGAGGTGCTGGCGGCGGCCTGCGAGATTGCAGCCGAGACCGGGGCCACGATTCAGGTGGTGAACGATCCAGTGCAAGCCGTCAAGGGGGCCGATGCGGTGTACACCGACGTGTGGGCCAGCATGGGTCAGGAAGAGGAGATCGCAGAGCGGGCGCGGATTTTCGCCAGCTTCCGTGTGACTCCAGAACTTTTTGCAAACGCCGCGCCGGGGGCTGTGTTCATGCACTGCCTGCCTGCGCATCGCGGCGAAGAAGTGGATGCGGCGGTAATCGATTCGCCTGCTTCCGTTGTATTTGACCAGGCGGAGAACCGTCTGCATATTCAGAAGGCGATCCTTCTGCAACTATTGGGAGCAGGCACTCGCCGCTTCCCAACGAGGAGTTTTAATGTCTAAGAAGAAAGTTGTACTGGCATATTCGGGCGGTCTTGATACTTCCATCATCATTCCGTGGCTCAAGGAAAACTACGACTGCGAAGTGATCGCGTTTGTGGCCGACGTGGGGCAGGGCGAGGACATGGAAGAAGTCGCCGTCAAGGCGATCAATACCGGCGCGTCCAAAGTTGTGGTGAAGGATCTGCGCGAAGAGTTCCTGACCGAATACGTTTGGAAGTGCTTGCAGGCTGGCGCGGTTTACGAGCATAAGTACCTGCTGGGCACTTCGATGGCGCGGCCGATCATTGCCAAGTACCAGGTGGAAGTTGCGCTGGCCGAAGGCGCCGAGGCTGTGGCTCACGGCTGCACCGGCAAGGGCAATGATCAGGTTCGTTTCGAGCATGCGTTCCAGGCGCTTGCGCCGGAGTTGCAGATCATTGCGCCGTGGCGCGAGTGGACTCTGAAATCACGCGAAGACTGCATCGACTACGCAGAAGCGCGCAAGATTCCCATCGTTGCCAGCCGCACCAAGATTCATTCGCGCGACCGCAACATCTGGCATATTTCGCATGAAGGCGGCGAGTTGGAAGATCCCGCGAACGCACCTCTGGACACCACTTGGCAGATTTCGAATTCGCCGCAGGCCGCCCCGGATCGGGTTGAGGAAGTCGAGATCGGCTTTGAGAAGGGCGTTCCTGTTTCTGTGAATGGACAGGCGATGCCAGCCGTTCAACTGCTAGAACTGTTGAACGAGATCGGAGCCCGCAACGCTATTGGACGCATCGATCTGGTTGAGAACCGCTTCGTTGGCATGAAGTCGCGTGGCGCGTATGAGACTCCTGGCGGCACGTTGCTGCTGCTGGCTCATCGCGAGTTGGAAGCACTCTGCCTGGATCGCGATCTCGCGCATTTCAAGGAGCACGTTGGGCTGAAGTATGCGGAGATCGTTTACAACGGCCTCTGGTTCACGCCGCTGCGCGCCTCGCTGGACGCGTTTGTCGCCTCCACGCAGGCGGAGATGACCGGCACCGTGAAGTTGGCGCTCTACAAGGGTAATGTCAGCATCAGCAGCCGCAAGTCCGAGTATTCGCTGTTCAACGCGGACATTGCGTCGTTCACCATGAGCGAGAGCTATGATCAGAAGGACGCTGCTGGATTCATCAAGATTCTGGCACTGCCCGCGCGCGCCCGCATGATGAACGCACGGAAGAAAAACGCAGTTGAGGTGTCCAAGTGAAGATGTGGTCCGGGCGGTTCAGGCAACCGCTCGATCCTGAATTTGAGCGCTGGCAAAGATCATTTCCCTTTGACCAGCGCTTGCTCCAGGAAGAAATTCTAGCCAGCCGCGCACACGCGAAAGCGCTGCTCGCGGCTGGTGTTCTTTCCGGGGACGAGTACGCGGTGATGCTGCGCGGGTTGGAGACTCTTGCCCAGTCAGGGCAGGAGTTCCTGAACGACGAAGAGGCCGAAGACGTACACCACTTCGTTGAAAAACATCTGCAGCGCATTATCGGGGAAACCGCTCTCAAACTGCATGCCGGACGAAGCCGCAACGAGCAGATCGCGACCGACCTGCGTCTATTTGTGCGCGCGGCTTGCGATGAAATTGCCGGACTGCTGGCGGAGTTGGTGAGTGCAACCACATCGCGTGCGAAGCAGGCGGGAACGGCGGCCATGCCGTCTTATACGCATCTGCAACGCGCTGAACCGGTGCTGGTGGCGCACTGGCTGCTTGCCTATTGCGAGATGTTTCTGCGCGACGCCGACCGTCTGCGCGACTGCCGCGAGAGGTTGAACTTTTGCCCGCTCGGCTCAGGCGCGATTGCCGGTGCCACTCTTGCTCTGGACCGCGAACTGGTGGCTGGAGAGTTGAGTTTCACCGCGCCGACATCCAACAGCATGGACGCCACGAGCGATCGCGATTTTGCGATTGAGTTTGCGCAGGTGCTGTCGATTCTTGCTGTGCATCTGAGCCGCTGGGCCGAGGAGTTCATTCTCTTTTCAACCTTGGAGTATGGCTTCGTGCATCTGCCGGAGAGCTATTCGACAGGATCGAGCGCGATGCCTCAGAAGCAGAATCCTGATGGGCTGGAGTTGATTCGCGGCAAATCTGGGCGGGTCATCGGCGCGGCGCAGCAGTTGTTGATCACGCTCAAGGGGCTGCCCTTGGCCTACAACAAAGACATGCAGGAGACACAGGAGCCTGTCTTCGTGGTGGCAGAGACGGTAAGCATGATGCTGCGGGTTGCCGCGGGATTCATGCGCGAGGTGCAGTTCGATTTCGATCGCATGGCAAAGGCCGCAACATCGGGCTACATGAATGCGATGGCAGCTGCCACATATCTTGTCGGCAAGGGCGTACCTTTCCGCCGGGCTCATGAATTCATTGGCGGGGCAGTGCGCCTTGGCATGGAGCAGGGCCTGGAACTGCACGAGATGGCGATCACAGACCTGCGTGCCATCAGCGAAGCGTTTGGCGATGACTTTTACGCGAACGTAACACTGGAGGCGGTGTTGGACTGCCATGATGTAACTGGCGGCACGGCGCGCGCGAAGGTCGTAGAGGCGCTGGCCGCGATGGAGCGGCGGGTGAAGCAGTTGCAGGAAGCAGAGGCGGCGGATGTACACGCGTAAAGCGGTCCTGCCGGATGCGGAGAATCTTCGCGGGCTGATTGCGGATTTCTCGGGAGACGGAACGCTTCTTCCAAGGTCGCTGGCGGAGATCTGCGAGAACATCCGCGACTTTACAGTCGTGGTGGAAGGCGACGACCTGCTGGGCTGCGGTGCACTGCATCTTTACGGCACGCACCTGGCGGAAATCCGCTCCATCGCCGTCTGGCCAAAACACAAGGGAACGGGAGCGGGACGCCTGCTGGTAGACGCACTGTTGGAAGAGGCGGAACAGCATCACGTACACTGCGTGTGTCTGTTTACGCGCATTCCGGAGTTCTTTGCGCATCTGGGCTTTGCGGAAGCCAAGCGCGAGGAACTGCCGGACAAAATTTATAAAGATTGTGCGAACTGTCCTAAGCTGCACGAGTGCGACGAGGTGGCGATGTATCGCGGAGAGTTGCCGCAATTCGCGATTCTGCCGCGCCCCGCAAAGCTGCAACTGCGATTGAGACAGCCGCTGGTGAAAATCGAGAGATGAATCTGCACGGGCCGGACGAACCGGTACTTCTTCCCCTTGGATTTCTGTGGTCGGCCGTGAAGGCCGGGATCAAAGCGAGCGGGCGCACCGACGTGGCGCTTGCCGAGGCTCCGCTGGGCGCGAGCGCGGCTGCAATGTTCACGCGCAACCGAGTGGTGGCCGCTCCCGTAGAGGTTGGCCGTGCGCATCTGCGCCGGAACAGGGGACGGGTTCGCGCGGCTCTGGTAAACGCAGGCAATGCGAACTGTGCGACCGGAGCTGCGGGCATCACTGTTGCCGAGCAGAGCTGTACCGCACTGGGCGCCGCGCTGGAAGCCGCACCGCAGTTCATCATTCCGTCGTCAACGGGAATCATCGGCGTGCCGCTGCCAGTCGAGAAACTGCTTGCCGCAGTGCCTGCGGTCGTTGTGGAGCGCACTTGCTCCGTGGATGCGCTGAAGGCGTTTGCCACGGCCATCATGACCACGGATACGCGCATGAAACTGGCCTCGGCGGAATTTGCCGTGGGCAAGAAGACGGTGCGCATCGCGGGAGTTTGCAAGGGTTCGGGGATGATCCATCCGAACATGGCGACCATGCTGGTGTATCTTTTCACCGATCTCGACGCGGAGCCGAAGGAACTGAAGGCCGCGCTGAAGACGGCGGTGGATACTACGTTCAACGCGATTTCGGTGGACGGCGATACTTCCACGAACGACACGGTTCTGCTGTTGGCATCCGGCGCAAGCAAAGTGAAGTTCGCGGCGAGCGGGGTAGCCAAGAAGTTCGCCGAAGCCCTGCGCGGCGTGTGCGCCTCGCTGGCGGAACAGGTAGTGCGAGACGGTGAAGGCGCGCAGCACCTGGTGCGATTGCAGATTTCGGGCGCAAAGTCGGTGGGTGAGGCGCGAACGATTGCCCGCTCGATTGCAAATTCTCCGCTGGTGAAGACCGCTTGGGCGGGCTGCGATCCGAACTGGGGACGCATTCTCTCATCCGTCGGCAAGAGCGGAGTGGCGGTGGATCCGGGGAAGATCAATATCTTCTTCGGCGTGCAACAGGTGTGCAGAAAGGGTGTGGCGCACCCCTTTGACGAGAAGCAGGCGCATGAGTATCTGAAGCAGCCAGAGTATGAGATCAAGGTTGAACTGGGGCGCGGCAAAAGTACGCTGGAATTCCTGACGTGCGATCTGACCCATGACTACGTCAGCATCAACGCCGACTACTCGACGTAATAGGCAGTGCATGAACGGATTCAGGGGCTCGCCAATGGCGGGCCCTTCGTGCGATAAAGGCTCATGACACACGAACGTCTGGTGGAGATGGCGGAGGTATGGCTGCGGCGCTACCGCTGCGGCATCGTGCTCAGCGAGCAGGGCTGCTCCAGCGGGGAGATGCCGGACGCAATCGGCTGGAAGGGCAAGAGCCACTCCATCGTCATCGAGTGCAAAATCAGCCGTTCGGATTTTCTTGCCGATGCGGCTAAGCCGTGGCGCAGGAACCCTGAAATTGCGCTGGGCTGCGAGCGCTACTTCGCTGCGACGAAGGGGATGCTGAAGGCCGAAGAGATGCCCGATGGGTGGGGGCTGCTGGAGGCTCAGGGGCGCGAGATGAAAGTCGTGAAGAAGTCCAAGCGCAAACTGCGCCAGCCTGAGGGCTTGATGAACGAGATGAATCTGCTGCTGGCAAGTTTGCGCCGGGTTGAAGTGCGGATTGAGCCGCAGCGGATTGGCGACTTCCTGAAGTGGAAGAATCGCATGGCCAGCTACAACGGCGGCGCGCTGCCGGAGGGAATTCTGGCTCCGGATCAGGAAGAGAATTCGCATCTGGTGTGATCGGCGCTCCGCCTGCCGTACAATTCAAGAGTCATGTTCGCAAAGATTCAGCGCATTCATTTTGTAGGTATTGGTGGCATCGGCATGAGCGGGATCGCCGAGGTGCTGCTCACCCTGGGTTATGGCGTCAGCGGCTCAGACCTTCGTCACTCGGCTACCACCGAGCGACTCACCAAACTCGGAGCACAGATCTTCGTGGGCCACGTCGAGTCCAACGTTCACGGGGCAGAGGTGGTGGTCACCAGTTCAGCCATCTCGCGGGAAAACCCTGAAGTCGCAGAAGCCCGCCGCCTGCATCTCCCGGTGATTCAACGGGCCGAGATGCTGGCCGAGTTGATGCGTCTGAAATATGGCATTGCTATTGCTGGGATGCACGGAAAGACGACGACCACCAGTTTGGTTGCTGCCGTTCTGGCCGCAGGCGACCTGGATCCAACGGTGGTTGTTGGAGGACGGGTCGATTCGCTGGGTTCGAATGCACGGCTCGGCACGTCGCAGTACCTGGTTGCAGAGGCCGATGAGAGCGACCGCTCGTTTCTGAAGCTTTCGCCGATCCTGGCAGTCGTTACTAACATCGATCGCGAGCACATGGATTGCTACCGCGATATGGAAGACGTGCAATCCACATTTGTGGAGTTCATGGACCGGGTTCCGTTTTATGGAACAGTGGTGGCCTGCACGGACAACGACGCGTTACGGAATCTGCTGCCGCGGGTAGAGCGCAGGGTGCTCAGTTACGGCACACGCGAGGACGCCGATTTCAGGGCCATTGACCTGACGACAGAGCACGCGCCCGAGGGGATGCACAACAGCTTCGGCGTGAGATTCAAAGGCGAGGATCTGGGACGCTTCGATCTCTTCGTTCCGGGCGCGCACAACATTCTGAATGCGACTGCCGCGATCGCCGTCGGGATGGGGCTGGAAATTCCGGTAGAACTCATTCGTAAAGGCATCGCGCAATTCCGGGGCGTGGATCGCCGCTTCCAGGTGAAGGGCACTGCTGCTGGTGTGCAAGTGGTGGATGATTACGGTCATCATCCAACAGAAATTCTGGCAACCCTTGCCGCCGCCAGGCAGTGGCTGGGTAAAGAGGGACGGATACACGTCATCTTCCAGCCGCACCGCTACACCCGCACTTATTTGCTGATGAATGAGTTCATCTCGGCATTTCCGGATGCGGATCGACTGCTGGTGCTGGACATTTATGCCGCCAGTGAGCAGCCGATCGCGGGCGTCAGCGGGCTAACCCTGGCGCAGAAGATTCGTTGCCGCAACGGCCATCCCGCGGAGTTTGCTGCGAGCTTCGCCGCGGCTATCGACGCGGCGGTAGAGCAGGCACAGCCCGGCGACATGGTGCTGACTCTGGGCGCAGGGACAGTTTCGCAACTTGGACCACAGATTCTGGAGAGGCTCCGCGTGCGTGAGCAGGCGGCGGGGGCTTGAACCCAAATTTCGGTGACCTGCACAGCAAGAGGTGCAGTTGATTACGGAAGCTCCGTTGCGAGCGTACGGACGACGTGGGGGAGCCTGAATAATCACTAGCTGAACCCACTACAAAAAAAGGTATAGTGAGCGGATAAGGCGCTTGCTGCCTGCATTCTTCCTATGGCGCGCAATCAGGGACCACCTTCCGACGATCCGTTCTACCGCCGTGGCGCGGCAGACCGCAACTCATTTGCGGACGACGCTCTGCCGCTGGACTCAGGACTGGGCGACGACAACGAAGAGGATGAGCAGCCGCAATTCCGCAGAGCAAACAAACGCGTCCCGGTGCGCCGTGGAGCGCTGCCGCCAAAGACAGTGTCGCGGGTGCGGGCCGTGTTGACGGTGGTGCTGGTGTTGGGAGTGCTGGGTGCGGCGGCTTACGAAGCACACAGTTTTGCCATGCACTCTTGGCGTTTTCGCCTGCGGACGGATGCTGATATTGAGTTGGGGGGCGAAGCGCCGAACTCGCACACGCAGGTTGCAGAGAAGATGCACGAGGTGATTGGCCGCAACATTTTCCAGGTCTCGCTGGAAGAGCGGAAGCAGGAGTTGGAAAAGATTCCCTGGGTTGAGACGGCATCCGTAGTTCGAATCTGGCCGAACCATCTCCGGGTGGTGGTGCATGAGCGCACTCCGGTCGCATTTGTCGCACTCGGCGAACGCGTTGAGTTGGCCGACGCTCACGGTGTGTTGATGGAGTTACCGCAGCAGAGAGATTACTCCTTTCCGGTGATTCTGGGGATGAACGAGAATGAGCCGCTCTCGACGCGCGCGCCGCGCATGAAGATATTCATGCGGCTGATGCACGAACTCGACGAGGGCGACGGCAGTTCGCCGGCGAAGGCGCAATACTCGCGTAATCTGGAAGAGGTGGACCTCTCCGATCCGGAAGATGTAAAGGTGCTGGCGAAGGGCGGTTCAGGGCCAATTTTGCTGCACCTTGGCAATGAAAGTTTTCTGCAACGCTTCATGGTATTTCTGTCCAATGTGCAAAAGTGGGAGCAGGAGCGCGGTAAGCTGAAGTCAGTGGATTTACGTTATGGACATGAAGTGATTCTGAATCCTGACATGCAGGCCGCCGCGCCGCAACCTCCTCCTGCCGCCAAAACGGAGGCCGCGCCACAGAAGCAGTCCGCAGGCAAAACCTCGCATCTGTCACAGAAGAAACGGAAGTAGATGGGAAGCCGAAACGAAAATATCATCACCGTCATCGACCTGGGGAGCGCGAAGACCGTGGCTCTGGTGGTGGAGACCACGGAGTCAGGGTTGCGCTATCGCGGTCACGGCATTGCTCCTTCCGGTGGAACCAAGCGCGGCGTCATTGTCGATCTGGAGTTGGCGGGAAAGAGTGTGGCCGAGGCGGTTGCGAGCGCGGAAAGAGCCAGTGGTCTTACGCTGGAGTCCGCCGTGGTCGGCATCAGCGGTCCGCATATTCGCTCGGTGAACAGTCATGGCGTGGTTTCACTTGGCTCCCGCGCGCGCGAGTTGACCAGCGCGGACGTGCAGGCCGCCGGAGACCGGGCGCGCGAAATCGCGATGCCGGAAGACCGTGAGATTCTGCACCTTCTGCAACAGGAATTTGTAGTGGACGATCAGGACGGGGTGCGCCAGCCGGTGGGTATGCTGGGCCGTCAGCTTGAGGTTCGCGTGCATGTCATTACGGCAGCGCACTCTGCGGTGCAGAACGTGGTGACGGCACTGAACCGCGCGGGCATGGCCGTGGAAGACACAATCTATGAGGGACTGGCCTGCTCCGAGTCTGTACTGCGGCGCGATGAACGCGAGCTGGGCGCGGCAGTGATCGACATTGGCGCAGGAACTGCCGACATCGCGGTGGTGCAGGAAGACGTTGTGATCCATTCGGGAGTGGTGCCGCTTGGCGGAATCAACTTTACCCGCGATGTTGCCTACGGATTGGAGACTCCTCTGGCTGACGCCGAGAGCCTCAAGCGGCAGTTTGGCTGCTCAATGGTGACGCGCATTGCCGAGCAGAATGAGATCGAAGTTCCGACGGTTGGAGACCGGCCTCCGCGCATGATGCGGCAACGCGACCTGGGCGAGATCCTTGAGCCGCGGGCTCGCGAGTTGATGGAGCTGTGCCGCGATAACCTGCGCCATGCTGGGGTTCTGGAGACGCTTGGCGGCGGCATCATTCTCACCGGCGGAGGAGCGCGGCTGTTAAGCCTAACCGAGAGCTGCGAAGACATACTGCGGCGCCCGGCGCGCATCGGTTTGCCGATGGGCATGGCGCAGCTTCCCGTGGAGTTGCAGGAGCCGGAGTATGCGGCCGCAATCGGGATGGTTTTTTACACGCAGCGCGCGCGCGTATTGAAGAACAAGGAAGAAAGTGGATTTGGAGCACGGCTGCGGGCGTTATTCGCTCGCGGATACTCGGATTAATCAATAAGGCGCGACGGCGCGCCTGGGTGAGGCGGCAATGATGGAAGAGCAGGATATTCGGATTCAGTTTCACGAGGAAGTACGCAACAACGCCAAGATCAAGGTGATCGGCGTGGGTGGCGGCGGGAACAATGCGGTGAACCGCATGATCGAGACCGGCGTGGAAGGCGTAGAGTTCATTACCGCCAACACCGACCTTCAGGCCCTGCAGATGTCGCGTGCGCCCAAAAAGCTCCAACTGGGCGTAAAGCTCACCAACGGCCTTGGCGCGGGCGCTAATCCGGAAGTTGGCCGGCAGGCGGCGCTCGAAGATACGGACCGCATCATCGCGGCGCTTGAAGGCGCTGACATGGTCTTTGTGACCACAGGATTGGGGGGCGGCACCGGAACTGGAGCCGCGCCTATCATTGCATCTCTGGCCAGCGAGATGGGTGCGCTGACCGTGGCCGTTGTTACCAAGCCATTTGCTTTTGAAGGAAAACGGCGCATGAACCAGGCCGAGCGCGGACTCTCCGAACTGATCGACTCGGTTGATACCGTGATCGTGATTCCCAATGAGAAGCTGCTCGCGGTGGCTCAGGACGCGGGCTTCTTCGAATCTTTCCGCGTTGCGGATGACATTCTGCGCCAGGCCGTGCAGGGCATTTCCGATATCATCACCATCCCCGGAATCATCAACCGTGACTTTGCGGATGTGAAGGCAATCATGGCAGGCATGGGCTACGCAGTGATGGGAACCTCCACCGGCAAGGGAGAACGCCGAGCCTTGGAGGCAGCGCAGCGCGCCATCGCGTCGCCTCTGCTGGAGGCGGGTGCGATTGACGGAGCGCGCGGAATCCTGCTCAACATTACCGGTTCAAGCTCGCTCAAACTGGCCGAGGTTTACGAGGCATCCACTATCATTCAGAGCGCCGCGCATGAAGACGCGAACATCATCTTCGGCGCAGTGCTGGACGAGAAGATGAAGGATGAGGTGAAGATCACGGTCATCGCCACGGGCTTTCGCGCCGAGTCCCGGCCACATTCGCGAGAGACAATGACGGCCACGGCCGCAGCCATTCAGCAGGCGCGCCAGTCGCACTGGGCGACGCCGCCGGAGCCAAGAATAACGGGCCGCGCCGATGCCGCCTATGATGTCCGCACGGAGGACGCGGAGGTTCGCGATTTGAACGAAGTTCCGCCGAGTGCGGTCACAACTCCTGCCGTTACGCCGGTGGTGGAGACTCCTCATTCGCCCGCGCCTCCGACCCGTATCTGGGAGGCCGTGCAGCCGACGCGTCCTGCGCCCTCGTTGGAGGCTCTAAGCACCGAGGATGAGCATGACGAACTCGATGTTCCCGCATATCTGCGGAAGAAGAATACGGATCTCGGATAGCATTGCAGGGCGTTGCCGGTAATTTTGAGAGACAGTTTTCGGCAACGCCCTTAACTCCTGTTGTACCCCCGCCTGCGCTGCGCTACAGTCGAAGTATTGCTTTTCAAGGAATCGGGCTATGAATTACTGCTTCCGGCTCGGTTGGGCGCAATACGCCGCCGCCGTCGCGACCTTCCTTTTGCTGCTCTCTCCGGCGGTCTTCGGAGGAATCTACCCTTCTCCAATCAATGTTCCGGTAACTGGAGCGGATGCTATTGCAGTTGGCGACTTCAACGGCGATGGCAAGTTGGACGTAGTGGTAGCGGATGGCGCATCCAGCACGGTGCAGGTGTTGCTGAATAGTGGTTCGGGCAGCATTGCCTCCAGTGTCACCTCGGTCTCCGGTGTTTCGGTTCCTGCCTCGCTGGTGGTGGGGGACTTCAATGGCGACGGCAAACTCGATGTCGCCCTGCATAACAAGTTTGATTTGAACATCGTCGTTTTGTTGGGGAATGGCGAGGGAAGCTTTCAGGCGCCGATCAAGACCGCAACGACCGGTAACGGCCGCCTGGTGACGGGCGACTTCAATCATGACGGGCATCTCGATCTCGCCACCGGCAACCTCATCTTCCTCGGCAAAGGCGACGGTACGTTTCAAGCCCCACAGACCGTGAACTATGCGGGCGCGTTTTACGCTGCGGCCGATCTCAACGGCGACGGCAATCTGGACCTCGTCGGAAATGATGGCGCGGGCTTCTCAATCCTGCTGGGCAAAGGCGATGGGAGCTTCCAGAGCGCAAAGCCGACAGCGATTACCGGAACGGTTCGCAGCCTTGCCTTGGCGGACATGAATGGCGACCGCAAGGCCGATGTGATCGTGGGCGTGGATACCGGGAGCGGCGGACAGGTGCAGGTATATCTCGGCAATAACGATGGCACCTTACAGGCCGCGCTGGTCCAGGCAACGTCGGTGACAGACCCCTACGAGCTTTTGGTTGCCGACTTCACCGCCGATGGAAATCGCGACGTGGTTGTTGCGGGGGGCATCACGCAGCCGGTCTCATTATTAGCAGGCACGGGAACGGGCGGCTTCCAGGCGGAGACGCTTCTCCCCATGGGTTTTGCCGAGAATGTCGCCGGCGCGTCGCTGGCGATGGGCGATCTCGACGGCAATGGCACTCCCGACCTGGTTGGACCCTCGGCGCTGAGTGACAGGGTGCTGATCTGGCTCTCGAAATCTACCGGAGGATTTCTTGCGCCTAGCGTTTATCCCTATGCTGGCTCCTCAGTCGCTTCAGCGGACTTCAACGGAGATGCACGGCCTGACGTGATTTTTTCCGCCGTCTCCACGGGCCAAGTCGGCGTGATGCTAGATAAGACCGATGGAACGCTCGCGGCTCCGTTCTATACCACGCTTACCAAGGCGCCGATTGCCGGTCTCATTCCAGCCGACCTTAACGCAGATGGAATGCTCGACATAGTGTTTTGGACGTCGAGCGTGACCGCCAACCAGGTCACCACGGCAGGTTCTACCTATGCAGCGCTGGGCAAGGGGGATGGAACATTCCAGACGCCGGTCGTAGTCTCACAGAGCCTTTCTACCCCAGCCGTGGTGCAGGATCTGAATGGAGACGGATTTCCTGACGTCGCCGACTTGGACACGGCTCCTGGCAATGTTGCGGTTTTCCTGGGTAAGGGCGATGGCACATTCGGCTTTGAAATTGGCTACCCGACCGCTCCGGGAGCGACCACCATCGCAGCAGGGGATGTGAACGGCGACGGACATCCTGATCTGGTTACAGCAGGCACAGGCGGTGTTGATCTCCTGCTGAACAATGGAGACGGGACTTACGCCTACTACAGCGTGATCAGTGCGGTTGCGGCGTCCTGGGTTGGACTGGTGGACGTGGACGGTGATGGCAAACTCGATCTTGTGGTTGTGACCGGCTCGGGAAGCGCCACCATGGCGACTGCTTACCTCGGTTCTGGTACAGGCACATTTACCGAAGCATCGAAGTTCGCGATTGGCGGCGCTACCAAACTTAAGTTCGCGGATATCAATAACGACGGTTTGCCTGATCTTGTAGCCGATGAGGGATTGACGACCGGAGTATGGCTCAACACCAAGGCTGGAACATTCGCCAAGGCAGAAGACCTTCCGCTGGGAGGCCCGCTGGCCCTTGCCGACATCAACACGGATGGCCTGCCGGATCTGCTACAGGTCTCAAGTTCCCGCAGCTTTCTTACCCTCGCATACAACCAGTTCGGAACCGCAGCCGCGGGGGACTTCACCATTAGCGCCTCGCCGTCGTCGCCCACCGTTGCTGCCGGTGGTAGCACCACGGTGGCACTCACGCTTGGATCGCTGAACGGCTATGCGGGTATTGTTACGCTCTCCTGCTCTGGGCTGCCCACCCAGACAACCTGCACCTTCTCGCCTGCCAGCGTGACAATTGCGGGAACTTCAACAGCGGCGACAGTTACCATTCAGACCACGCTGAACTCCATCAGTTCGCTACGCACGCCAACACCGCTTCCTCATCATCGCCAGCTTGGATGGGCCAACTCCGGCATACTCCTTTGCGGCCTCGTGCTGGCTGGGGCGGGAGTGGGCCACAAGGGCCGCTGGTCTGTTCTGGCACTGCTGGCATCGCTGTCTATGATGATGCTGGTGAGTTGTTCGAATCCGAATTCCGCGCCGCCGCTCGTATCCACAGGCCCGAACTCCGTGACCACCACGGTCACCATTACGGCCACCGCTGGAACCACGGTTCATTCGACGCAGATTGCCCTGACGATCACGAAATGACCGGTCGTGCTTTTTTCTTCCGTTGCGGGCGATTTTCTGGGCGGAGGACTCAAGTCAGTTAGCCTTTATTCCATTCCTTTTGTGTTAACAATCAACTGAACAGGATGTGCTGCCGATCAGTCATGGTGGCAGCATCGTGCGTTCCGCAACTCCGCTGGTTGTTGTCGCAACAGTGTGGGGTGGGAATGTACTTAGGTTACTGGTGAGAAATACTCAGATTGTGATTTGAGCTTGTAAACGAATGAGCAGCTCACTTACTATCGGGTCACTCACCGCTTGGAACAAAGACATTAATAGCCCGGAAGACCGGAGCAGCGGCAGGAGTGTAGGTAGAAATAATGTTTACTTTCGTGACAACCCGCAATCTCAGAGCCACATTGGTGGCGATGCTCTGCCTGCTCTTCGCCCTTAGTTCTTTTGCGGCCACCGTATCAACGCGTCATGAAGCGCGGAGCAATCGCAAGATCAAGGAGAGCTCGAACACTGAGAAGCGCATGGCGGCCACGCGGCATAGCCGGGCCGTCACATCGCGTGCGGGCAAACAAGCGGTCAAAAGCAGTCCGGTGATCGTTGCGGGTAAGAAGGGCAAGAGAAAGACGCGCTACTACGAGCGCTTTACCGCCAGCTCGTTTGTCAGCGATCCAGCGTCAGGCGACATTACGGCAGGGGAAGATCCGGTTGTGCGCGAAGCCGCAATCAGTGCCCTGGGCACAATGAACGGCACCGTGGTGGCGATCGATCCCAGCAACGGCCGCATTCTGGCAATGGTCAACCAGAAGCTTGCGCTCTCCAGTGGCGCCCAGCCCTGCTCCACGATTAAAGTTTCCGTAGCGCTAGCCGCCCTGAGCGAAGGCATTGTGACCAAGGATACCCCGGTCAATCTGGGTGGCTGGAAGATGGACATGAACCAGGCGCTGGCCCACTCCAATAATCAGTACTTTGAAGCGCTGGGGCGTCGTCTCGGATTCCAGAAGGTGAGCTACTATGCCCACCAGTTTGGATTGGGCGAGTTGGCTGGATGGAACATCGAAGGCGAACATCTCGGCGTGTATCCCAGCGAAGAGCTTCCGGCCAGCATGGGCGGAGTTGGAAAGATGTGCTCGTTCGGTGAGAGCATCAGCATGACTCCGTTGCAACTCGGCTCGCTGATGGCTTCCATCGCGAACGGCGGCACGCTGTATTACTTGCAGCATCCGAATTCAGCGGAAGAAGTCAGCAGATTCCAGCCCAAGGTCAAGCGCTATCTGGACATCGCTCCATTGATTCCCGAGGTAAGTGTGGGCATGTTGGGAGCTACCCAGTACGGCACAGCTCGGAGCCTGCGCACTAGCTTCACCTCAGAGCAGGTGCTCGGCAAGACCGGAACTTGCAGCGCTGCCGGAACGCGTTTTGGCTGGTTCGGTTCGTTCGCAAACTCGCAGTCTGGCCGCATTGTGACCGTGATTTTCCTCAAGGGAGACCATGCCGTGTACGGTCCCAAGGCTGCGGAACTGGCAGGACGTTTCTACCGCAACCTGGATGAGCGCCATTATTTTGCGGGAAAAGCTGCCCCGGTGCGCAGCGCGTCCCTGCAAAGATAAACAAGAGATCACTTAGTTTTCTGGCCTCCCTTCTGGGAGGCCTTTTCGTTTGAGCCCAATGCAGCATATGGTTTGTTCCTGCATCAAACAAAAGGAACTTTGTTCTTCTAAGGGTACGGAATGTCAGGGAATATTTTACCGGGAAGACCCTATCCTCTTGGTGCAACGTGGGATGGAACGGGTACAAACTTCGCTTTGTACTCCGAGCACGCGACCAAGGTTGAAGTATGTCTTTTTGACAAAACCAGCCGGAAGGAAACCGGGCGCATCGAACTTCAGGAGACCACGGCGTTCGTGCATCATGGCTACTTGCAGGGTATTCAGCCCGGCCAACTCTACGGATATCGAGTGTACGGTCCCTGGGATCCGGCGAACGGTCTTCGCTTCAATCCTGCGAAGCTCTTGATTGATCCGCAAGCCCAAGCCGTCTGTGGTGGTATTGACTGGACAGCCCCGCTTTATCCATACCAGTTTGGCGGAGCCGACCCGGACTTGACGCTGGATGATCGCGACGACGGCGACGGAATGGTCAAATCGGTTGTAGTCGATTCCTCCTTCGATTGGGAGCAGGACCGGGCTCCCAACACACCGCTCAGTGACTCAATCATCTACGAAATGCATGTACGGGGTTTCAGCAAACTCAACCCCGAGATTCCAGAGCAGCTTCGCGGAACTTACGCGGGCCTCGCCTCACCGCCCAGCATCCAGTATCTCAAGCGGCTCGGCGTGACCGCCGTGGAACTCCTGCCCATCCATCAGTTCATTGACGACAAAAGGCTGGTGGATGAGAACCTGCGAAATTACTGGGGCTACAACACCATCGCCTATTTCAGCCCAGAGGCGCGTTACTCCTCCTCCGGCGACAGCGGCAGCCAGGTGGCCGAGTTCAAGGGCATGGTCAAGGCGCTGCATCGCGAAAACATCGAAGTCATTCTCGACGTGGTCTACAACCACACCGGAGAAGGCAACCAACTTGGGCCCATGCTCAACTTCCGAGGCATCGACAACGCGGGATATTACCGCCTCGTCCCGGAGATGCCGCGCTATTACATGGACTACACCGGAACCGGTAACACGCTGAACGTCCACCAGCCGCAGACGCTTAAGCTCATCATGGACAGCCTTCGCTATTGGGCTACCCATATGCATGTTGATGGTTTCCGCTTCGATCTCGCAGCGGCCCTGGCTCGCGAACTGCACGACGTGGATCGCCTCTCATCGTTCTTTGACATCATTTATCAGGATCCTGTTCTTTCGCGCTTGAAGCTGATCGCCGAGCCTTGGGACGTCGGCGAAGGTGGCTATCAGGTCGGAAATTTTCCTGTGATCTGGGCGGAATGGAATGGCAAATACCGTGACACGGTGCGCCGCTACTGGAAGGGCGATGAAGGCCAGCTCTCAGACTTAGCCTACCGACTTACCGGCAGCAGCGACCTCTACAAGAACGATGGCCGCAAACCCTATGCCTCCATCAACTTCGTTACAGCGCATGACGGTTTCACCCTGCACGACCTTGTGAGTTACAACGAGAAACATAACATCGCCAATGGCGAAGACAATCAGGACGGAACCAACGACAACAGTTCCTGGAACATGGGAGCGGAGGGACCGACCGACGATCCTGCGGTACTCCGGGCAAGGCAGGTGCAGATCCGGAACTTTCTGGCAACGCTCCTGCTCTCCCAGGGCGTGCCAATGATTTGTGGCGGCGATGAAATTGCGCGTACTCAGCTGGGCAATAACAACGCCTATTGCCAGGACAACGAACTGAGCTGGTACAACTGGCAACGTAATGCGGAGCAGGAGAGCCTGTTGGACTTCGCCTCCAAGCTGATCGAACTGCGAAAGAAACATCCCAACCTGCGCCGCCGGAAGTTCTATCAGGACCGCAGTATCCGAAACTCGGTCGTCAAGGACATCGCGTGGTTCGGAGCCGACGGCCACGAAATGACGGAGGAGGAGTGGAACGCCGGTTGGATACGTAGCATCGCCGTCCTGTTTAATGGCGAAACCCTGGACACTGTGGACGAAATGGGCCAGCCTGTGGTCGATGACACATTTCTGGTTCTGCTCAACTCTTATCAGGACGCGGTCAGCTACAAGTTGCCGCCAACCCCGCATGACCGCGTCTGGCGCAACGTCCTCGATACCGGGAACCTGGAATCCCCGTTTGCCAACGGCCCAGTGGAGCAGTCCCCAGCGATTGCTGGACGCTGCTTGCGGCTGCTGCGGGAATCGCGTGCAGACGAGTAATCGTATTATCCTGAGTTGAGCAAAGCCTTCATACGGGTGCTGCGGCTCAATTGCCCCTGCCCCTGGGTGGCTTTGGCATGATAAGTTGAGGGCAGACGAGCAATTCATCTCAAGGTTCAGGGCCGGTCAGATACAGGGGCTGGGGCTTGCCGGTGATGGTTCTCACCTCCCGGAGGATTGATATCGATGCGTAGATTCAGCATTCTTTTCGTGTGCGTTCTTGCTCTTGCGGCGGCTGCGGTGGCTCAGTTGGAGCAGAAGCCCTTGGAAGTGCCCAAAACCGAGCTTTACATTGGATACGCCTTTGAGCATGCCAGCACGTCTGGCAGCAACATTGTGGACAGCACAAACCTGAACGGATTCGCCTTTGAGTTCAGCCACTACCTGCATACTCACAATTTTGGATACACCATTGACGTTGCCCGCACATCGAATCACGCGGTGGATAGCACGGGAATTAAGTACCTGCGTACAAGCTACATGGCCGGTCCCAGCTATCGCATTCACAACATCGGGTTCTTTACCGCCAATGTGCATGCTCTTGCCGGAATTGATCACGACGACTTCACCGTGCCTCAAAACAGCACCATAATCGATTACCGGAATACTGATCTTGCGGCCGCCGTCGGCGTGACCGTTGACGGAAATTTGTCGCGTCATCTTGGAATTCGGGTGGCACAGGTGGATTACCTCTATACGCATCACAACAGCACGAACCAGGGTTCGTTCCGCTATACCGGCGGAGTTGTAGCGCGCTTCTAAGGCAGAGCGCCGGGGCGAACTGAAATGAGCAACTGCGCCGCATGAATTCGCCTTCAGCTCCGGTCGCGTTTATCGCGAGTTCTGGAAAGCGCCTTTGTTCGGCTCGCCCACGCCTCACCGGGCAACAAGTACTCTGTTTGGTGTTTACATTGGGGAATCCATGCACCATCCTTGCCCTCCACGCGGGAAAATTGGCGCCAGGATCGGCAGCGGAAGTCTGGAACGAAGTTCTTAATAGGGGAGAAACTAATCCAACATGCGCAAGCTCTTTGTTTTGCTCGCCGTCGTTTTCACATGCAGCGTAGTGCTTTTTGCTCAACAGTCCGCAGAGGATAAGCAGGCCTCGCAGGACTTGCCAAAGACAGAGGTTCTTGTTGGATTTAGCTACATGCATTCCGGCCTCGATAATTTTGGCTTGGGTAACGGGAACCTGCACGGTGAAACAATCCAGGCAACTAGGTATATCTTTGGAAATATTGGCTTTACGGCCGACGTAAGCCGCACTACCGGTAGCGATGTGGCCCAGTCCGGAGAAAATGTATTCCGCTGGACCTACCTGGTTGGCCCTACCTATGCGCTCCGCTCCGACTCCTCCTTCACTCCCTTTGCTCACGTGCTGTTCGGGCTAGATCACGAGCGATTGAGCATCCCGTACGTGAACGCGGGGTACAACGGCGACAGCTACTCCACTTCATTTGCTGCGGCGTTGGGCGGTGGATTCGATGCGAGGATAACGGACCACGTAGCGGCTCGACTGGCCCAGATCGACTACATCCACACCTCCCATGGCGGCGGAGAGAGCTCCTTCCGGTATAGCGCCGGGCTGGTTTTCAAGTTTTAGACATTTCTACTATTTCATCAGGGGGCCGATTCTGGCCCCCTTTGCTTTGTCGAAGGCCCGTCCGCCCGCTTATAATCAAAGCATGGCTAATGGCTGGGTAAGCAAGTCCGTGGAAGATCAGCAGATTGATCAACAAGAACAGATTCGTACGCAGGAAATTGTCGATGAAAAGGAGCGGCTCGGTCGCCTGAAAGCCGAGGAGATCCGGAAGATTCAAGCTCTGAAATTGACACGTGCCCGAATCTGCGAGCAGTTATCCCGCACCACTAATGAGCGCTACACGCTGCTGTTGAACACTGAATTGCAGCAGATCGACAGCGAACTCGCGAAGCTGGTCTGAACAACAAACCGCACGAGTGACAGTGACCGGCATCACCGAAGGTTGGTTGCTACCGGTGGACAATAGCGGGCGAGGTGCCATATGCCCGTTCTCGTCATCGCCGTGATTTTCTTCGCGCTCTTTCTCGTGATGGGCTTGCTCGCAACGGTGGCCGTCCTCAGTGAAACGCGCGGCATGCCCGGCAGCGTTCTCAAGTTCAAGCGTGTTCGCAATTCGCCGCAGAAATAGACCTTCTCACCACCGCAATTCCCGCGCGGAGTCTCCATCCCGTTGTCCGGTCAACGGCGGCTGATGGACGCGCAAAGCCTCCTGTGCAATATCCCATAAGTTCGTCAATGCTACCCCCTCGAGAATGAATCGTTTTTCCCGTTGATCTGGAAAAGGCGGCCAGCCAGAAGTTATGTCGCGCTCACGAGTGAGCCAACGGTTTCGATGCGATAAGATACGGCAATGACGTTCTCTGATTCAGCAAGGAGAGGGCAGTGATTTCGCCGCTCCTGTTGAGCCTGAAACTCGCGCTCGTGACTTCCACCTTGCTGCTCGGCATCGGACTCCCACTTGCCTTCTGGCTTGCCTTTACGCGCTTCCGTCTACGCTTTCTGGTTGAGTCGGTGGTGGCCCTCCCCATCGTGTTGCCGCCAACGGTGCTCGGCTTTTATCTGCTGCTGGAACTGGGTTCGCGCGGCTCGCTCGGTGCGTTCTGGGAGCGTTTCACCGGGCACACGCTTGCCTTCAGTTTTGAGGGGCTTGTGCTCGGTTCGGTCATCTACAGTCTGCCTTTTGCCGTGCAGCCTTTTACCGCGGCGCTGGCATCGGTGGATCGCCGTCTGCTTGCTGCCTCGGCCAGTCTGGGAGCTTCATCCTGGCGCACCTTCTGGCGTATCACGTTTCCGCTGGCGTTGCCGGGAATCGTCACCGGCTTCGCGCTCAGCTTTGCCCACACTCTCGGTGAGTTCGGAGTTGTGCTCATGCTGGGCGGCAACATCCCGGGCCGCACACAGACCGCGTCCATCGCGATCTACGACAACGTGCAGATGCTCGATTACGCGACTGCGGGCCGCCAGTCCCTCACCCTGCTTGGCATCTCCTTCGCTCTGCTTGTTCTCATCAACGCGCTCAACCGTAAGCGCAACTGGAGGCTGCAATGAGCGCCCCAGCAGCCTTGGGCGTGAATCTCCACCTCCCGCTGCAGCAGTTTCAACTTGATTGCAGCTTTCGTACACAGAGTGAAGTAGTCGTGCTGTTTGGTCCCTCGGGCGCCGGAAAAACTTCGGTCTTGGATTGCATCGCTGGATTCCGCAGCCCACTTCGCGGGCAGATTACGCTCGGTGAGCGCATTCTTTTTTCCAGTAAGAGTGGCGTGTGTCTTCCGGTCCGCCAGCGCCGCGTCGGTTATCTCTCGCAGCAGCCTGCGCTATTTCCGCACCTCTCCGTGCGCCAGAACATTGAGTACGGCCTGCTTGATTTGCCGCGCGCGGAGCGAGATGCCCGCGTGGATTCCATGATGGAGCACTTTCGCATCGCGTCCTTGGCCTCAAGCCGCCCGGCGGCGATCTCCGGGGGCGAGCAGCAGCGGGTGGCGCTGGCCCGCACGCTGGTCTGTGAGCCAGAGTTGCTGCTTCTCGACGAACCACTCTCGGCCCTCGACCTCTCACTCAAGTCGCTATTGCTGGAGACCCTCTTCGACTGGCAGCGCGAGCATGGAGTTCCCATGCTCTATGTGACCCATGACCAGCAGGAAGCGTATTCACTCTCCCGCCGTGTATTGGTGATGGAAAAGGGAAGCGTGGTCGCAGATGGCGAGCCTCAGCAGGTTTTCAGCGCACCCGCCAGCCGCGAGCGTGCCGTACTCTCCGGCTATGAAAATATCTTCGATGCGGTGGTTGAAGAAACTCATCCTGCGCTTGGCACCATGACGTGCCGCGTTGCCGGGACTGATTTGATGCTGGAGTCTCCGCTCGCTCACAAGACGGAGGGTGAAACGGCGTCACTTGCCCTGCGCGCGGGAGACATCCTGGTCGCAACCACACTACCCACTGGCATCAGCGCACGCAATATACTCACCGGCCAGATCGAAGTCATCGAGGACCGGGCCGGGATGGTCGAATTACATGTGCTCTGCGGCAAGACGAACTTCCGCGTTCACATTACCCGCGGTGCTTTGCAAAATCTCGGATTGCAACGCGGACAATCTGTTTGGCTCATCATCAAGACCCACTCCATCCAGTTCCTGCGCAGCTAACTGCTCCTGTCCGAAGCTATCCGCCAAAGCCCAGCATCACAGGCTCAGGACGCAGATCCACCCCAAAGCGCTGGTGTACCCGGCGCTGCACAAAATCCTTCAGGCGCTGCACATCGGCGGAAGTTGCGCCGCCCCGGTTGATGAGCGCAAGCGTGTGTTTGCTGCTGATGCCAACCGGGCCGAGAACGAATCCCTTCGCAACCCCAGCCTGCTCAATCAGCCAGGCCGCTGCTAACTTCACATGTCCTTCGCCCGCATCGAAATGTGGAACCGGAACCGCTGAACCCGCGGCGATTCGTTCATACACGGCAAAGCTCACAACGGGATTCTTGAAGAAGGAGCCAGCGCTGTGGCTATCGGCATCATTTTCGTCGAGCACCATTCCCTTCGCTCGTCGAATCGTTAGCACGACTGCGCGCACCTCTGAAAGGGAGGGAGGCTTATCGCTTGCAGTCGTGCTCATGAGGTGATGCTTCAGTTCTGCGTAGGCGAGCTTTGGCGCGCCGCCCGGCTGTAAAGCGTAGTCCACGCGGGTCAGAATGTATCGCCCCAGGTCGCTCCCGTTGAAGCGGCTCTGCCGATAGCTGAATTCGCAAGCCGCTTTGTCGAACTCCACCCGCTTCAGCGTTGCCGCTTCCATGGCGCATACCCGTACAATCGTCTCGGAAACGTCTTGCCCATAAGCTCCCACGTTCTGTACTGGAGTGCCGCCCACACTTCCAGGAATGCCGCTCAGGCACTCTACCCCGGCGCAGTTGTCCAGCACCGCCCGCTCTACAAGGGTGTCCCACTCCGCGCCTGCCCCGGCAGAGTAGATCCGTCTGCCGCCATCATCCTGAGTGTTGATGCCCCCGATGGAAATATGCAACACGAGTCCGCGAAAGCCGGCATCGCTCACCAGTAGATTGCTGCCGCCGCCCAGCACAAATACCGGAAGCGCTCGCCCGTGCGCCCACCGCAAAGCCTCTAGTACGTCCTCATCACTCGTCGCCTCGGCAAAGTACCGCGCATTGCCGCCCACTTGCAGCGTTGTGTATGGGGCCAGCCGGATGTTCTCCCGTATCTCTATCATTCTGCTCACATGATACGCGACGGCGAACTGTCTGCGCCCAAACCTCCGCGCAACTCATCCAAAGCGTAGGAAGCAATACACAGGGGAATCAATGTATCCAGAGCTAATGGTTGTGCCGATGCGCGAGGAACTGACCCGTCTGGGTGTGCAGGAGGCTCGTACGCCGGAAGAGGTGGACCGTGCGGTCCGTGAGAAACAGGGGACGCTGATGGTGGTTGTGAACTCCATCTGCGGCTGCGCGGCAGGAAAGATGCGTCCTGCGGTGCGTGCGGCTCTCCAGAGCGCGATCCGACCGGATCACGCGATTACTGTTTTTGCAGGTCAGGACGTTGCAGCCACTGAACGTGCCCGTGAGTACTTCACCGGCCAACCCGCTTCTTCGCCCAGCATCGCCATTCTGCGCGAGGGAAAGCTCGCGTACTTTATGCCGCGTGCTGAGATCGAAGGCCGGGATGCTGCCGCCATTACCGCTTCGCTTCAGCAGGCCTTCGAGCAGGTCTGCCAGCCCAGCGCCAACTAACTGTTTCACAATCGTTGGAACCACGCCCAGGGCGTGGTTCCAACGGATCCAAGGATGGCGGCTACTGCTTTTGTGTGTGTATCAGCAGTTTCTCCACGCCCTCGTCTTGAGGGTGGAGATCGTGAGCCTTCTGAAGGTAGAGAACGGCCTTGTCTGACTCACCGGTTGAGATCAACATCAGTGCATATTGCAGATTCTCGTCAAAGCCTTTCGGGTTGATCGAGACCGATTTCGCCAGCGCATCACGCGCGCCGGTCAAATCGTGCAACTCGTAACGCACGCGTCCCAGGTTGAACCAGGACTCGGTATCGCCAGGGGAGAGCCGTGCGCCCTCTTCGCAGTTGGCAAGCGCTTCCTTCAGTAACTTCAAATTACGCTGTGCCAGGCACAGATTCACGTAGGCCGGACCCCACTTTGGGCGCAGTTTCGTGACGACTGTGAACGGCCCAACCGCGTCCGCATAGCTCTTCTGGTCCAGCAGCAGGTTGCCAAGCATGAATTGAGCATGAACGTTATCCGGCTTTAGTTGGACGGAGCGTTTTGCATGGGCGACTGCCCCGGTTAGATCGCCGTGCTCATGTGCCTCGGCGGCTTTGTCGATCTCGATGTAGGCCTCATTGTGATGAACGGCAAAAATTCCAGCGCCAACGAAGGCCACCAGCATGAGCAGCGTACCGGCAAGCACCCGAAATTGCCCGCGCCGTTCCTGGATGTTGAGGCCGGTAGGAAAGGCGGCGCCCAGCACCAATCCGGTCAGCAGCCCGCCAACGTGCGCTGCGTTGTCCGTGCCGCTTGACGTGGCTCCATACGCCAGATTGTAGAAGACGAAAAGTCCAATACTGGCGAGTTGTCCTCTCAGAGCTACGCGCAGCTTTTGATTGCTGGACAGCAGCATCGCCGGGATCAACGCTCCTGCAATCCCGAAGATCGCGCCTGACGCGCCCACGCTCAGCCCATTGCCGCGCCAGCAGATGCTTGCCAGGCTGCCGCCAATGCCGCACATCAGGTAGAGCAGGGTAAAGCGCGACCGTCCGAAGAGCAGTTCGGCCAGCCATCCCAGGCTGTACAGGCACCACATATTGAGCGCGATGTGCATCAGCCCACCGTGCTCGAAGGTGGATGTGAGCAACCGCCACCATTGCCCGCCGCACGTCAGCGCCCCGGAGTTTGCGCCCCAGCTTTGCAGCAAATCTGAATCGAAGTTGAGGAAGCTGTGGCCTTCGTAGGCCATGATCAGATAGACCAGAGTGTTCAGTGCAATCAGGACGATGGTCGGTGATTCCAATGCCTTCCGCACAGGCCCCGGTGCCGGATCAACCGGCTTGGAGGGCAGCACTTCGGCTGCGCAATGGGGGCACAGGGTTTCCGCGTCGGAGGATGCCTCGAATTCCCGGCCACAGCTCGTGCAAGTCGTCATTACTGCTTCGCCTTCGATGCGGTCTTGACTGCTATCTGGGAAGGCTGTGCACCGGTAGGAATCATCATGAACAAACGCGGCGTTTGAGCCTGAACCTTATTGTCGTGCCTTTTGTCCAGCCGCAACACAGCCACGTCTCCCGAGCCTGAGTCGGCCACCAGCAACATGTTCTCCGCCGGACTCAACGCCAGCGCATCGGGCTTCAAACCCACCTGAACGGTAGTGATCAGCTTGCGCGTCGTCGCGTCAAAGACGGCAACACTGTTGGATGCAAAGTTGCTCACATAGAGCGTTCCATTATCGCCGCTCACCAGCGAGCGCACCGGGTGATCTCCGGCGAGGAAGCTCTCGCTCACTTCATCGGTGTAAGGGCTTACCGCCGAAATCGTCTGCGCCTCGTAGTTGGATACGAACACCTCGCCGCCATCCGGTTTCATCCCCAGATCCACCGGCGTTCCTCCCACCCGCAGCAGCGCCTCGACGAGCCCGCTCTTCAGGTTCACCGTGGCCACCTGCTGCGAGCCTGAGCAGCCAACCACTGCCTTCGAGGCGTCGGGCAGAATCACCAGCGAGTCCGGCGCTTTGCACACATGAACCGTGCCGCGAACCTTCATTGTCGTTCCGTCAATTAAGGTCAGCGAATCATCACCGCGATTGGCAACGGCCACGAACTTGCCATCTCCTGAAACACGCGCAATGCCGGGCTGCCTTCCCACGGAAACATGTCCTAGAGCGCGGTGTGCGTCCAGATCGAGCGCTGTCACCGTGTTCGACCCCGCGTTGGCAACCCATCCGCGTTTGCCGTCGCTGCTTACAGAGATTGTGTACGGCGTTCTACCAACATTCATGCTGCCCACAACCTGGTTGCTTACTACATCAATCACGCTCACCGTGCCTGAGTCCGTGTTGACCACGTACACTTCGTCCTTCGTGGGGCTGGCAGTAACACCAGTGGGATTGTTTCCCGTTACCAGCGTGGACGCAATCCGCATAGTGCCCAGGTCCAGCACGCTGACCGTGTTGGAGCCTGAGTTGGTGATATACGCAAAGCTGTGTGCGGGCTCGACGTTACGCTTGGTGCAGCCCGCCAGCAGCGCCAAGGCTGCAAATGCAAGGCCGGCAAACTGCCGGCCCGCCACTGCTTTTCTTCGGATATTCACGAGCGCGCCGCCTGGTTTTCTGTGGCTGGGCGGCCCTTCGCCGGCTCAATGTTCAGAGTGCGATGCACCACCGGCAGGATTCCACGAAGTTGTGTGACCATCGCGGCAAACTGGTCGGGGAACATCGACTGTGCTCCATCCGAGAGCGCGCGATCGGGGTCATGATGCACTTCCACGATCAGCCCATCGGCTCCTACCGCTGCTGAAGCTAATGCCAGGGGTGTAACGCGGTCGCGCTTGCCGGTCCCGTGGCTCGGGTCAGAGACAATTGGAAGGTGGCTCAGTTTTTGCGCCGCCGGAATCACACTCAGGTCCAGCGTGTTGCGGCTGTGATCGGCAAAGGTGCGCACCCCGCGTTCACAGAGCACCACGTTGCGATTGCCTTCGCTCATGATGTATTCGGCTGACATCAGCAATTCTTCCAGCGTTGCGCTCAGGCCGCGCTTCAATAGCACCGGAAGCGGAGAGCGTCCAGCGCGCTTCAGCAATGAGAAGTTCTGCATGTTGCGCGCGCCGATCTGGATCATGTCGGCGTAATCCTCAATGGCTTCCAGCGCTTCGGTATCCACTGCTTCCGTGACAATCAACATGCCAAAGCGTTCGCGCACCTCTGCGAGAATCTTCAATCCTTCCACACCCATGCCTTGGAATGCGTAAGGCGAGGTTCGCGGTTTGTAAGCTCCGCCACGGAACATCTTCGCGCCCGCCGCCGCGACCTTTTCTGCGACGGTGAGAGTTTGTGCGCGGCTTTCCACCGAGCAGGGTCCAGCGATGAGCGCAAACTCTTCGCCGCCGATCGTGACGTCGGAGTTCGCGAATCGCACGATTGTGTTTTCTGGTTTTGATTCGCGGCTTACCAGCTTATAGGGCTTGCTGATGCGGATAATTTCCTGAACGCCCGGCATCTCTTCCAGTCCGCAGCTTTCAATTCCACGCAGGTCGCCTGTCACGGCTACAGCATATCGTTGCGCGCCCTCAACCGAGTGCGCCCGGAAGCCCAGGGCTTCAATTCTCTCGCAAATAGCACGAATTTCGTCCGATGTTGCACGCGACTGCATCACAACCAGCATGGTTTCCTCGCAGAAACCACTAGTGTAGCGGAGCCTCGGCGATCCGGGCAACGCGCAATCCGGCCAGCCCCGTAGATTCCAGCGCCGCCAGCCAGTGAGACAGGCCAACGGTGCCTCAGAGAATTACGCTAACTCCAACTCAATCCTCTTCGCAGCCGCATCCAGTTTCACGATCCGGAAGCTGCGAATCTGTCCTGCCCGCGCCACTTCCGGCTTTGCCTCGCCGCCTATCGGGCCGCCCTTCCATTTTGCATTCAGCATCGCGCTAAGGTTTGACATATCCAGCTTTCCACCCTCGGGCTTTGCTTCTTCCTTCGCAGCGGCCACCTCGGCAATTTTGCACGTTGCCCGGATACCTTCACCCAGTTCGACCCGCGCCTGCGCACCGGATTCCTCAATCAACCGGCCCGTCACCAAGTCTCCGACCTTATGTTCGGCAATGTACTCATCCAAGCCGGTCGGAATCAGTTGCTTCATGCTGAGGCGAATCTGCCGCTTTTCCAGGTCGAGTTCCAGCACCTGGGCCTTCACCACCTGCCCGAGTTTCAGCACATCCTGCGGATGCTCAATGCGCTTCTCCGCGCTGATCTCGCTGACGTGAACCATTCCCTCGATGCCTTCGGCAAGCTGCACGAACGCGCCGAACTTGGTGATGCTGGTGATGGGGCCTTCAATGATCGTTCCCGCTGCAAACTTCTGCGCTGCCTGTGCCCATGGATCGCCCAACGCCTGCTTCAGTCCCAAAGAGATACGCCGCTCGCCCGGGCTCACACCTAGGATGACCGCTTCGACGGTTTCACCGGGCTTCATCACATCGCCAGCCTTCTTCACCTTCTTGCCCCATGACATTTCCGAGAGATGAATCAACCCCTCAATCCCCGGCTCCAACTCCACAAACGCTCCAAACTCGACGACTCGTGTCACCGTCCCTTGCACCCGCTCGCCAACCTTGTACTTCTCCGGCACGGCGTCCCACGGATGCCGTTGAAGCTGCTTCAGTCCCACGGAAATCCGGTGCTTCTCGGGATCAACCTTGAGAACCTTTACTTCCACCTGCTGGCCCACCGTGAGCACGTCGCCCGGCTTGTTCACGCGGCCCCACGCAAGGTCGCTGACGTGCAGCAGGGCATCCACTCCGCCCAGGTCGATGAATGCGCCATAATCGGCCAGGCTACGCACCGTGCCACTCAGCGTCGCGCCCTCTTCAATCTCGGAATAGCGCCGCTCTTTACTGGCGCGTTCTTCGTCCTCGGCCACAGCGCGGCGGTCCACCACCACATCTTCGTCGGCCACATCGAGCTTGATGATGCGGCAGCGAATCTGCTCGCCAACCAGCTTCTCCATGTTCTTTGCGTCGCGCTCGCCGCTGCGTGAGGAGGGCATGAATGCGCGCACTCCCACGTCAACGCTCAGGCCGCCCTTGACCACGGCGGTCACCGTGCCCAGAATCACAGTCTTTTCGGCAAAGGCCTGCTCCAGCGCTGACCAGTCTTTCGGCAGCTCCACCTTCAGACGCGAAAGCTCGTAGTAGCCCTCCGGGTCGCGGCCCTTCACGGAGACTGGGATCTTGTCGCCAACCTTCACCGTTTCTCCCGCTCCTTGGAACGGTGCCAGCGGCAGGATGCCTTCGGTCTTGTAGCCAATATCTAGAAATACAGATTCGGCTGAGATGGCCACGACCGTGCCCTCAAGCTGCTTGTTTCCATCCGGAGCCTTGCGCTTATGTGTCTGTTCATACTGGGCAAGAATGTCCTCGAAGGATTCGTTGGAGTCAGGGGTGGGCTGGGATTCAGGACGGTTCGGGTTAGACATGGAAGGTGAATGCCTCATTCTGGCGTAATGCCGATTAGGATATCATCGCGCCTGCCTCTGCGTCGGGAGCTTTCGTGGCCAGGCCCCACCACCGGACTTTTGCCCGTGCTGATTCCAAGCTGCACGCACTTCAGCGGGAACTCACCCTTCGCATTGGCTTCAGGCCGCCATTCGCCTTACAATCTCCTCATGCCACGCGCCGTCAAGAAGTCCGCGACCACGCCCGAAAAAGACATTCTCAAGCTCATTCCCGCCACTGAACACAGGCCGCAGCCGGTGTCGCGCCGCATTGGCATCCACACCTCCACGGCCGGAGGCGTCGAAACCTCTGCCGAGCGCGCCTGGCGTCTGGGATGCAACACGCTCCAGATATTCAGTTCGAGCCCCCGCATGTGGCGGCCCTTTGATATCTCGCCCGAGCAGTGTGAGGCTATGGCCCGCCTTCGCGCCGCCTACGATCTCAAGCCGCTGGTCATCCACGCCAACTACCTCATCAACGTCGCCGGGAACAATCCTGAGATGCTGGAGAAATCCGTCTCCGCCCTTCGCGCCGAGATGGAGCGCGCCATCTCGATCCGCTCCGAGTATGTGGTCCTGCATCCCGGCAGCTTCCGCAATTGCAGCCGCGAAGAAGGCCTTGCCAACGCCTGCGCCGCCATTGCGCGAGCCTCGGACGGCCTCAACATGGCGGAGAACGGCCTTACCCTCCTGATAGAGAACACCGCCGGAGCCGAGTTCTCGCTGGGCTCGAGCTTTGAGAGCGTCGCCGAACTCATCGCCGCCCTCGCACGGGTCATTCCCGTCGCCTCCTGCATTGATACCTGCCACACCCACGTGCGTGGCTATGACATTGTGAGCGCAGAGGGTTACGCCGAAACCATGCGCCAGCTTGATGCCACCGTCGGCCTCGCGAACGTCAAGGTCTGGCACTGCAATGACGCCAAGGCCGCCTGCGGATCGAAGCTGGACCGCCACGAAAATATCGGAAAAGGCACCATCGGCCTCGAACCCTTCCGCCGCCTGCTCAACGATCCGCGCAACCTGCACGCAGCCTTTATTCTGGAAACGCCCATCGATGAGCCACTCGACGATCTCCACAACATCGAGGCGCTCAAAGCGCTGGTGGCTTAGGCAGATGGCGATCCTCTCCTTACGTTACGTTGTAGAATAAAAGCTTATCGATAGCGCAATTTGCGCCACATTCAGGGCGAAACAATACTCATGGCAGATCAGCAGAATTCTATCCAGAAGCCGTCGCCGGACTCTCCCGCCGACATCCTTGAACAAGCCGTAGAAGTCGTGCGTGAAGCCGCCGAGGGCATCGTCGAGAACGCCAGAGGCATCGCCCAGGAACTTGGCCTCGTGAAGCCCGCGCCCTCCACGCCGGAGTCCGATCCCTCAGCCGAACCGCACCTGCGTGCCGCCGGCCGTGCCGAAGACGACACCCGCTACAATCCCACTCCGGTGGAAGAAAAGTGGGCCGCGCTCTGGGAGAGCGATCTCAGCCGCTATGCGCCGGAGCCACCCTCCTGCGGCAAGCCCAAGTATTACGTCGTCGAGATGCTGCCCTATCCCTCCGGCGCGCTGCATATGGGACACGTTCGCAACTACGCCATCGGCGACGCTCTCGCCCGCTACATGTGGATGAGCGGCCACAACGTGCTGCACCCCATGGGCTGGGACTCCTTCGGCCTCCCCGCCGAAAACGCCGCCATCAAGCACCAGCGCCAGCCCCGCGAGTGGACGCTCAACAACATCGCCGCCATGAAGGCGCAGATGAAGCGCCTTGGCTTCAGCTATGACTGGTCGCGCGAAATCGCAACCTGTCTCCCTGAGTACTACCGCTGGAACCAGTGGTTCTTTCTCAAGCTCTTTGAGAAGGGCTTGGCCTACCGGAAAAAGAGCAAGGTGAACTGGTGTCCGAACTGCGCCACCGTGCTCGCCAATGAGCAGGTCGTCGACGGTTGCTGCTGGCGTCATGAAGACACTCCCGTCGAGCAGCGTGAACTCGAACAATGGTCCCTCCGCATCACCGACTACTCCGAGGAGCTGCTGCAAGGGCTTGACAGCATGGAAGGCTGGCCGGAAAAGGTCCGCACCATGCAGCGCAACTGGATCGGCCGCAGCGAAGGCGCAAACGTCGAATTCAAACTCGACGGCGGCTCTGCAACCAAAATCACGGTATTCACCACGCGCATTGACACCATCTACGGCGCCACGTCATTGCAACTTGCGCCGCAGCACCCGCTCGTCGCCGAGCTCGTTGGCAGCGATCCCGCCAAACTCGCCCATCTGGCTGAGATGCTCTCCGACCAGAAGAAAGCGCGCGAAGCCGGAGACATCGGCTCCGTTGACAAGAAGGGATTCTTCACCGGACACTTCGCCATCAACCCCTTCAACCAGGAGCGCGTGCCCATCTGGGTTGCCAACTACATCCTCATGGATTACGGCACTGGCGCCATCATGTCCGTGCCCGCGCATGATGAGCGCGACTTTGAATTCGCCAACAAGTACGGCATCGAAGTGCGCATCGTCATCCTGCCGCGCCGCGAACAGGAGCCGCCCGAAACCGGACAGCCGGAGCAACCCGTGCTGCCCTTCTGCGCCGAGGATTCGTTGCTCATCAACTCCGGCCCTTACGACGGACTTGCCTGTGAAGAAGCGCAGAAGAGGATGGCTCAACACGCGGAGCAGAATGGCTTCGGCAAAGCGACCGTCACTTATCGCTTGAAGGATTGGGGCATCTCGCGACAGCGCTACTGGGGCACACCCATCCCCATCCTCTACTGCGAAAAATGCGGACTCGTTCCGGTTCCCGAAGATCAGCTTCCCGTGCTTCTGCCGGAGAATGTCGAGATCACTCTTGCCGGTGGTTCGCCGCTCACCCGCGTCAAGGAATTTTACGAAGTGCCCTGTCCCAAGTGCGGAGGCATCGCCCGTCGCGAATCTGACACCATGGATACATTTGTCGATTCAAGCTGGTACTTCTACCGCTACACCAGCCCGATCAACACCGCGCCATTCGATAGCGATATCGCCAACTACTGGTTCCCCATGGATCAGTACATCGGCGGCGTCGAGCACGCCATTTTGCATCTGATGTACTCGCGCTTCTGGACCAAGTTCATGCGCGACATCGGCCTCATCAAGAACGACGAACCCGCGCAGCGCCTCTTCACCCAGGGGATGGTCATCAAGAACGGCGCCAAAATGTCCAAGTCCCTTGGCAACGTCGTATCACCCGATGACATGGTGTCCCGCTACGGCGCTGACGCCACGCGTCTCTACACGCTCTTTGCTGCTCCGCCGGATCGCGACCTCGACTGGCAGGATCAGGGCGTGGAAGGCGTTTATCGCTTCCTCGCGCGACTCTATCGCTTCATCAGCGAAAGTCCGGTGCGCCTCGCACCCGCCGACTCGCGCGACTACAACGTCGCCGAACTGACTCCCGACGCCAGAAAAGTGTTGCGTAAGTTGCACCAGACCATCCAACGCATCACCGGCGATTTCCAGGGGCGCTGGCACTTCAATACTTCGGTTGCGGCAATGATGGAGTTGCTCAACACTTGCATGGCTGCGCAGGACTTATTCGCCGCAGATTCTTCGGCCTTAAAGGCTTTCCGCGCCGAAGTACAGCGCAACCTAGTTCTTCTGCTCAATCCCTTCGCTCCCTATCTTGCCGCCGAACTCTGGTCCATGCTCGGCGAAGATCCGAAGGCGCTGCTCCGTCACCCATGGCCGCAGGCCGATCCGGTTCTAGCCAAAGAAGATGAGGTGGAGATTGTTGTGCAGTTCAACGGCAAACTGCGCTCTCGCCTCACGGTTGCTCATGATGCTGGTGATGATGCCGTCCGCGAAGCCGCGCTCAATGATGAAAAAGTAAAAGAAGCGCTCACGGGGAAGCAGATTGTGAAAGTGATCGTCGTCAAGAACAAACTGGTCAACATCGTCGTCAAAGGCTAGCTATCACATATTAGACGCCCCATCCTCTGCCCTGCTTTTGGACTTAGGATGGGGCCTTTGATTTTGCTCTTAACCTTGAAACTTTGAAACTTGCGAAACCTTGAAACCTTGCCCTTGAAACCTGTTCTCCATGCGCTATCCTCTTTCCATGAGCGCCGACGCCAATCGTGAAGGCTTCCGCATCCTACGCAATGAGCCGGCGTTATTCCCCATGGAACTGCTCTGGCGCTGGAGCTTCGGACTCGGCCTGCTCGCGCTCACTTTTCTTGCCTACTCCCATCTTCGGCAGTTCGTGCTTCTGACGGACGCGGACGAGCAGGCTCTCAGCGGGCAGAATCCATTTGCCGTCGCAGAGATCGCCGCGAACCTCATCGCGCCCATGCTGCCACTGCTGCTGAGAACATGCGCGCAAGTATTCAGCATGGCCGCCGTGCTTTGGATCATAACGGCCGCGCTTGGACGCGGAATCATTACACGCGTCATCGTGCGCCGCCTCGCCCAGGACTACGGGGTGGCGATTGCTGCTGACGCGCCTCACTGGGTGAGCTTCGCGGTTCTTCAGCTTGGGCGCGTGCTGATGCTTCTGATTCTCGTCATCGGTTATTTTGTGGGCGTCTTCATTGCGGGACTCATCAACGCGGCGGCGAATGTCTTGGTAGTCGCCACAGTTGTCTTCTGTTCGCTCACACTCGCGAGCGTTGTCTGGAGCTACGTCAACTGGGTGCTTTCGCTCGCGCCCATCTTTGTTGCCCGCGACGCGCTGCCTCCCCTCGATGCCCTTGTGGAAGCCATCGCGTTTATTCGCCGCCACTACCCGCGTCTTACGTCCATCGCACTCTGGAACAGCACTCTCCGCGGAGTGGCCGCTACCGCGATTTCCCTGGCAAGTATTTTCACCGTGGCCCTGAGCACTGCTTTGCCGCCCTGGGCAGTCACTGTTCTGCTCGCACTGGAAACGCTTGCCTATCTCGTCGTCTCTGATATTTTTCTGCTTGCCCGCCTCGGAGCCTATGCCTCCGTTGCGCTTCGCGAACGCATTTTGTCTGCGGAGCCTCCACCCTCCCCGGACCGCTCTGGAACCGCCGTTCGCTAATCGCTTTACAGCCAGCCCCCAATTCTGCGAACCTTGAGTGTGGAACACACGGCGCTCCCCTCCATCGTTGTCCTTGATTTCGGCTCGCAATACACCCAGCTTATTGCGCGGCGTATTCGCGAGCAGAACGTCTTTTCCGTTGTCCTGCCTTGTACGGCCAAACTTGAGGAAGTCCGCAGCTACAATCCCGTGGGCATCATTCTCTCCGGCGGCCCTTGTTCGGTCTATGACATTGACGCGCCCCCGGCCGATCCCGATGTGCTCAATCTCGGCTTGCCCGTGCTCGGAATCTGTTATGGCTTGCAGTTCATGACGCACACCCTCGGCGGCACGGTTCACGCCGCCAGCAAACGCGAGTACGGTCACGCGGAAGTTTCCGTTCTGGAGAGTTCAGCTCTCTTCAGCGGCCTGCCCGAAACTCTCTCGGTATGGATGTCGCACGGCGACGAGGCAGACAAACTCGCGCCCGGCTTCCGGCTGATCGCGCGCACGTCGAATGCAGTGGCGGCCATTGAGAACGTCGCAGCCGGATACTACGCGGTGCAGTTTCATCCCGAGGTGCATCACACAAAGTTCGGCACCAACCTGCTCAAGAACTTCGTCTTCGGCATCTGCAACGCGCAGCCCTCGTGGACTCCGCAGAAATTCATCGACTCCACGATTAAGCAGATTCGCGAAACCGTTGGCGAAGGCCGCGCACTCTGCGCCATCTCCGGTGGAGTGGATTCGAGCGTCGCCGCCACACTCGTTCATCGCGCCATCGGCGACCGCCTTACCTGCGTCTTCGTCAACAATGGCGTGCTGCGCAAAGATGAGTACGCCAAGGTTCAGCACAATCTCCGCACCAAGCTCAAACTCAACATTGATGCGGTCGATGCGACGGACCGCTTCCTCTCGAAACTCGCCGGTGTCAGCGACCCGGAGCGCAAGCGCAAAATCATTGGCAACGAATTCATTGAAGTGTTCGACGAAGAATCACAGCGCATCAAGCGTGAGTACGGAGAAGTGCAGTGGCTCGTGCAGGGCACGCTCTATCCTGACGTCATCGAATCGGTAAGCGTTCGCGGTCCTTCCGTCACCATCAAGAGCCACCACAACGTGGGCGGGCTTCCCGCCAAGATGAAACTCAAACTCATCGAACCTCTGCGCGATCTCTTCAAGGATGAGGTGCGCCGCATCGGGCGCGATCTTGGCATGCCGGATGAGATGATTCAGCGCCAGCCGTTTCCCGGGCCTGGATTGGCCGTGCGCATTCTCGGCGAAGTGACGCCGGAGCGCGTTGCGCTGCTGCAGGAAGCCGACGATATTGTGGTGAGCGAGATCAAGCGCGCCGGACTCTACGATGAGATCTGGCAGTCGTTTGCAGTGCTGCTGCCGGTGATGTCAGTGGGCGTAATGGGCGACCAGCGCACGTACGCGTACACCTGCGCCATTCGCGCCGTCACCAGTGAAGACGGGATGACCGCGGATTGGGCGCCTCTGCCGCATGAGGTTTTGAAGACGATCTCAAGCCGCATCGTGAATGAGGTTACGGGAATCAACCGCGTGGTGTATGACATTACCTCCAAACCTCCGGGCACTATTGAGTGGGAATAGCGCGAAAAGTGCCGAATTTTTGAAATCGAAAAAAATGAATTTGGAGACAAAACAGCCCGTTTAGGGCTGTTTTGCACTGTTTATGGTGCAAATACGGACAAATCGATTGACTTAGTGGTTAATGACTTCGTTACCAAATGGTTAATGGTTGAGGGAGGGTGTGAACGATTGCCGGGAGAGTCAACAGCGGGCGGGGCGTGCGGATGGCGGAAGAGTAAATCGTTTTGCGGGAAAGATACGGGGATGCGCGATACTGGAATGTCAAAAGGTACGCGCAAGCGGGACTTCTTACGGAACAGGCAATCATGGCTAATTGTATTCATTGTGGGCGAAAACTCTCCGGCTTCACGTTCGGGAAAAAGATCTGCGCCTGGTGCAAGCAGCACGAGGCGGCGCAGCGCGGAGAGGACTCCGGGTACCAGCCGGTGATGGCGACGCCGTGGCAGCGGCGCGAGGCGACGCCGATGCTGGTGACGCAGGCGATCTTCGGCATCAACGTGGCGGTGTTTATCGGGATGCTGCTTTCGGGAGCGTCGGCGATGAGCCCAACGGGCGAGAACCTGATGGCCTGGGGTGCGAATCTCGGTTACTACACGCTGACGGGAGATTGGTGGAGGCTGCTGACTTCGTGCTTTGTCCACATCGGCATCATTCATATTGCGTTCAACATGTGGTGCCTGTGGTCGCTGGGCGAGCTGGCGGAGCGGCTGTACGGTCACGTTACATTTGCATGTATCTATCTTCTATGCGGCATCGGGGGGAGCCTGGGGAGCGTGCTGTGGCACACGACGCCCACGGTCAGCGCGGGAGCCTCCGGAGCGATCTTCGGCCTTGCGGGAGCGGTGATTGCTTCGATCAAGCTGGGTGAGTTCTCCTCCGGCGTGATGGCGCAGGGAACGATGCAGAGCCTGATTGCGTTTGTGGGATACAACGTGGTGTTCGGGGCGATCAGCGGGAGGACCGACAACGCCTGCCACGCCGGAGGGCTGGCGGCCGGACTGGTGCTGGGCGGGCTGATCGCGAAGGTTGCTCCGGAGGAGCGGCTGATGCCCCGGCTGACGGTGCTTGCGCTGGTGGCCGCGATTCTGGGCGGCGGCGCCTATGAGTTGCAGCGGGTCCGGGCCTTTCCGTACCTGATGATGAGGGCGAGCGAGCAGGCGGAGGAAGGGAAGCCCGACTCCGCGATTGCGCTTTACGAGGCTGCGGCGAAACTTCGTCCGGGATCGGCGGGAAGCATTCACTATCAACTGTCGCGGCTGTACTGGCAGAAGAAGGATCTCGCCGGGGTGGAGAGGGAACTGCAAAAAGTTCTTGAGAGTTATCCGCGGGACGAAGAGGTTCTGAACGACCTGGGCGGAATCCGCCTGGAACTGCATCGCACGCCTGAGGCGCGGCAGAGCTACGAACAGTTGCTGGCGGTGAATCCATCGAGCGCGGAAGCTTACCTGGGACTGGGCGCGGCGGCGTTCCAAGATGGCGACATGGCGCAGGCGCTGAAGGAGTATCAGCAGGCCGAGGGACTCAATGGAAAGCTCTCCGGCGTATATGGAGGAGAGGGCGAGTGCCTGCTGCGTTTGAAGCGCTATGACGAGGCGATTGCGGCTTTCCAGAAAGAGATTGAAGTGGGCGGCGACGACGCTGTGACAGAGCGCGGCCTGTCCGAGGCCTACAAGGCCAAGGGCATGATGGCCGAGTCAGACGCGGCCCTGAAGCGGGCTGAAACAGCGAAGAGCGCAGAGTAAGAGGAATGGTCTATCGCGACGGTACGTGATGCCCGTTGGGACTCGCGATGGTTTCCGATTTGAAAAAAATGCGGGGATGATCCTGTTTCGTGGACGCTTCGGCGTTTCCGTTACCGATTTTGGATTCGCCACGATGAGCTGTCATGCTTGCATGAGTTCAATAGTTGTTGTATAGTTGAATCATGGAAAAGAATACCGCGCTCTCCATCTTTGAATCTCTTTCTTCAGGCGTGCGGCTGGATGTGTACAAGCTACTGGTGAAAGAAGGACCGGATGGCATCGTGGCAGGTGAAATCGCCTCGACCCTGGACGTGCCTCCGACAAATCTTTCTTTCCATCTGAAGGCGCTGACTCATACCCGCCTTGTGACCGTCGAGCAGGAGGGCCGCTTCCAGCGCTACCGGGCGAACATTCCATTGATGCTCGACCTGATTGCTTATCTGACCGAGGAATGTTGCTCCGGCCACCCGGAGAAGTGCGGAGACTTGCGCGCCTCTTCGAACTGCTGCGAGGCCGTGCTTCCCGCTCTTCCCTCAACGCCATTGGAGCGCACGAAATGAACATCCTGTTCCTCTGCACCGGCAATTCGTGCCGTTCAATCCTCGCGGAAGCCGTCTTTAACCACCTCGCGCCCACCGGCTGGAGGGCCATGAGTGCTGGCAGCAAGCCTATCGGGCGGGTGCATCCGCGCTCCCTGGCACTGCTGGCGCGCGAAGGCATCGCAACCGAGGGATACCACAGCAAGACATGGGATCACCTGCCGCTGACTCCCGATGTGGTGATAACGGTCTGTTCCAATGCCGCGGGTGAGACCTGCCCCGCATATCTCGGGCCGGTCCTGCGAAGCCACTGGGGAGTTGACGATCCGGCGCACGCAACCGGCACAGACGAGGAAATCGATGCTGCGTTTATGACGGCTTACCGCGTTTTGCGCACTCGCATCGAGGCCTTGTTTGCGCTCCCCCTGTCTGAGTTAACCAGCAATCCTGCACGCCTGAAGGAGGAACTGGATCGCATCGGCAGACTTGGCTCGTAAACGGAATGTCCACTGTTCGAACTTTTCAATGTTCAAAGGAGAGCAAGAAATGAAAATCATTCAAGTGTTTGATCCGGCGCTGTGTTGCAACACGGGAGTGTGCGGTGTTGATGTTGATCAGAACCTCGTCAGCTTCTCGGCGGACGTGGATTGGGCCAAACAAAACGGAGCGAAGATCGAGCGCTTCAACCTTGCCCAGCAACCGATGGCCTTCGCCGGGAATGCGATTGCCAAAGCGTTCCTGGAGCGTTCTGGCCCGGATGCCTTGCCGCTCATTCTGGTGGACGGGCAAGTGGCTTTAGCTGGCCGCTACCCGAATCGTGCCGAGTTGGCCCGCTGGGCTGAGATCGAACAATCGAACCCGTTAAAAACCGTCAAGAGCTGCTGCTCTGGCAGCAGTTGCTGTTGAACTGGAGATGACAACCGTGAAGTTCCTCGAAAAGCCTCCGCGCTTCCTCTTCTTTACCGGCAAAGGTGGCGTGGGCAAGACATCGATTGCTTGCGCAACAGCGATCGTGCTTGCTGAAGCCGGATCGCATGTGCTGCTGGTGAGTACCGATCCAGCCTCGAACGTGGGTCAGGTATTCGGTGTCACCATCGGCAATCGAATCACCTGCATTTCGGCCGTGCCGAATCTGTCTGCGCTGGAGATCGATCCGCAGGCGGCAGCGCAAGCCTACCGTGACCGCATCGTCGGCCCCGTGCGTGGCGTGCTTCCGGAAGCGGTGGTCAAAGGCATCGAGGAACAGCTTTCCGGAGCCTGCACCACGGAGATTGCAGCTTTCGACGAATTCACGGCACTCCTCACCGATTCGGCTTTGACTGCCGATTATGACCACATCATATTTGACACCGCGCCGACCGGACACACCATCCGTCTGTTGCAACTGCCCGGAGCCTGGAGCGGCTTTCTCGACGAAGGCAAGGGCGATGCCTCGTGCCTTGGCCCACTGGCAGGCCTCGAAAAGCAACACGCTCAGTACAAGGCTGCTCTCGAAGCCCTGGGCGACCCCGTGCGGACGCGCTTGATTTTAGTCGCTCGCGCTCAACAGGCGACTCTCCGTGAGGTCGCGCGCACGCATGAAGAACTCGCTGCCATTGGACTCTCGCAACAATCTCTTGTCATCAACGGTGTGTTGCCGCGAACCGAAGCCTTGAACGACCCGCTGGCTGCCGCAATCTGCGGACGCGAGCAAGCTGCCTTGTCCGCGATTCCTGACGTGCTCAAGGCTCTGCCGTGCGACTATGTCGCACTCAAGGCATTCAACCTTGTCGGACTCAAAGCCTTGCGGCAGTTGCTGGGGGACGACGCGGTTCAGGTGCCCTCCAGTAAAGAACAGCCAATCAAACTGGAGGCTCCAAGCCTCTCAGAGTTAGTCGATGACATTGCCGCCGATGGGCACGGCCTGGTGATGTTGATGGGCAAAGGTGGCGTTGGCAAGACCACGCTGGCGGCTGCCGTGGCTGTTGAACTGGCGCATCGGGGTTTTCCCGTGCACCTCACTACGTCCGACCCCGCGGCTCATCTCACTGAGACACTCGAGGGTTCGCTCCGCAACCTCGCTGTAAGCCGTATTGATCCGCAGGCCGAGACCGCGCGCTACAGGAAGAATGTGCTGGAGACCAAAGGCGCTCATCTCGATGCTGAAGGCCGTGCGTTGTTGGAGGAAGATCTGCGCTCTCCATGCACGGAGGAGATCGCAGTGTTCCAGGCCTTTTCGCGCATCATTCGCGAGGCGGGCAAGAAGTTTGTGGTGATGGACACGGCGCCCACCGGACACACTCTGCTGCTGCTGGACGCTACCGGAGCCTATCACCGGGAGGTCGCGCGACACGCAGACAGCGCGGGCTTGCACTCCGTAACCCCGATGATGCAATTGCAAGACCCGAAACAGACCAAGGTGTTGCTGGTAACACTGGCGGAAACAACACCCGTGCTGGAAGCTGCCAATCTGCAAGCCGATCTGCGCCGTGCCGGCATTGAGCCGTGGGCATGGATTGTCAATAACAGTGTGGCCGCCGCGTCGCCCCACTCGCCGCTTCTACGGCAGCGGGCACACAACGAATTGCGGGAGATAGACGCCGTTGCCTCCCAACACTCAAGGCGTTATGCAGTCGTTCCAATGCTGAAGGAAGAGCCAGTCGGCGTTGATCGACTACTGGAACTGGCGGGTGGCCCACTCAACGCGATTTTCGTTGAGTGGGGCGTTTAAGTCGCGCTCTTGTTCCCGCGTGCTGACTTCCCGGCGACGCCATCCAACAGCCCCACTCAAGCCAAAAGAAGGCTTGAATGGGCCACCCGCCACCCGCAAACTGCCTGCTGTGCCATTCGGCTGATCCCGCTTGCAAGTCGTCCGCGGAGGCCCGTCGCGCTCGACAATTCGCCTGATTGCCAGACTGCCCGCAAGAAGATCACGAATAAGCCACCCTTGGGTTCCGATAGGCTCTATGCTATGGGATGGGAGCAGGCGTGTTCGTGCCCGTGTTCGCAGTTGGGTGAATCGCCGCAGGAGGGTTGGATGAAACAACGGGCGCGATTCTCGTCCTCTGCTTCGCCTCTCCTGCTGTGTGTTCTCTACTTTCTTGATTCCTGCCTTTGGATCGTACTCACTGACAAGCTATTGAATCGGCTGCCGCTCAGCCCAGAAGCATTCACACGATGGAGCATCGCCAAAGGCCTCCTTTTTGTGAGCGTCAGTTCGGGCCTCATTTACTGGGCGCTGCGAAGGGTGAACAAACTCAACCGAACTCTGGAAGAGATGGTGGTCAGCCGCACCTCCGCCCTGGCCAAGTCTGAACAATATCTGCACAAAAGCGAAGAACGGCTGCGGACCCTGCTGGCGAACCTTCCCGATGTGACGTGGACATCCTCGGCAAACGGGGAAACCATCTACATCAGCCGCAATGTTGAGGGAGTTCTCGGCTATACCTCCGAGGAGGTATGCCAGCACGGCGCAGAATTGTGGTTCGGGAGAATCCACCCGGACGATTCACTGCGCGTGATTGGCGCTTTCCAGAGACTCTTCAGCGAAGGGCAATCGTTTGACCTGGAGTACCGGTTTCAGCGCAAGGATGAGGGCTGGATCTGGCTCTATGATCGCGCGATCAGCACGCATGAGGAAGGCGGCATTGTATACGCCGACGGGATCTTTTCAGACGTAACGGAACGCAGAAGGGCCGAGGAGTCGCGGGCGAACATCCTGCGGGGGGCGCTGGATGGCTACTACCTCGCCGACGCACAGGGCAAGATTCTGGAGGTAAATGACGCCTACTGCATGATGACTGGCTACAGCCGTGAGGAACTCATGCAAATGAGCATACGGGACGTCGAGTGCATGGAGACCGATGCGCAAATTGCCGAGCACATGCAGCGGATCGGCGTCCTGCATGGGGATCGATTCGAAACGCATCATCGCCGCAAGGATGGGCGGGTGATCGACATTGAGACCAGTGTGACTTTACAGGGAGGACAGTTCGTCTGCTTCCTGCGGGACGTGACCGAGCGCAAGCGGTCAGAAAAAGAGATGCAGGCGCTTGGGGCGCAACTCCTCCAGTCGCAGAAAATGGAAGCGATCGGGCGGCTGGCTGGCGGCATTGCGCATGACTTCAACAACCTCCTCATGGTCATCAGAAGCTACGCGGAAATGTTGATTGAAAGTCTGCCTGCCTACGACGGCCTGCAGAGGTATGCAGAGGAGGTGCTGAAAGCCGCAGATCGAGCGGCGCGGCTCACGGGACAGTTGCTCGCGTTCAGCAGAAAGCAGATGCTCGCCCCGGTTGTGCTCGATTTGAATCTCCTGCTGGACGAGAGTGTGAATATGCTGCGGCGGCTCATTGGAGAAGACATTGAGGTGAAAGTAAATCTCTCGGAGTCGTTGTGGGCGATCGAAGCCGACGCCGGCCAGATGGTTCAGGTCATGATGAATTTGTGCGTGAATGCCCGGGATGCAATGCCTCAAGGCGGCGACCTGACTCTTACCACGCGCAATGTCACGGTGGAGGCGGGCGATCAATCAATCAATGCGTACATCACACCAGGGGATTATGTGATGCTGTCGATTTCTGACACGGGTGAAGGCATGAGCAAAGAAGTACAGGAACATGCCTTCGAGCCATTCTTTACGACCAAAGGGCTTGGCAAGGGCACCGGGCTAGGGCTCTCCACCGTCTACGGGATTGTGAAACAGAGTAATGGCTACGTTTGGTGCGATAGCGAAGCTGGACAAAGTACGACCTTCACGATCTATCTGCCGAGGGTGAAACAGTCTTTTGCGTCCGCTGGATTGCCGCATAGCGATCAGGTGCAGAACGGAACGGAAACTCTACTGATTGTCGAAGACGAAGAGGCCCTGCGGGCGTCGGTCTGTGAATTCCTGCGGAGCCTGGGGTACAACATTCTGGAGGCTGAATCGGGCCAGCAGGCGCTCTCCGTGGCCAGTATGCATGATGGTCCCATCGATGTCCTGGTGACCGACGTGGTGATGCCGAAGATGAGCGGGAGGCAACTGTCGCAGATGCTGGTGAGCATCCGCCCCAGCCTGAAGACAATTTACATGTCCGGCTATACGGACGATGCGGTGGTGCGGCATGGCATTCGTGACGCAGCAGTGGCGTTTCTACAAAAGCCGTTTAGTCTCGTGACGCTCGCGCGCAAGGTGCGGGAAGTAATTGAGCCGGCGCAACCCAAATAACTCGACAGCTACCACTCCGCAGAGGGTTTAAGATCAAGCGATTGTACGCCGAGTAACTTGTATGCCTCTGCCACGGATCGAACAACGTGGACCTTGTCCCGTTCGTTGCTGCCGGATATTTCGTACATCCGCGCACATCCGAAGATGACATCCTGAGGGGCGATCATGATCCTCAGATTGCCATTCGAAACTAACGGCTGGTTTCCGGCCAATTGAATCACTTTCGCTCCGCTTACCTTGAATGAAGTCACGTCACTAAAATCGCAGACATTCGAACAGTCCCCGTGCGCGAGGAACCACTCCCTTAACTTCTGGTAGTACAGCGAAGCATTCTCATCGGTGATGATCCCATGAAACCGTATATATAGAATACGGTACGTCTTATCGAAACTTAGAGATACGCCCATCGCATTTCCTTCCGGGACTTGCCCGGGTAAGGCTGCGGTTCAATAGTTCAGCTCTCTTTATAGGTCAGAACCTTTGCTGCTGCTGAGCCGTATTGATCAGTATCCATCTTGTTTGTGAAAAGCTTGCGCTTTGTACGATTCAGAATCGAGTGGGGGTGGAAGCGCCTCGATGCGGCACGGGAGATTTGAGCAGCGCTGGGATTCCTCACTTCGTTTCGGAATGACATCTCATGGAGTGATGACACCCTGGAGCGAGGATGAGTTGCTACGCCACAATCGTCAAGAAGATAGCTTGTAGCGAGTCATTGACTGGATTCTTGAGCGCAGAGATTGAGTGGAGGTTGATGGCGCTGCGGATGGCTCTGCCCCTCGACTGGCCGAATGCGTGTTGGCAATTTCGGTCAATCGGAGGGGACAGGCGCAACCGGAATGGTTAGTTCCTCTGTCCGTGGTTGTTGTTGTAGCCTTCGTTACCGGTGCCAGTCGCGATGGTCGCCATCTGGGTGATGCTCGTCATGGTGGTTGCCGTCCCGGTGGGCGCGGTCATGTTTCCAGTCGTGGTGTTCACCGAATGCGTGGTCATAGTGTCTGTATCCGCGAGAGTCTCGCTGATAGCGATAGCCATTTTCGTAGTAATAGCCATCATGGTAGCCACTTTGGAACGCGATTACCGGCCCGCCGAGTTGAACTCCGACGGCTACCTGCGCCTCAGCCTTCGGCGGCGACGCCAATCCGATGGCAATGACAAGACCGAATGCTGCGATTGCGATTTTTTTGAACATACTTTGATCCTCCATTACTACTTTGTGTTAGCCGATCACAGGCGATTTTCCTGCTCCCTGGGTAACTGATGCTAGCAATTTCAGATCAACGTGTATGGTCAAACAAGCTCATGTTCGCTTTGCGCAGGGATTTTGCTCAGCAGGGAAGCCCCAGGCAACAGGCACAGTAGATTACCTCGCGGAGATTGGCTCTTATGTCACGGAGGAAGCAGTGGCTGGCTCGCGCTCCGCGATTGCTGCGATCTGGCGGAGCATACCCTTGAAGATGAAGTAATGGATGGGGTAAAGCGCGTACCAATAGAGAAGCCCACCGAGTCCTGCCGGATCAAAAATTGCGGTCTGCCGGACCACGGAGCCACGGAGGCTTGGTTCAACTTCGAACTGAAGCCACGCGCGTCCCGGCACTTTCATCTCCGCGATCAGGCTCAGTCGGCGATCCGGCTCAAAGCTCTCCACACGCCAGAAGTCCAGAGCATCGCCAGCGGCCAAGGTATAAGGATCCCGGCGTCCACGGCGCAATCCCACGCCGCCAACAAGAAGATCGAGGAAGCCTCGAAGCTGCCACAGAAAAGTAGCGAAGTACCATCCGTTCAAACCTCCAATCCTCTGGATTGGAGCGAAGGCCTGGGCTGGTGGACGCGACACTTGTATGGTCCGGGAGTCGACGAGCCGGGTCCCAAAGCGCACGCCACCCCACGACGCGCTCTTTCCGCTGGAAGAGAGGGGGTCGGACCAGAGGGTCGCGGCAAATTCCTGGTCTTCATGGCGGAGAGCTCTTTCGATAGCTTCTCGCAGTCCTTTCGGCTTGATGTCAAATGCGGTCAGGGCAGAGGTGTCACAGACCAGCGTTGGATTTCTCATGCTATCGACAAGTTTGCGGCCAATGCGAGCATAGATTGGAGTGATCAGGCCCAACCACAAACTCGACAGGCGCGGGGTGAGGATCGGCACTGGGATCATCCATCGGCGCAAGCCGCATTGCCGCGCGTACTCCCGCATGATGTCGCCATAGCTCACCTGGTCGGGGCCGCCGATTTCGAATACCGCGGACCGATCCACTGGTAGCGCCAGCACTTCTACAAGGTAAGCAATCACGTCTTCGACGGCAATCGGCTGGGCTTTGACCGCAACCCAGCGCGGGCAAATCATTACCGGCAATCGCTGCACAAGGGCGCGAATCATTTCAAAGGAGACGCTTCCGGAACCGATTACGATTGAAGCGCGAAATTCGATCGTCGGAACTCCGGAGCTTCGCAGGATGTCCGCAACCTCGTGGCGGCTCCGCAGATGTGCGGATAACGTCTGGTCATGGGTTCCAAGACCGCCCAGGTACACAATGCGCCGTATTCCCTGCTCGCGTGCAGCGTCGGCGAAATTCTGTGCGGCCTGCCGGTCTTCCTCTTCAAACTTTCCCGGCGATCCCATGGAATGAACGAAGTAGTATGCCGTGTGCACACCGGCCATTGCCGGCGTAAGAGAATTACGATCCAGGCAGTCGGCTTGAAGAACTTCAGTGGAGGAAGAAACTCGTGACCGCAAATACTCAGGACGCCGAGCGAGGCAGCGAACGGGCCAGCCTGCACTCTCAAGCGCCTTGAGAAGGCGCCCGCCAATATAGCCTGAAGCTCCCGTCAAAAGAACGAGCGATCGATGATCTGTGCTCAAGGGATACCTCCATTGTCCTGAACCTGCGAAGGCAGTTCCATCCTAGCACCTGCATTCCATCAAGGAGGGATCGCCAGATTGCAAGTAGGCACGACTAACTGGAAGCCGTTCTTACGAACGAGATTTGTCGATGCCGGTACTTTCCACCGAGGGAGTCTCCGCTACAAGTGGAAGATAAAGACGGGGGCAAGTGCCGCGAGGGCCGCGCCAATTTGCAGCGCCAGTACTTGTAACGCGTGCCGTGGATTCCCTGGCAGCCACTTGATCGTAAAGAACGCCACCGCCAGAGTCTGTCCAGCCATAAGAATCTGAAACAGATGGGCGGTTGGTCCCTCATCGGCTTCACGAGCAATTCCGAAGATGGCAAGGTGCGCAAGCACGATGGTCAGGGCGGTAAGCGACATTGCTATCGGGAGCCAGGCGCTTGGCTGCTTCAGCATGGATGTGTTCATCCGGCACTCTCCAGAATCGATTCGAGCCGCACGCGGCAAATCTAAAGAGATGGGATGCAGAGGGAAGCACCGGGCGTTGCAGGGGAACGGGCTCGCACCCAGGACTTGCTGGCTTCAAGCTAACTACGTGCGGCCAGCCAAGCCATGAGCAAGAGAATAACGACCACCAGGGCGAGATAGGTCAGGAACGCGAAAACGGTGTCATCGAGGATCTGGGATTTGTTCTCGGAGTCTTCATCATCTGGCTCCAGTTCTTGAGACCAGTACTGCCTGGCAAGATTGCGATATCCACCATGGCTGCCGAACGCCATCGCCGGAACGATCATCAATAACAGCGCAATGCCAGTTCGCATCGGTTCATCCTGCCATCGTAAATCCGGGGGGCATTGGCAGTTTTGCACCGAGAGCTGCTGTTGTCCAGAGCACTTCGGTAACTGGAGTCCTGTGACCTGCGTCCGGACGACGGGTGCGGGGCGAAGCGGCTGAGAGTCAAAATTCTTCCGTGCTGACTTGTTTTCTTGACTTCCAGAGTTCCCGCCTCTAATGTTCACTACACTTAATCACTTTTCGGCATTTTATGAGCAGCGAATGCGGGCTCTCCGCATTTTTTGACTTCCAAACTGAATAAGAACTACGACGGAGAAGTTATGTCTCGACTGTGTGCTGAGGTTCACCCTGCCGTTTCCCGTTTCCAGAGCTTTCTGGCCGCTCTGTTCTGTGTAGCCGTATTGTCGGCTTCGCTGTGCGCGCAAGAGTCCGCCCCCGTTCCGCCGCTGGTCAAGTTCACCGGCACAATTTCCGGCGCTCCCGCTGGTTCAGTCGGCGTGATATTTGCTCTCTATAAGGACTCGACGGGCGGAGCACCGCTCTGGCAGGAAGTGCAGAGCGTGACGGTAGACGCTGCCGGACACTATACGGCCTTCCTTGGCTCGCGCAGCGTGAAGGGCATTCCATCTGAAGTCTTCAGCAACGGCGAAGCGCACTGGCTTGCCGTGCAGTCGCAAGGGCAACCGGAGCAGCCGCGCGTGCTGCTGGTCAGCGTGCCGTATGCGCTGAAAGCCTCGGACGCGGAAACCCTCGGCGGGCTGCCTGCCTCGGCCTTCCTGCGTGCAGACTCCACGGCCTTGCAGTCTTCTGTTGCGCAGTCCAACGCCTACGTCAGCACCACCGCCGTCAACAACGCCGCCGGCAGAATCGCCACGGCAGCCATTGTTGCCAGCGGCGCAGCGGCCGGCTATGTGCCGGTATTCGCCGATGCGGCGGGAGATCTTACGAGTTCATCGTTCTACCAGGCTGCGAATGGCTACGTGGGCATCGGCACAACGACTCCCGCGTTCAACCTGAACGTCATCTCACAGAGCGACCCTGCGGCAGTGACGGTGGAAGGCTACGGCGTAGTTGGCGTCAACTTCATTGGCCGCCGCGCCCGCGGCTCGCTGGCCGCCCCCACCGCACTCCAAGTCAACGACAACATCATGGCCATGCAGGGCCGCGGTTACGGAGCAACCGGCTTCTCTCCGGGCAGCCGCGCCTACATGAAGTTCTTCGCCGCGGAAAACTGGACGGACAGCGCACAAGGAACCTACATCACGCTGGCCACCACGTTGAAAGGTACGGCATCCACCACCACGCCAGCTCCCGAGCGGCTACGCATTACCGACGCGGGCTTTGTCGGCATTGGAACCACAACGCCCGCCGCCATGCTGGAGGTGAATGGGAGCGCACAGTTCGACGGACTTGTTAACTTTGCCGGTGGACAGACCTTCCCGGGCACGGTTGCAAGCGTCACTCCGGCCGATACCTCGATCACGGTTGGAGGCACGGCGAGCGCACCCACGGTTGCGCTGAACACGGGCTTCACGAACGCGCTGTATGCTCCTGCGGCTGGCTCAACGGCTTATGCGCCTGTATCGGGCTCAGCCAACTATGTGGCGATCGCGGGGAGCACGATGACGGGCGCGCTGACGCTTCCGGCGAACGGCTTGCAGATGGCGGGCAATCAGATTGTGACCAGCGGAGGCCAGTTCGGCTATGGCGCCGCGCCCAATAGCGAATCACTGTTCGATATTGGTGGGAGCATGACCGCGCCAACCTACTCAGCGGAACTGCTCCGCCTTGACGGCACGGTGAGGTCCAGCTACTACGCGCAGGCCTATCTGAAAGGCCTTGTGATTGCGCCGACGTTTAACTTAACGAACGGTTATGCCAACTATGTGAACGGTGTTGAACTGAGCATGGCGAATATCACCGGGAGCAACGTGGCCCACTCGGTGGTTGGTTTTCTGATCGACGGACAACCGGTTGGCACGGGAGAGTGCAGTGTTGGCTTCGGCATCGGCGTGCCAAACCAGCAGACTTCACTCTGCAGCGGCACCTACGGCTTCTACCAGACAGGAGCCCAATACAACTATTTCGGGTCGAGGGTGGGCATCGGCACGCCCGCTCCCGGCGCAACGCTGGAAGTGAATGGGACTACGAAGTTTGACGGACTGGTGAGCTTTGCCAGCGGACAGACGTTTCCGGGAGCCGGTGGCAGCGTGAGCATCACATCGCCGGATACCTCGATCACCGTTGGAGGCACGGCAAGCGCACCCACGGTGGCACTCAATACCGGCTTCACGAACTTGCTGTATGCGCCGTTCAGCGGTTCGACAAACTACGTTGCAAAGTCGGGCGACACCATGACGGGCTCGTTGACCGTGCCGGCAATTGTGGGAGCCACGGGCGCAGCGCTGAATGTGTCCTCGGCTGCGAACCAAGCCATCAATATCACGACCCCGAATATGGGCAGTGGCAGCGGCAACGGCGGGGCCATCAGTATTACCGCTGGCCAGGCGGGGTACGCCACCGGCGGAAGCGGTGGTGACGTCAACGTGACGGCCGGTTATAACGTGCCTTCGGGGGGCGCGGGCTATAACAATCTGGGAGCGCCCGGCAATGTCAATATCACCGCCGGTGGCGGCTATAACTCCGCTGGCGGGAACGCCATCCTGAGCGGCGGGCCAACCAGTTCCTGGGGATATGGAAACACCTTCTCCAAAGCATCGCTCCATGGCGGGATCGGCAATGCGGGCGACGCCGCCACGCTGGACGTAGAAGGCGGACACACCTTGGCCTTTCCCAGCACCAACGGTGGGAACATCCTGCTGACGGCGGGCAGCGCCCAGGGCGGTCCGACAGGCGGGAACATTGTTCTCCAGCCTGGCACGGGCTCTACCAACGGGGTTGTGCAGGTCAACGGCAATCTCAATGTTTCGGGAACAATTCAGGCCAACAGTGTTGCGGGAGCCGTCGCCACACAAGGCACGCCGGCAAGTTCGTCGGCTGCATGTACGCCTCCGCAATTGATGTATGACGCCAATTATGTTTACACGTGCGTAGCTGCGAATTCGTGGCGGCGCGCGGCATCGGCTGCGTTCTAGCCAGTGAGCCACGCAAGGTCAAAGCCACCCAGCCGAAACAAGAAGCCTCGGCTGGGTGGCCGTTCTTTAGCTTTGTTGCGGGCGTAGCTGCGTAATACAATCCGGCGTATGCGCTTCCGCTATCTGCCTATCCTGTTTCTTGTTGGCGTCTCCCTGTGGGCACAGAGCCGCTCAACGCCGCAGAAAGTCCTTTCCAATTCCTCAAGAATTACCGAAATCCGCGTCTCCGGATCGGTACGCTATCAATCTTCAGAGCTGGTCTCCGCAGTGGGGCTGAAGCTGGGAGAGGATGGGACGGAGGCGGCGATGAATGCGGGCGCGGAGCGGCTGGCCTCAAGCGGCATGTTTACGGATGTGACGTTCTCGTATGTGTCGTTTCCGGAAGGCACGCGTGTGGAGTACAAGGTGCATGACGTGGACACCTTGTTTCCGGCACGTTTCGACAACTTTGTGTGGATGCCGCGAGCAGAACTGGTGCGCGCGTTACAACAGAAGCGTCCACTGTTCGTAGGAGAAGTCCCGGATGCGGGCGAGATGTCCACACGGCTTGCGGAGGATGTGAAGGTAATCCTGGCGGAGAAGAATGTTGCCGCGACGGTGAGCGTGCATCCCCTGGCCCCGCAGGACGGCGGCAAGATTCTCGGCTTTATTTACAAAGTCGAAGGGGTGCGGACACCAATCCGAAGTATTGAGTTTCCGGGGGCGGACCCAGAGATGGCAGCGGCGTTGAAGCCAGTTGCGGCGACGCGCATCGGCAGTGACTATACAGAGGCGGGCCTGAGTACGTTCGCGCGGATGGACCTGCTTCCGGAATACCTGACACGCGGCTTTTTGAGAGCTCGTTTTCAATCTGCGGAATTTACTTTGACCGAGGCGGCGAGCAATGCGGTCGTCGTGCGGTTGCCGGTGCAGGAAGGACTGCGCTACAAACAGGCGGGCGTGGAGTGGTCCGGCAACAGCGCCTTCACAGCGAAGGAACTGGCGAATGTCCTGAATGGGAAGGACGGAAGCTGGGCTAACCTAGTCCAACTTGACGAGGATCTGGGAAGAATCAGGAAGGTCTACGGGACGAAGGGGTATATGGAGGCACGGCTGAAAGCCCTGTCCGCTTACGACGACAGCTCAAGGACAGTTTCCTTCCGCATAGAGGTTCACGAGGGAAGTCAGTACCACATGGGTACCGTGCGCGTGGAGGGATCGGAGGCGATCGAGAAGAAACTCCGTGAGCTATGGAAGCTGCGCGCGGGAGATGTTTTCGACAGCGGCTATTTTCAACTCTTTTTGCCAACTCTGGGACAGCATGTTGATCTGCGAGGCCTCCGTATTGGGATGAACCAATCGGTGAACCGGGAGTCCAGGACGGTAGACATTGTAGTCCGCTTTACTCCGCAGTAGTGGATGCCAGGCGAGGGTGCAGAATTAGATTGCAAAAATGCACCCTAGCAGTACAATTCGGAGCCGAAAGAGAGCTTTCTGACAGCAGCGACGAGGATTCTGAGGCCCATGGAGAATCATGGGCTGGAGGCCGCAGGAAGCGGGGGTGCCGGATGAGTTCTGATAACAGCTTTGAGGCGAAGACGTACCACAAAGTTGACATGCGTTTGATTCCATTCCTTTTTTTCTGTTACATCCTTGCGTATCTTGACCGGGTAAACGTTGGGTTTGCCAAGCTGCAAATGCTGAAGGCGCTGTCTTTAAGCGATGCGGCCTTTGCCACGGGCGCGGGCATTTTCTTTATCGGGTATTTCTTCTTTGAGGTTCCCAGCAATGTTCTGTTGAAGAAGTTCGGCGCGCGCAAGTGGATTGCCCGGATCATGATTTCGTGGGGCATCGTATCGGCCTGCATGATCTTCGTAAAAGGCGAACTCTCTTTTGACGCGCTGCGTTTTCTTCTGGGTATCGCGGAAGCCGGGTTCTTCCCAGGCGTAATTTTTTATCTGACGTTGTGGTATCCCTCGCGATTGCGAGCCACGCGCACGGCATGGTTTGTTGCGGCGATTGCAGCTTCCGGAGTCATCGGCAATCCCATCTCAGGTTTCATCATGGATAAATTATCCGGCGCTGGCGGGCTGGCGGGATGGCAGTGGCTGTTCCTGGCAGAGGGCATTCCCTCGATGATCGTCGGCGTGTGGGTGATCTTCTACCTGAACAGCAGCATTGAAGAAGCCAAGTGGCTGACCACGGAGGAAAAGGCGCTGCTTGCGAAGAACCTTGTCGCAGAAGACAAGGACAAGACGGAGCACAGCGTGGTCGATGCCTTCAAGAGCGTCACCGTTTGGGTGTTGTGCTTTATCTACTTCACCCTGATGATCGGCTTGTATGGAATTGCGTTCTGGCTGCCGACGATTGTGAAGGCATTCGGCATCAAAGGATACTTAGGGGTCGGCCTGATCACGGCCATTCCGTATGGCGTTGCTGTGATTGGAATGGTCCTCTTGAGCAATCACTCCGATAAGACCGGAGAGCGGCGGCTGCACTATGTATGTACGGCTACCGCGGGAGCGATTGGATTGGTTTTGAGCGGAGTGTTTGCGTCCAATCCTGTTCTGGCCATCATCTTCCTGTCCATCGCAACGCTTGGAGTGATTGGATCGATGCCGTTGTTCTGGCCGCTTCCATCCGCATTCCTGGCAGGCACGGCAGCGGCGGCGGGCATTGGTATTGTGAACTCGGTTGGGAACCTGGGCGGATATATTGGGCCGAATGTTCCGATCTGGGCAAAGCTGATTTCTACCGATCGTTCGGCGGCGCTGTACATCATTGCCGCTGTCCTGGTGATTGGGGCCTTGGTCACCTTCTTCTTCATCCCGAAGAATCTTCGTGTGAGGGTTGGCGTTGGTCCGGTCACGGCGGTGAAGACCCGTTAGAAAATGAGTTTCCCCGCGTTTGCATTGAGTGAATGCGGGGAAATTCGAAAAATCTCGTTCCGCGCCTGCTACTTCTCCGATGCCAATCGTTGTTCCTCAATGTTGATCGCGCCCCGGCACGCAGTATCAGGCTGCTCGCGACCACAACCGCTATGGATCGACGATAACTTGCACTGGATCGAGCTGAATCCTAGTTGGCTTATGAAGGATCGGAGACTCTCCGATGACGAAGTAGCCGGGCGTGAATCCGTGGTCGAGTACCAATGCTAACGGTGGGGATGGGCGCAGCACATCATAAACTTGCACGCTGAGTAAGCTTTGGCCCGGAGCAAGAGGCGAGGTCAGACTGGGCGATTCACCGTGCTCTGCGGCGTAAGCGCGCTGGCCTTCTGCGGAGGGCTGGTAGAAGCGATTGCCATTCCAGAGCAGGGGCCACAATGCAGCTTCGCGCTGGGTGCGTCCGCGGGAGTGGCTGCTGACTCGAATGGTGACAACCAGAAAGTCGCCGACAGGTTTTACGGCGTGCCCCGGAGTGCCAAGCTGAGTTGAAACTTGTGCGCCCACGGCGGCGAAGCACATTTCATCAAAGCAGAGATCCTCGTTCATTTTCAAAACGCGCTGTTGAGAAAATGCGGCGACGAGCACGAGGACGACGAAGTATGTGATCCAGATTGTGGTGAGCGTTGTAAGAAGGTGCACCGTGCTGCGGCGTTTTCCGCGCAGAAGTTGGATGACGGCGCCGATGAGAACGATCGATGAGCCGAGGAAGAGCGCGATGAATAACAATTCGGCGATCGTCATATTACGGAATGTGGCGCGCCAACCGGTTGCGAAGTTGGCGCGCCACTGTTTGAGTCGCTAGTTCAGGAAGAACGTGCGATACAGAGTGTCGCGCTGGACGGGGCGGAAGCCGGCGTCGCGGATGATGCGGCGAAGCTCCTCTTCGGTGGTGCAGTTGCTGGTGCCCGCGGCTTTGACCACATTCTCTTCCAGCATCACGGAGCCAACATCGTTGCCGCCGAAGCGCAATCCCATCTGGCAGACTTTTAATCCCTGGGTGACCCAGCTTGCCTGCACGTTGGGAAAGTTGGTGAGGAAGATGCGCGAGATGGCGAGCGTCTTGAGGTACTCGACGGCGGTGGACTCCGGCCAGCCACGGCCTCCGAGAGCGGTGTGCTTGGGCTGGAAGGTCCAGGGAATGAAAGCCGTGAAGCCGCCCGTTTCTTCCTGAAGGTCGTAGATGCGCTGGAAGTGATTGACGCGGTGCTCCTCGGTTTCACCCACGCCGAACATCATGGTGGCCGTGGTCTTCATGCCGAGTTTGTGAGCGATGCGGTGAACGTCCAGCCAATCCTGCGTGGTGCACTTGAGGCGCGCGACCTTGGCGCGGACTTCGTCGTCGAGAATCTCGGCGCCGCCGCCGGGGATGGATTGCAGTCCGGCGTCCATGAGTCGGCGGATGGTTTCTTCGAGCGAGATCTCGCTGTACTCGGCGATGCCGATGATCTCGCTGGCGGAGAGACAGTGCAGATGGATCTGCGGGAAGCGCTGCTTGATGCCGCGGAAGAGCGACTCGAACCAGTCGATCTTGAGATCGGGATTGATGCCGCCCTGCATGAGGACTCCGGTGCCGCCCATCTCGACGGTCTCCGCGATCTTCTCGTAAATCTTGTCGAAGTCGAGGAGGTAGCCCTTTTCGCGTCCTGGGCCCTTGACCGGGGCGTAGAAGGCGCAGAAGGAGCAGTACTCGGTGCAGATGTTGGTGTAATTGATGTTGCGGTCGATGATGTAGCTGACAATTCCGTCGGGATGGAGCTTGCGGCGGATGGCGTCGGCTTCCATGCCAATGCCGATGAGATCATCGGAGCGGAACATTTCGAGAGCTTGCGCGTGAGTAAGGCTCATACGTCTTTATGATACAAGGTTTCAAAGTGCCAGGTTGCACAGGTTTCGCAGGTTGCACAGGTTTCAAAGTTAAAGGCAAGAGCAAAGGCACGGGGCTACAGCAACCACCTTACTCAATCCAGCGGAAGTCCAGGCTGGGGCCGCGGAAGCGCTATGCCGCGCGGCGCTGAGGAGGTTTGGAGTGTTCTGCGGAGCGGCGGCGGTGCTCGCGAATGTAGAACCAGAGCGCGACAGCTCCCGCGGCGACGCAGATTACACTGACGGTCCACAGGGCGGGTTGGTAGTAGCCGCGAAACCAGCGGAAGATGTGGCGGCCATAGCGCATGGTGATCCAGGCGACGAGGGCAAAGCGAAGCAGGCGGCCAAGCGTCCAGGAGAGCAGGAAACGGGGCCAGGGATAATGCAGGGCTCCGGCGGTGAGGATAAAGGCGGAGGCGGGCATGGGCGGCGGCGCGATGGCTCCGACGAACATGGACCAGAAGCCCCAGCGCTGGAATGCGGCGAAGATCCTCTTGGAGCGGCGGGGGCCAAGACGCTTCACAATGGCTTCCTCTCCGCTCTTGCGTCCCAGGTGGAAGCTGGGCCATGCGCCGAAAACCGAGCCTCCGGTGGCCATGAGCGCGTAGTACCACCAGAGCTCCTTGTGCGTGGCGGTCAGGACGATGAGCAAAATATCAAAGCTGCCGGGGGCGGGAATGACGGACATATCGAGCAGGCCGAGAGGAAAGAAGACAATGGCACCGTAGCGGCGCACAAACATCAAGAGCGAGTGCTTGAAGGTGGCGGCCAGAAGAAGTGTCATACAGAGTTAGAGGCAGAATGCGCGGGTGGCGTGTGAGGCGCGTGGAGATTTGGATACAATCGAAGTTTGGGATGCGCCGATGCGCAGGGCTGTAACATCCAATTCGTAGAGTTGACGGAGATCATGCGACAGAAAGAGTGGCGACCCATGCTTGTGTTGTGTACGGAGAAGGCCCGTTGAAGAGCGAATGTATGCCGTTTACGGCAATCCCGCACAACTCGCGGCTGTTCCTGGATTTTCTTTTTCAATATGACAAAGTAAAGGACTTCTACGCGCACCAGCCGCACTCGCAGGCGGTGCTGGAGCACGCGCGGACCTTGGAATTCCCAGCCGAGCGGCGGGCGCGGGTGGCCGACGTGCTGGAGAAGCAGAACCGGCGTTGGGGCGCCTCCGAGGCGGCGCTGGCTTCAATTGAGAAGTTCCGGCAAGGGGCGGTTGCCTGCATCAGCGGTCAGCAGGTGGGCGTCTTCGGCGGCCCGCTGTACTCGGTGCTGAAGGCGGTTTCAGCCTTGCAGATGGCAGAGGAACTTTCAGCCCAGGGTGTGCCGGCGATTCCCGTGTTCTGGCTGGCGACCGAGGATCATGACCTGGCGGAGATCGCCAGCGTCACGCTGCGCGATGGATGCGAGCTGGAAAAGCTGACGGCAACCGAGCAGACGGGATCGGAGGCCCCCGTCGGGCCGCTGCCGCTGGAGGCGCGGATCACGGAGATGGTGGAGCGCGCCACGGCCCTGCTGGGGCCGGGCTGGGTGAGCGACGCGCTGCGCGAGAGCTACAAGGTGGGAGAGAGCTATGGCTCGGCGTTTGCTCGGCTGTTTACGCGCATTCTGGCCGGGACCGGGATGGTACTGGTGGACCCGCTCGACGACGATCTGCACGCGATTGCCGCGCCGCTGTTCACGGCAGCCGCAGAGCGTGCCGAGGAACTGGACGAGGCGCTGCTGGAGCGCGGCAAGGCGCTGCACAAGGCCGGGTATCACGAGCAGGTGCGGGTCACTCCGGAATCTACGCTGCTGTTTTCGTTGGAGGGCAACCGGCGCACGGTGCTGCACCTGGCGGGCGATGGCTTTATGCTGGGCGCGCAGCGCGTGGCGCGGGCCGAGGTGCTGGCGCGGATTGTGGCGCATCCCGAGCAGTTCAGCGCGAACGTGCTGCTGCGTCCCGTGGTGCAGGACTACCTGTTTCCCACGGCGGTGTACTTTGGCGGCCCGGCGGAGATTGCGTACTTTGCGCAGGCGGGGGTGGTGTACGAGAAACTGCTGGGACGGACGACTCCGGTGATGCCGAGACTTTCGGCGACGATCATCAGCCCGGCGATGAGCGAACTGCTGGCTCGCTACCGGCTGAGCTTCAGCGACCTCTTCCACGGCAGCGCGCAGGTGTGCGAACTGCTCGCCTCGCGGGTGCTGGAGCCGGGATTGCAGGATGCGCTGCACGCGACAAGAGAGCAACTGAAGACGCATCTGGAGACATTACGGGCAGAGCTCGGCAAGCTGGACCCGACGCTGGTGGACGCAGCGGCCCGCAGCGAGCGCAAAATGCTGTACCAACTGGCGAAGATTGGGAGCAAGGCGGCACGCGCGGAACTGCGCAAGAACCAGGCCGTGACCCGGGACGCGCATCGGGTGTTGACCGAGCTGTTTCCGCACAAGGAATTGCAGGAGCGCGTGCTGCCGGGGATTTACTTTCTCGCGCAGTACGGGCGGGAACTGATTTCGCAGCTGAAAGAGGCGGCGGCGCCGCAGTGTCCGGGGCACCAGATTATAAGGCTGTGAACTTTGCGGAAGGCATTCGGCGCGTCGGAGACGGCGCGCTTTTAGTTAGGTGAAGCCGCCCTCGTGTGGAGAGGTGCGAGTTTGAATGAACCTGATAAGCCCTGAGGCTATGCAAGATGTAGGCGATTGTTAGCACGAAGAGGGCGATCGCCGCAGCCGCCGTCCAGAGTGCCAGCTTCCATCGAGCTACCTGCTCGTCCGGCGGAACTCTTCGCTGAAGGTATCTAAATATTACATAGAACACAATTGAGCAGACGACAAGGGTCAGCGGAAATGCTCGTTCGTCAGCCCAAAACGTAATCTTCATCTTGTGGCCGTTCTGCCATTCCCAATACTTAATCAGCGCCCCTAGGAACACTTTGTATACGGGAATAAATAAAGCCAGAGAGGCAGCTACTCCAATAAGAGCGGATTGCAAACGCCTGACTACCTTTGCTGTCATGGAGCACATCCTAAGTCATTCGCAGCTCAAATCCAAGGTTGCGGAGCCTCTCGTGGCGTCCTCAGGTGCTACCATGTATTCGCCATGTCAAAGAAGCATAACCATTCGTCGCCTGAAGTTGGATTTGAAGTGATGTGCCCGTGCTGCGAGGCGTCGCTGCGGGTGGACCCGGTGACCCGGGCGGTGATCTCCCATACGCCCAAGCCGGTCGCCCGGACCTTTGCCGATATGGAAGCCGCCGCACGCGCCATGCGCGAGGGTGACGTGCGTAAGGAATCGATCTTCCGGCAGTCGGTGGAGGCGGAGAAGAACAAGGCCGATCTGCTGGACAAGAAGTTTGCCGAGGCCGTGAAGAAGGCCAAGGAAGCGCCGGATATGTCGAAGCCATTTCTGCGCGACTTCGACCTGGACTAGCAGCCCATGCTGCTGCTGGGGCACCGGGGCTGCCGCGTCGAATTAATGGAGAACACGTTCGCGGCCTTCGATCATGCGCTGGAGAGCGGCTGCGATGGCTTTGAACTGGACGTGCGGCTGACGGCCGATGCGATCCCGGTGATCTGGCACGACGCGCGGCTGCGCAGGCACTTCATCTCACGGCAAATCTTCGAGACGTTGCGCGAACGGTGCCTGATTGCAGGACGGCTGCCTCGGCGCAAGGTCATTGAGCTTTGCCAACTGGAAGAAGTTCTGGCGCGCTACGAGCACGTTGCCTGGATGGACATTGAAGTAAAAGTGCGCGGGGCGGAAGCGCTGGTGGCCGGACTTGTGCAGCGCTATCGCCCGGAGCGCGGATTCGTGATCTCTTCCTTCCGTAGGCCTGTTCTGCTGGAACTCCACCGAATTGATCCCACACTCCCGCTAGGCTGGATCTTCGACCGGATGCCGAGGGAAAAGGTCTGGCGCGCTCTGCCCGTTGAATATGTGAAGCCGGGCGCGCGGCTGGTGACAGCGGCGCGTGTGAAGGAGTTCCACGAGGCAGGAAAGAAGGTGCTGACCTGGACGGTGAACCATCCGGCGGCAATGCGGAGACTGGCAGAGGCTGGCGTGGATGGGATGATCGGGGACGATCCGGTGGCGCTGGCGGCGGGGCGGGCGTAGGGTTCCGTTTCGGGATACTGAGTGAAAAGGGCTGTAGTATTCAACTAACATCTCCCCAGCCTGCCCCACCACGGTTGTGAGTTCTATAATCTCGTTGGAGCGACTCAAAATGCGACTTGGCGTTCTCGTTGTCTTTATGTTCGCAGCATCTCTCGCTACCAGCCAAGGCCCCGCTCGGAGAGGCACTCCGAGCTTTGAACAATATCCAATCAGTGAGAGCTGGTCTGGTACTGCTGCCCCAATCAGGTTTAGGACATATTCTGACCGTCTGTTTCGGACTCAATTCAGAAATGCAGCGAAAGAGCCGCCAAACTTCGCTGGCCATTTCCGCGTAACAAGTTGGGGCTGCGGCACAGTGTGTGTGGAAGCTGGCATCGTTGACCTTTCCACGGGCAATCTGCTCCAGATGCCCTACTCTGAGAAACCCCATCCCATTTCAGGGTGGCCGCGAGGAGAAGAAAAGTGGATGGTCTGTTGGAGCGCATTTCGCGAAAGCGAAACCAGCGACACTATCGAGATGCGACGAGACAGTCGTTTGCTTATCGTCCGCTGTGCCGACGCAGGAGGAAAGGACGACGACGGCGCTCACGAACACACGACTTACTTCGTACTTGAAAAGAATAGGTTTAGAAAAGTGGGCGACGAAGTGGGAGAGCGTGTCTTTTGAGCTTACGGGAGTTGAGCGATGTTGCCGGGTGCCCCACCTTCACGTCGTGCAGTTCGACGTTAAGGTGGGAGGAGATACGGTCCATCTCTGTAGACTTCCCAGTTTGCCTTTCCATCTCGTTGTCTTTCCCGTAAAGTGATTTGCATGACGCAATGCTCCAGATGCAAGCATGTTGCTACCCACCTTATCCGCGCAAGAACAGCGCGGCGAAGGTGGGGCACCCGGCACTCACTATCCCGAAACAGAACGGTGACAGGTACAAAGTCAACAGCCCCAGAGTTGGAACAGAGCCAACTCTGGGACACCCGCAGTGAGCCTCCGGCAAGGTCTGTTCTATTCGGGTAGACCGATTAGTTCCAATGGCCGCTCCAGCCACCTTTGCCCCAATCACCACCGCGCCAGCCTCGGAATTGAGCACCATCGACCACGCTGCCCTCGCGGTACTCGAACATTTGTTCTTGCCCGTTGGGACCACGTGCATAAATGCGTAGCGTCTTCACCACACCGGGGTCTGGGTCAACGCCAAAAAGGTCGTTGCTAACCCGGAGCGGACGGTCCGCCCTCGCCAGTTCTTTAAGGCGTTCCGTCACGTCAACGTGTCTGCGCTCGTGACCATATTGCGCGCTCAAAATCAGGAACTGGCCTTCATCGCGATCTCCTCCGCCGTTCCAATGGCCGCTCCAGCCACCGTTGCCCCATTCACCACCGCGCCAGCCTCGGAATTGAGCACCATCGACCACGCTGCCCTCGCGGTACTCGAACATTTGTTCTTGCCCGTTGGGACCACGTGCATAAATGCGTAGCGTCTTCACCACACCGGGGTCTGGGTCAACGCCAAAAACGTTGTTGCTAATTCGGATCGGTCGGTCCGCCCTCGCTAACTCCCTGAGTCGGTTGGTCACGTCAACATGGTTGCGCTCATGGCCATACTGCGCACTTAGAATCACATACTGGCCGCGGTCCTGTGCTGCAAGTGATCCCGGCAGAAAGGCCAGGGCCACGACCAAGAACACTGCGAAACGGATCTTAAACATAAGCTCTCCAGTTAATGAGATTTGTTGCTTCGGCACGAAATATAGCACGCCGGTCCACGCATACTCAGCCCGAGCGCACTATAGATTTAGTTAGATGCGGAGCAGTGTCAGAGTGGCGCAGCTTCCAGGTAAAGCCGGGGCACCTGGCCCGGCGCTGCTGCCGCTCAGGCCGCGACGTGGTTTGGTTCAAGATTCCTGGGCTTGTACAGAAAGCGGCTTCGTTCCTGCTCAAAGGCCTGGATTTCTTCCATCATGCGGCGCTCGCTCCAATGGAGGGCGGCGGCGATGCGGGCGGCGGCCTGGGCGGTACTCTCTTCATTCCAATTCTGATCCAAAGCCATGGGAACGCGGCGCAGAAGGATGTCTGCGAGGGTGACGGCGTGCTCGTAGGCCACGGCTTCCACGGCCTGGGCGACAAGTTGCGGATGGCCGTCAAGGATGGGCTTGCGCATGGACGGATCGTGCATGGCGGTTTGAATGACGCACATGGCGTGGCGTCCGTGCCAGCGGGCAACGGCCTCGGCGCTCTGCTGCGGGATTCCGGTTGCGGCCTGGACGGCCTGCGCCCAATGACGCAAAGTGCATTCCACGCCATTGGCTCCGCCGAGGGCGATGTGCGAGACGGGCTGCGGGGAAAGCGGCAATCCCATGGTGCGGGCGGTCTTTCGGGCGAGCGAGGCGGCGGTGGCGAGGGAGCCTCCGAAGGTGGAGAGCAGGCCGAGCGCGCCTTCATCGGCGTGATTGTGAAGCACATGGCGGCCCGTGATGGAGCCGAACTCGGAGCGCAGCAGACTCGGCCTGCTGCGCCATGCCAGCGGCTGCACTCCAGAGTAGCTGTAAACGATGTCGTCCGGGTTGAGGCGGGCGTGGGGAAAGAGCGTGGCGACGAATGCGAGCAGAAATCTGATTTCGTCGGCGCGCGGCTCGGCCTGAGAAGGATCGCCGGTGAAAGCGGCCTGGGTGCAACTGACGAGCAACATTCCATTCCATGGAGAGATGGTGATGGGGCAGGCAGCGGAGGCGCCGCCGTTGCCGCGTGGGACATGCAGACCGATGGATGGAGAGCCGGGGAAGCGGCGGAGCACCAGGTGGGTGGAGCGCATGGCCGTGGTGAGCGGAGAACGGGCGGCGAGCCCGGTGAGGTCGCGGACGAGATCGACCCAGGGTCCGGTGGCGTTGACCACCCACTCGCTCTCCACGTAGCTGTCCTGTCCGGTGAGGGAGTCGCGCACGAGAATGCCGCGGACACGCCCCTCGGAGGCGCGGATGGCGAGGGTTTCAAGGTGGTTGCGGGCGATGGCTCCGGCGGAGCAGGTCTCGACGAGCCAGTCGGCGACCAGGCGCTCAGGGAAATCGCACTGGGCATCCTGATAGGCAAAGAGACGATGAGCGGGGCAGAGGTTGCCGCAGAGGAGTTCGATCTCTGCATCCAGGTCGGCAGAGTTGCCGGTGACGGGAGATCCGCCGAGCTTGCGATAGAGCCAGAGGGCGGCGCGAATTTCGGCGGCAGAGTAACGCGAACCGGGTGCCGCGGCGAAGACGAAATCCAGCGAATCGACGAGGTGAGGCTGTTCGCGCAGGAGCGCCGCGCGTCCGCGAAGAGAGTCGCGCAACATACCGAACTGTCCCCGCTCCAGATAGTGCAGTCCGCCGTACACGATGCGTGAGCCGCGGCTGGTTGCGCCGGAGGCGAAGTCATGGCGCTCCACAAGGAGCACGGACTTGCGGGCCTGGGCACATTCGCGGGCGAGCGCAACTCCGTTGATGCCGCCGCCAAGGACGACGACGTCAACCCGCTCCGGTAAAGGCTCACGGCCAAGGAAGCTCCGCATACAACCAGATTAGATGCAGGCCGGGGAGTGGATGAGGGCTGGCCGGAGAAACTCTGGATGGCCCGCCGCTTGCCGCCGGGGGCCTCGGCGTGGAAACTTGTAGGCATGACAACTGGCCAGCGCTTTGAACGTGCGGTGGAAATCATGCATCGGCTGCGCGCCCCCGGAGGATGCCCGTGGGACCGCGAACAGACCTTCGACAGCATCAAGAAATACACCGTGGAAGAGACCTACGAGGTGCTGGAAGCGATTGAGAATCGCGACTGGGCCGAACTGCCGCAAGAGCTGGGCGACCTGCTGCTGCAAGTGCTCTTCTACGCGGAGATGGCGGGCGAAGAGGGACATTTCAAAATAGACGACGTGCTCGATACGCTGAGCGACAAGCTGGTGCGGCGGCATCCCCATGTCTTTGGCGACGTGGAGGCCGCGACCTCGAACGAGGTGCTGCGCAACTGGGAGGCCATTAAAACGCAGGAGCGGGCGCAGAAGGCAGGAGCCGGAACGCCCAAGGAGCCGAAGCCGCTGCTGGATTCGGTGGGCACGGCCATGCCGGCGCTGCTGGAGGGATTGAAGCTCTCCAACAAGGCCGCGCACGTGGGCTTCGACTGGCCGTCGATTGATGGCCTCTTCGAGAAGCTGCACGAAGAGACAGAAGAGTTGCGGCGCGAGGTTGAGCAGATTCCTGAGCCGGGGCCGCAGCCCGTGGGACGAGGTTTGGCTGGGGCGCGCGGCAGCAAGGTTCCTGCGGAGTTACAAGCCCGGTTGCAGGACGAGGTGGGAGATCTGCTGTTTACCGTGGTGAACCTGGCGCGGTATCTGGAGGTCGATCCCGAGTCGGCGCTGCGGCAGACGAACCGGAAGTTCCGGCGGCGCTTCGGATACGTGGAGCGGCAGTTGCGGAAGGATGGAAAGGAACTGGGCCCCGCAACGCTGGAAGAGATGGAAAGACATTGGCAGGGAGCGAAGGGAAAGGAATAGGCTTCTAAGGTTAGAGAATAACGAGGTTCCAAGCCGGAGGGAGAGCCCGTTGGGAGAGCAGGCGGAAAAGAGCTGGGGCGGACTGGTGCTGCGTACCTGCCATACGGTGGGCGAGTTCCGGCAGGTGGTTGCCTTGCAAAAGGAAGTGTGGGGCTTCGACGATATTGAACTGATTCCCACGCGGATCTTTGTGGTGGCGGAAAAAATTGGCGGGCATGTGCTGGGCGCATACGACGGAACTGCGCTGGTGGGCTTTGCCTTTGGATTGCCGGGAGTCCGCGATGGTCATGCCTACATTCACTCGCACATGCTGGCCGTGAAGGAGCCGCTGCGCAACACGGGACTGGGGCGCGAGATGAAGCTGTTCCAGCGCGAACTTGCGCTGCGGCAGGGCTTTGACCTGATCGAGTGGACCTTCGATCCGCTGGAGATCAAGAACGCATTCTTCAACCTGGAAAAGCTGGGCGCGGTGGTGCGGCGGTATGTCGTGAATCAGTATGGGATCACCTCGTCTCCACTACAGGGTGGCCTGCCGAGCGACCGGCTGGTGGCCGAGTGGTGGCTCAGCTCAGAGCGGGTGTTGAAGACCTTGGAGCGCGGCAAGCACCCGGAAATTGAGATTGACGAGCGGATTGAGATTCCGGCTGAGATCTACCAGTGGAAGGCTGAGGCGGAGACGCGCACCCGCGCGGCCGAGGTGCAGAGGCGGGTCCGCGAAGCGATGCAGAACTATCTTGCGCAGGGTCTCACGGTAGTTGGCTATGAGCGCGAAGCGAACGGGAGTGGCTGCTTCTTGCTGGGGAAGTGGAGCGAGGCAGCGTGGTAAGGCTGCATTGCCACCGTGATGGGCAGTAAACCCATTTCTGCTAACTACGGCCGATATGGGGCACCACTCAGATCTAATCGAGCGTTGTAATACAGAATAATACGTGGTATTGTCCGGGTATTATGCGTAGTACTGAGAAAACCATCAGCTTCCGTGCTGTCTCCGAAAAGATCGAGGCTCTTGATTCGCTGGCCTCCGCGCAGGAACGTTCGCGCAGCTATCTGATCAACGAGGCAATCACCAACTACATTGAACTGCACGCCTACCAGGACGCGCTGGTCCGCAAAGGGCAGGAAGAGATGCGGAAAGGCCGCGTCGTAAGCCATGATGAGGTTGTGAAGCGTCTCCAGAAAACGGGACGCGCGAGCCGATGATCGAATGGACCGAGCAGGCAGTTCGGCAACTGGATCAGGCTCACGATTACATCGCTCTTTCCAATAGCGAGGAGGTTGCCGCCCGGATCACGATGCAGATTGTTAGCGCCGCTCAACAGCTCGAAACCTTCCCCATGTCAGGCAGAGCGGGCCGGGCTCCGGGCACGCGTGAACTGGTCATTGCCAATACGCCATTTATCGCGGCCTACGCCATCCAGAAGACGCGCATCGTGATTCTCGCCATCTACCACGGCGCACAGCAGTGGCCCCAGCTTTTCTAGCCCTGATTTTCTAACCCCTGACTTTCTAACCAAAGATGCGGCGCGCCTCGTCCTCCGCGTTGCGCCAGCGGTCCTGGTAATTCGCAAGCGACATGAAAGTGCGCGGCTTCATGCGGTCAATGTAGAGAGTGCCATTGAGGTGATCGATCTCGTGCTGGAGGATGCGGGCGTACCATCCTTCCGCTTCAACCACCTGCTTTTCGCCGTGCTGGTCAAGGTAGCGCACGCGCACGCGGCAGTGGCGGCCCACCTCGGCGGTGTATCCGGCAACACTGAGGCAGCCTTCGAAAAACTCGACCTGCGAGTGGCTGTCGATTTCCAGCTCAGGATTGATGAGGACGTGAAAGTCCACCGGGCGGCGCTGGCGCGCGCGTAACTGCTCGGGTGTCCACGCGGCATGGTATTGCGGGCGATCTTCAATGATAGCCAGTTGCAGGCCGAGGCCGATCTGCGGCGCGGCCAAGCCGACGCCGGGGGCGAGGCGAAGCGTCTCAAGCATGTCGGCGATGGTCTGCTGAAGTCCGGGCGCGGCGATCTCATCAGCGAGGAGCGGACGCGCGAGTTGCCTGAGTACGGGATCTCCGGCTTGTACGATTTCGAGCTTCATAAGAGTGTGCGCCCCTGTAGGCTAGCTGATTTTAGTCCGGCACGGGTTACGAAGAAACGTACAGCATCGCCAGCGTGCTTTCGGACATCTTATTAAAGCTGAGAAGAAGGAGGCGCCATGGCCGCCAGAGACTCACTACACTCCTATCCGCAGACGGCTGACCCGCTGCATCTTGCCCTTCGCCACCAACTGGAATACCGGCGCGAATTGCTGGCCGGGGCGGTTGCGCAGGCTCTGGGAGCGCAAATTGTGCAACTGCTGCATGAAGTGGATGCGGCGTTGGAGCGGCTCGACGGCGGCTCCTACGGTATCTGCGAGTCCTGCCACGAGTCGGTGGAAGACGAACAGTTGCTGGCAAATCCGTTGGTGCGGTTCTGCCTCGATCACCTTGGCCAGCACGAACAGGCGGCGCTGGAGCGGGACCTGGAACTGGCGGCGCAGATTCAATCGCGGCTATTGCCCAAACGCGACTTCCGCTGCGATGGATGGCACGTTGCTTATCACTACAAACCACTGGGCGTGGTGAGCGGTGACTACTGCGACTTGGTGAATGGTCCGGAAGAACATTTGTACTTCATGGTCGGCGATGTGTCGGGCAAGGGGGTGGCGGCGTCCATGCTGATGTCAAATCTGAGCGCGATCTTCCGCGCCTTGATTCCGCTGGGGCTGCCGCTGGCGCAGTTGATGGAGCGCGCCAACCGGATCTTTACCGGGAGTACGCTGCCCACTCAGTTTGCCACGCTGATCTGCGGACGGGCCACGCCGGACGGGGCCCTGGAACTGTGCAGCGCGGGACATGTCCCCGCGTTGGTGGTGGCAGGCGACACGGTGACAGAGGTAAATTCTCACGGCTTGCCGGTCGGTCTTTTTGCGGAACAGAGGTTTGCGACTTCGCGATTTGAGATCGCGAACGGGGCCTCGCTCGTGCTCTTCAGCGACGGCGTTTCGGAGGCCCAGATCGAAGAGGAAGATTACGGTTACGAGCGGATTGCCGCGGCGGTGGTAAAGAGTGCGGGGCTGGCTCCCGGTGAAGTGGTGGCGAACTGCGTTCGGGATCTTGAGGCGTTTCTCGGCGCCGCGCGGGTGTTTGACGATCAGACGCTCATGGTGGTGCAGCGGCGCGCTTGAGGGGTGCGCGGCAACGAACGCCACTCCGGCAGCGGGAGCTTGGTGCTGAGGGAGCTTGGGTTGCGCACTGGCGATGGCTCTGATACCTTGCACGCAGAATGAGAATCGAAGCGATTACGTTGCGCGAAATCCGCATGCCGCTGGTCCACTTCTTTGAGACCAGCTTTGGGCGCACCACAGAGCGCCGCATTGTGCTGGTCACCGTTCACTGCGAAGGCGTGGACGGATGGGGCGAATGCACCGCGGGCGAGCATCCGTTTTACAGCGAGGAATCGACCGACACAGCGTGGTACGTGCTGCGCGAGTACCTGGCTCCGGCGCTGGCAGGGCTGACCTTGGAGGGCGGCGGGCGCGAGGCGGCATTTCGCATGCCTGCCGTGCGCGGGCATCGGATGGCGAAGGCCGCGCTGGAAAACGCCGTGTGGGATGCGGAGGCGCAGGCGAAGCAGCTTCCGCTGTGGAAGCTGGTGGGCGGTACGCGCAGGGAACTGGCCGCGGGAGTTTCCATCGGCATTCAGGATTCACACGAGCGTCTACTGGAGAAGGTTGCCACGGAAGTTGCCGCCGGATACCAGCGCATCAAGGTGAAGGTGAAGCCGGGGTGGGATCTGGAAGTGCTCGCGAAGATTCGGGCGCAATTTCCGGCGATCCTGTTGAGCTGCGACGCCAACAGCGCTTACACGCTGGACGATGTGGAGCATCTCAAACAGTTCGATCAGTTCCGCCTGCTGATGATTGAGCAGCCGCTGTGGAGCGACGAGATCTATCTTCATGCGCTATTGCAGCACGAGCTGACGACCAACCTTTGCCTCGATGAATCAATCCTCAACGCGCGCAGTGCGCTGGCGGCCATTGAACTGAAAGCCTGCCGGATTCTGAACGTCAAGCTGGGTCGCGTGGGCGGATTCACCGAGGCGATCCGGGTACACGACGTGGCGTTGGCAGCCGAGATTCCCGTGTGGTGCGGCGGGATGCTGGAGAGCGGCATTGGACGCGCGCATAACCTGGCGCTCTCAACGCTGATCGGCTTCTCGCTGCCGGGCGATGTATCGGCCTCGGCGCGCTACTGGAAGGAAGACATCATCGAGCCAGAGGTCACAGTCTCCGCCGAGGGCACGATTGCCGTGAGCGACGCTCCGGGGCGCGGTTATGCGCTGAGGGAGGATCTGATCGAGCGGCTGACTGTGCGCAAGGAGACGATCCGGGTGCGTCCCTGAATCGTCCCGAAGTCAGGGCGTGAGCTGCGCGTTCTGCGGTGATTGGCTGCTGTGCGCGAGGAAGTTCATGGCCTGCTCAACGGACATCGGCGACACGGGCTGGAAGTCCCACGAAGACTCGTTGTCATCGATGTGCAGCGGCTTGATCAGCAGCACTTTGCCGTCGAAGTGCAGGATCATGCGCGTGGTGTCCCAATGCGAGGGCGAGACCTCGCTCTGCTCGACGACGAAGCGGCCGCCCTTGTAAAGTTTCCCGAGAATTCCCCAGCCGAACGTTACCTCTTTGAAGAGCGTGCCATCGATCTTAGCTAGCCGCCGCGCCGTTTCGTCCACCACGATTTCACCCTGCATTCCGGTGAAGACCGCAGACTCGCGTGATGGCGGCTCGAAGCCGGGATGAGCGATGAACTTGATGCGCGTGAGCTTGTGGCCGTTGGGAGCCAGAGTGCTGCTGAGGTACAGGAAGTCGAAGGCATCCGGGATGACCGCGAGTATCTTCCGGGTCCGCTCATCATCCTCCTGCTGGTCTTTTTTCTTGTGCCGCATCTGCGCGGGATCGACCATTTTGCGGATACGCTCGTCGTCTTCCGCTCGCTGGGCCGGAGTGGGAGGCTTGTTGTCAATCAGCACCAGGCGGCTGACGGCGCCGGTGGGAGTGTCCACCACGTCCTCAACCACAATCTGGTTGCCGCGATTTCTGCGCGACTTCCAGGTGAAGAGGTGGGTGTGCTGATCGTCCTTGATCTCATTCTGGATGGCGGCGCGCACCAGTTCTCCGGGCGGCATGACATACGAGTGCGTGGCCACCGGAGCCGCCCCGGCAGCGGGCGCTGTTTGGGCGGCGGCGGGCAGTGAGCCCAGCAGTAGGCAGACCACCGCTACGCCGCACAGCGGCAACGCACGGAGCAGAAATCCTCGACTGGTCATGGCAAGCCTTGAATGAACTTCAACTCACTTTGGTTAGAAGCAGAATACGGGCACGCCGTTGCAGCCAGGGCGGCAATCCGCAATCCAGCGTAGGGGAATTCAGGACCGACGCAACATAAGTTGTGGCCACGCCTGAGCAACTTGAAATACCTAAGCCCGCTGAAGGCGTAAAATCGGAGGAGGATTAGGCTTTCTGGCGTTGCCGCTGGCGTTGCGCTTCGCTATAGTCAAAGTAGGCAATCATCTTGCTTTTGCTAGCGATAGCAGAAGGGCTGCCACGGAGTTAGAGGCCGCCGCAACAGAAACTTGAACGGGAGTGTTCCCATGTGGAAATCGCGCAGAGAAGACGAGAAGCCATCTACTTCTCCTACCCCACAGCCGTCGGCGCCCGTGGTCCCGGCTCCGACCTCATACCAACCCCGCACCGTGGAGACTCCGAAAATGGATAACTACCGCGCCGATGTTGCCCACATCGGCAAGTCCGTCATCATCAAGGGCGAATTGTCTGGAAGTGAAGACCTGTTTCTCGACGGCGAAGTCGAGGGCAACATCGACCTGCGCAATCATAACCTGGTGATCGGGCCAAACGGCCGCGTGCGCGCCAACGTCCATGCCAAGGATGTGACGGTTCACGGCAAAGTGGACGGCAACATCACGGGCGTGGAAAAGGTTGAGCTGAAGAAATCTGCCGTGCTCAATGGCGACGTCAACACCGTGCGCATCGTGATTGAAGACGGAGCGTTCTTCAAGGGCTCCATCGATATCCGCAAGGCTGAAGGCAAGGCGGAGCCGGTGCGTCCGGCGGCACCGGCTGCGGCGGTTTATAGCGCTCCGGCCGTAAGCGCGCCGGTTGCCAGCTCCGCGGTGGCCGCGGAAAAGAAGTAGAATAAACATATAGGCTCCGGAGCGTGCGAGCGCTCCGGAGCAAATCTCCCACCCTGGCAAGGTCTCCATTGGGTTTCTTTCGCAATATATTCGGCGGCAGCGCGGAGCCACCGTCTTCTCCCGGCGAGGCTCCAAGAATTCCTCGGCGTTCGACGGGATTCAACCAGTTCACGCGCTCCATTCTGCGTCCCGATGGGCAGAAGGTTCTCGACCTCGGCTCCACCTCCAGCAGCAACATCAACTTCATCACCGGCCTGGGACACAAGGCCTACAACGAAGACGTGCTCATGGCCGCCAACGCCAGCCGCCTGATCATCCCCGGTCCGGAAGAGGGCAAATCAACGGTGGACGTGGAGCGCTTCCTGGCGGAAGATTTGCAGTACGAGCCGGAGACCTTTGACGCCGTTCTGATGTGGGATGTCTGCGACTATCTTCCCGAACTCTTGGTGAAGCCGGTGGTGGAGCGCATCTACCGCATCACCAAGCCGCGCGGAGCGCTGCTCGCCTTCTTCCACACCCGCGAGGCCGGCGCGGAAGCAACCTACTACCGTTTCCACATCAAGAACGAGGAACTTCTGGAGTTGCAGCAAGGGCCGCACTTCCAGTTGCAGCGCGCCTTCCAGAACCGCCACATCGAAAACCTCTTCCACGAGTACAACTCGATCAAATTTTTCCTCGGCAAAGAAAACATCCGTGAAGTGCTGCTGGTAAGGTAAGTCGTCGGATGTGGCCCACGCGCCAAGCGAAGATGAGGCACCCGGTACTTTCCGGTTGTGCTCCGGCTAGAGCGGGCTTCAAGTTACTTCTCGATTGTTTCGGGAAAATGCAAGACGAGGTGCAGCGGCTCAGTCTGCCCGCCACTGACAGGCTTGAGCACCAGCAGACGCCCGTCAGGAGCGAATGCGACCGGCAAGACTCCATCCAGCGTGGTGACGGTTTCAGTGTTGCCGAATTCCATGTTGTCGGGATTGGTGATTGCGGCAGAAAACAGTTTGTTTCCATTCACAAAGTACAGGCGCTTGCCGTCGTGGCTCCATGCATGCCAGTACGCGCCGTCGGAGGAAATCTGCCGCCGGGAATGTGCTCCGGGAAAATCGGTTACGTACAGTTCCACGCGGCCGGACTCGCTGGAAAGGTAGGCCATCCACTTTCCATTGGGCGAAACCAGGCCATCGTACTCGTTGTAGTCCTGCGTGAGAAGCGGGACCGGCTTGCCGCCGTCAACCGGCTGAGCGTAGAGATCCAACTGCGTCTTGGGGTCTTGCGCCATCAGGATCAGGTACTTTCCGTCGGGCGTCCAGGAGTCGACATAAAACATACGCTCTGAGTCGAACGTCTCCTCCTTGCCCGTTGACAGTGACTTGATGAGCAGAGTGCTCTTCGGCGTAGTGGTTCTCGATATCGCGATCCTGCTTCCGTCAGGAGAGAACGCTGAATACAACTCTCCCGGACTATTGACGGTCTGCCTTGTCAGCGTTTTATGATCCATCTCCAAGACCCAGAGTTCGGAATTCGACGAGGCTGGTTCGCGTTTCACAAAAGCGAATTTCCTGCCGTCCATGGAGGCTTTGGTCAGCGGATTACCGTTGCCGCCGGTGAGACCGATGCCGGTGATCGGGTCACCAAACTCTTCCACCTCTTTGCCGGGAAGCCTGAGCCATGCGAAGCGGCTCTGGGTGGACCCTGCGGTGCGGTAGACCAGTGTGCCGGACGGAGCGGCAGAGAAGTTACCCAAGTCTTTCAGCTCCCAGAATTCTACGTTTTCGACGATGGGAACCGGATTGCCACTGACCGACAACGAAGCCAGATCAAAGCGTTGCGCGAGGAGGTTCCTGTCTCTGAGGTAGAGCAGATAGCCGCTGGTAAAGCTGGCGTTGGAGGCGCGTTCGACAACCAGCTTCGGGGTGCCGCCATCGAGTCCTCCGGCAAAAAGATCGCCGCCAGCCGATGCTACCCGCTGCCGCGTGAACAGAAAGTGCTTGCCATCGGGCAGGAATAGCGGGTTCCGGTGGGAAAAGCCCTGCGCCCCCAGGCTCGTGACCTGTACCGGCGCTCCCCCGGCCTCGGCAACCTTGTAAAGTCCTTCCTCAATGTTTGGCGTGAACAGGATGAGACCTGCCTGGCTCCAGCTTCCACCGCGACCGGCGGGCGCGTCGCAGATGTTCTGCACGGGGCCACCGGAAGCCGCAATGGTTCGCAGTTTTCCGGCGGCAAAGAAACCGACCTTGCGGCTGTCCGGCGACCAGAAAGGAAAGGTAGCATCGTCTGTGCCTGCAACCGGCCACGCCTTCCCCGTCCCAAGGTCTCGAATCCAGAGAAGAGTTCCGCTGGGGGTTTTGGCGGGAAAAGCGAGCATTTGACTGTCTGGCGAGATCACGACGCCGCCGTTGCTGCCAAGGGCCATCTCCGAGCCGCGCGGCAAATCGATCTCCGCGCTCAAGGGTTGCCGCTCGCCGGCAATGCGGCGGAAGTAGTGGAGCGCCACAACGAGACAGAGGACAGCCAGCGCCCAGCCAATGACGCTGAGTGTGCCGAGAATGCGGCGATTCGCGCGATGCGGACTACCCAACGCCGCCGTGACGCCAGACTGGCTCCCCATCTCAGAGATGGCCTGCAACTGCATCTTGAGATCGTGTGCCGACTGCCAGCGCTGGTCCGGGTCCTTGGCGAGACAGGTGCGGATGAGCCGGTCGAGCGCGGGCGGAGTGAATGGCTGGGAGACGCTGACAGGTTCGGGTTCCTTCTCCAGAATGGCGGCCAGCACCCCAACCTGAGACTTGCCGTCGAAGGCGCATTTTCCCGTCGCCATTTCATACAGCACACATCCGAAGCTGAAGATATCGGAGCGGGCATCAGACTCGGCGCCTTGCAACACTTCAGGAGCCATGTATTGAAAGGTCCCGACAATCGAGCCTCTCTGTGTAAGCGGCGAGGAGGGCGAGGTAAGGGAGGTCAAATTGATGGTTGGCGTGGACGGACTCAACGGCCCGTTCGTTCCTGCTGGCATCATTTCCGGAACGGCCCGCGCTTTGGCTAAACCAAAATCCATCAGCTTTGCGCCTGACCTTGTCAGCATGATGTTGCCGGGCTTGAGATCGCGATGCACGATGCCAGCCCGATGCGCCACTTCGAGGGCTTCCGCGATGGCAATTCCAATCTTCAATAACTCGTGGAGAGGCACTGCGCCCCGGGCCGTACGCGCGGCGAGAGTTTCTCCCTCCAGGAATTCCATCACCAGAAAATCTGTGCCGTCCTGCGAGCCGATGTCATAGAGCTGGCAGATATACGAGTGGTTCAAAGAGGAAATGGCGCGTGCCTCGCGCTCGAAACGCTGCTTAATGACAGGATCGCCGGAGAGATGAGTGGATAGAATCTTGACTGCGACAGTGCGGTCCAGACGAGTGTCGCGCGCGCGATACACCTCGCCCATGCCGCCGGCGCCGAGCGGCGATTGGATTTCATAAGGACCGAGTTTCGTTCCAGAGGAGAGCGCCATTCGTGCGCACGATTATTGCATGGTAAGTGTTTTCGCGTCATCTCCGAAGGAAATGTGCTTCCAGCCTACTGACACAGAGCCCATCTTCGCTTGCCAAAGAGGCAAGCGAAGATGGGGAACCCGGCTCAGGCAAGGCCGTAGCGATCAAGGTTCATCACCTTGTTCCAGGCAGCCACGAAGTCCTTCGCAAACGCCTCCTTCGAGTCGTCACATGCATAGAACTCCGCGAGGGCTCGGAGCTGGGAGTTGGAACCGAAGACGAGATCAACGACCGTGCCCGTCCACTTGAGTTCGCCCGTCGCCCGGTCGCGCCCCTCCAACACGCCTTCAGATGTGGCGGACTTCTGCCACTTCGTGTTCATGTCGAGCAGGTTGACAAAGAAATCATTTGTCAACGTCTCGGGCCGCTTGGTGAAAACACCGTGTTTGGACTGCCCGAAGTTTGCATTCAGGGCGCGCATGCCGCCAACCAGAACCGTCATCTCGGGAGCGGTCAAGGTCATCAGATTAGCCCGATCCACCAGCAGCTCAGCCGCCGATTCCTCGTGTCCCTTCCGCAGATAGTTGCGGAACCCGTCTGCGGTCGGCTCCAGTACGGCGAACGAATGCACATCGGTCTGCTCCTGCGTTGCATCCGTGCGCCCCGGCGAGAAGGGAACCTTCACGTCGTGGCCGGCCTTCTTCGCCGCTGCCTCCACCGCTGCGCAGCCGCCCAGAACAATCAGGTCAGCAAGCGATACCTTCTTCCCGCCGGACTGCGCGCCGTTGAATTCCTTCTGGATCGCCTCCAGCTTCTGAAGGATCTTCGCCAGCTCGGCTGGTTGATTCACTTCCCAATTCTTCTGTGGTTCGAGGCGAATGCGAGCCCCGTTCGTCCCGCCGCGCTTGTCAGTGCCGCGGAATGTTGCCGCCGAAGCCCAGGCCGTCGTGACCAGTTGGGAGATGGAAAGTCCGGATGCGAGAACCTTGGCCTTCAGCGCAGCAATGTCCTGCTCCCCGATCAATTTATGATCCACAGCGGGAACGGGGTCCTGCCACAATAACGGCTCCGCAGGAACGAGCGGGCCAAGATAACGGGACAGTGGCCCCATGTCGCGGTGCGTCAGCTTGAACCAAGCCTTGGCGAACGCGTCTGCGAACTCCTGCGGGTGCTCGTGGAAGCGCTTCGAAATCTTCGCGTAACTCGGGTCCACCTTCAGGGAGAGGTCCGTCGTGAACATGATGGGGGCGTGCTTCTTTGACGGATCATGGGCATCCGGTACGGTGCCCGCCGCAGATGCGTCCTTGGGCGTCCATTGTTGAGCACCGGCGGGACTCTTCGTGAGTTCCCATTCATAGCTGAACAGGTTGTCGAAGTAGTTGTTGTCCCACTTCACCGGGTTGGTGGTCCATGCGCCCTCCAACCCGCTGCTGATGGTATCGACGCCTTTGCCGCTGCCGAAGCTGTTCTTCCAGCCGAAGCCTTGCTCTTCGATGTCGGAACCCTCGGGTTCTGGACTGACATACTTACCCGGATCGGCAGCGCCATGTGCTTTGCCGAACGTGTGTCCGCCAGCGATGAGGGCAACTGTCTCCTCGTCATTCATCGCCATGCGGGCGAACGTCTCCCGAATATCCCGTGCCGCCGCGACTGGATCAGGCTTGCCATTGGGCCCTTCCGGATTCACGTAAATCAGGCCCATCTGAACAGCGCCGAGAGGATTGTCGAGTTGACGGTCGCCGCTGTAGCGCTCGTCTGCCAGCCACTTGCCCTCCGGCCCCCAGTAAATGTCTTCTTCCGGTTCCCAGATGTCCTCGCGCCCGCCGCCGAAACCGAAGGTCTTGAAGCCCATCGACTCCAGCGCGACGTTACCGGTGAGAATGATGAGGTCGGCCCAGGAGAGTTTCCGGCCGTACTTCTGCTTGATCGGCCAGACCAACCGGCGCGCTTTGTCGAGGCTCACGTTGTCCGGCCAGCTGTTGAGCGGAGCAAATCGCTGCGCTCCGGAGCCCGCGCCCCCTCGGCCATCCGCGATGCGGTACGTGCCTGCGCTATGCCACGCCATACGGATAAAGAACGGTCCATAGTGGCCGTAGTCCGCGGGCCACCACTCCTGCGATGTTGTCATCAAGGCCTGGAGGTCTTTGATCACGGCATTCAGATCAAGGCTCTTGAACTCCTCGGCATAGTTGAACTCCTTGCCCATCGGATCGGACAGCGGGGAGTGTTGGTGCAGGATCTTCAGGTTCAGTTGATTGGGCCACCAGTCTGCGTTTGTTGGGGCCCCACCGATTGTGTGTTTGCGAGCGCCGTCCGAGAACGGGCACTGGGCTTCGCCGGCCAACTTTTGCTCCTGCTTGGTGGGAACGGGCGGTGGAGCTACCGAAGTGGGTATCTTATCCATTTTGTTTACCTTCCTTACAGAATTAGTAAAAAAACTGGGCCGAACTACAAATCCTGGTTTTTCCATTCGCGTAGTCGCCGCAGGTCGCGCCATTCATCCGGCATCCACACGCCGACTACACTTAAATGGATGCGCGCGAAGCGCACTTCGTACAGAGCCCCCGGAAAATCAGTTCGCATTCGCGAAGAATCCGCTTGCCGAGGGAGCCCGAGGTAGGCTTGGGCACGTTGTACCACTCAATGTCCTCAACATTGCCGCAGCGGTCGCAGATGAAGTGGTGATGCCGCATGTCCTTCGCATCGAATCGCGCGGCGCGGCCCTCAACGGCTACTTCACGGACCAAGCCCGCCTGCACCAGGTCCCGCAGATTGTTATAAGTGGTGGCCCTTGAAGAGCGCGGATCCACGCGGTTCACGGCTTCGAAGATTTCCGCAGCCGTGGGATGCTTGTTGTCTTCCATCAAGAATGCCATCACGGCGTAGCGCTGCGGAGTGCACCGCAACCCGCTGCCTTGCAAGGATCGTTTAATCGCCTCGGCATCCATGAAGTATTTAGATTATGTCTAATCTGATATTTTGTCAAAACTTATGCTTTTGGTTGCTGCTGCAAGCAGAAGACTGGCGGCGGTGCCTGTTCTTCTTCGATATTCTTCTGTGCTCGAATCCAGCCTCAAGTTCGAACCACTGTGGTCGAGAACGGCTGTTGCGTGAACCTCTAACGATAAAAGAGAGCGCAGTGAATGTTTGCTGTCCCTTGCAGGCACAGAGTCGTGACGAAGAGAGAAGTCTTATTCCTCCCGCAATGAGTGTACCCACAAAAGAAGTGATCCATTGCCGTGCGGATCTTACTCTCGAACGACGCCAACTCATACAGCGCAAGTTATGCGAGCGATAGAAAGAATGAATCGGGCATTAAGGATCCTTTTAGGAAGCCTTGCGTAACTTTTTAGGCGACTCCACCTACCATCGTCAATAGCGCGCCACTCTGGATTATGAGAGCGCACCTATCGACGTCGGTTTTGAAAGGACACCCATGAACTGCAGATCACTTCTCTCCGCTGTGGTGCCGGCTTGTATCGCACTTCAGCTTGCCTTGCTGCCGATCCCTGCAGCGGCGCAGGAGTCGTTTGGCGGTGTTGGCGGAGTAACTCGAAACTCTGTAAGCAAGCAGCCCGTGGCGCAGGTGCAAATTATCGCGCATAACATACTCAAGGGGACCGATCACAACGCGGTGAGTGGTCTTGACGGAACATTCACGATGGCAAGGCTGGAGCCGGGAGCTTACCAAGTCGCAGCGGTCAGGGAGGGTTTTATCGCCTCCACTGCCAACGTGGAAGTCTCTGCGCCAGAGACCTATCGGATTGATTTCCTGCTCGCGGAAGAGCATCCGCCAGTGCCGGAAGCGAAGGCGTCCGCAGTTGATCCATCGATGTCGGCGGTCGTGGAAGAGCTTGCGGCGATGAAAGAGCGGATCGCACAACTTGAGGCTGCACTACGTGCGCGCACGGATTCGGCGGCACAACCCGCTGAGGCAAAATCCGCTTCCTCCGCATTGATAACTGCGCCTATGACTGCTCCAGTCCCTCAACAGGCTGCGGCGGTGGCGCCTGTTATTCAAGAAGCCCTGCAAACACCTGAAGCGACTACGGGCGTGGATAACTTCACTCCTTTTGCTTACGCTGACTTTACCTGGCTCAATGGAACGCCTCGCAACAAAGATACCGTGCTTGACACCAAGTTCTTTACGCCTGAAATCAGATTCGACACGCACTTCATGGAAGATTTCAATCAACCGAAGGACCACACCATGGGAGGTGCGACAGAGTCCTTCCGGTCCGGTGAATTCCAGTTGGAACAGGTCAGCTTTGGTGGCGACTTCCATTGGCAAAATGTTCGCGGCAGAATCCTGACCATGAACGGACTCTTTGCGTCCACAACTCCGCGCAATGACGCCAGCGCCGGGGTAGGACAGTGGGACGTACGCAGTGCTTACAAGTATGTTTCGGAAGCCTATGGCGGGTACCACTTCAATGTGAACCATGGACTGAACGTGGACGCAGGCATCTTCGTCTCATACATCGGCTTGTTCAGCTATTACAACTTCGATAACTGGACCTATCAGCCGTCGTTCGTGTCCTCGAACACTCCCTGGTTCTTCAACGGACTACGCATCCAGTGGTTCCCCACGAACAAGCTGAAGATCGAGCCGTGGATTATCAACGGCTGGCAGTCTTATAACAAGTTCAATGGCCATATGGGTCTCGGCGGACAGATCATGTATCGCCCTCACGAGTGGCTCTCGATGGTCTTCAACAACTATGGCAATGGTACGGATACATTAGGTGTCCCCGGCCGTTCCCGCCTCCACACCGATGACAGCGTCGAGGTCCGGTATCTCAACCGTCCCACATCGAAGGGCATTGACAAGATGGCGTTCTCCTTCACGGCCGATGCGGGATGCGAATACGGCGGAGGGGTAACTTGCCACGGTGGCAAGGCTGGTCCCAAGCAGTCCTTCCTTGGCTGGATGATTTACAACAGGGCTTGGTGGGGCAAGGACAAATATGCCCTTACGCTCGGCGGCGGCCAGATGAACAACCCCGGTCGGTATCTCACGCTACTGCCGCCCATCAATGGAGCCGATGCTATTTCCGGCTCCCCCTACTTCCTGGAGGCTCCGGGCCTGAAGGCGCATATGTGGGATACAACGGCCAATTTCCAGTACATGCCCAAGCAATACATCACCTGGTGGATGGAGGCTGGATTACGGCACTCGGATATTCCGTACTGGACGGGACGTCAGGGCATTACGCCTCCTGGCGGAAATACTGGCTCGCCTGGCGAATTCGTCTGCACGAACGGAACAACGTCCGTCGCATCACCCGACGGGACGTGTAGTGGAGGCATGACTCCGTGGAACCCGGATCTCCGCCATGGCCAGGGCACCGTGAGCGCCGGAGTAATGGTCAAGTTCTAACGCAGTGCTTCCGCGAGATTCGTTAACCGCGACAGTCTGTGGCGACACGTGCGATTACCCCGCTCATGTCGCCGCATCCTGCCCACCTCTACGCGGGTTGGAGGCTCTTATGAATAACAACGCTGCCAAAACAGGTTTTCTTGTCACGCTGGCTTTATCGATGATGTTCCTCGGAGGCTGCCGAGGAGTGCAGGCCAGCGCATCGGCGGAGGCGCCGCCTCCGGCAAAGGTCGTCAACGCTTTCGACGTCAGTCTCTTTTCAGTCGAACATCCGGAGCAGTTCCCGATCGCCACTGCAACGTCACAGGACGCGGCTCCTGAACTGGTGGTCACAGGCAGCGTGAATCCTGACATTGCCCGCAGCGTTCCGGTCATCTCTCTGGTATCCGGCCGGGTCATGGCCATTCATGCGCGACTGGGCGACAGGGTGAAGAAGGGCCAACTCCTGTTGACCGTACGAAGTGACGACGTCTCTGGGGCCTTTTCGAATTACCGGAAAGCCATGGCGGACGAGGTTTTGGCTCGTACCCAGTCAGAACGCGCAAGGGACTTGTATAGGGAAGGCGCAATTGCCCTCAATGACCTTCAGATTGCTCAAGACACGGAAGACAAGGCCAAGGTGGACATTGAGACCATGAGCGAACATCTTCGTCTGCTCGGGAATGACCCCGATCACCCCAACAGCATGGTCAACATTTTCGCTCCGGTCTCCGGAGTTATCACCGACCAGCAAGTGACGAACGCGGCCGGTGTGCAAAGCCTATCCACGAATCCCTTCACGATCTCCGATCTTTCGATTGTTTGGATCGTCTGCGACGTGTATGAGAACGACTTGCCCAACGTTCGCATTGGCGACACTGCCGAGATTCGTCTGAACGCCTACCCCGATCGAGTTTTTAAGGGTTCAGTCAGCAACATTGGCGCGGTGCTGGATTCGAACATCCGTACGGGCAAGGTCAGGATTGAGGTCAGCAATCCGGGAATCATGAACCTTGGAATGTTTGTCACGGCTACGTTCCGCGGTCGCAAGAAGGAGACGCACACGGTCGTGCCGGCGTCAGCCATTCTGCACCTGCATGACCGCGACTGGGTCTATGTACCCGCGCCAGACAAGAAGTTTCGCAGGGTCGAGGTGGCCAGCGGAGATCCCCTGCCAGGCAACCTGCAGCAGATCAAATCCGGGATCGAGCCAGGCCAGCAGGTGGTGGAAAACGCCATGGTTCTCGACCACGTAATCGCAATTAACCAATGACATCGAATGGCGCCCTTGCTACGGAGAAAGCATGATTCGTAAGCTTGTAGATTTTGCGCTGAACAACCGTTTTGTTGTGATCGCGATTGTGCTCCTGCTGACGGCATGGGGAATCGTTTCTTTTCACAATCTGCCGGTCGAAGCCTACCCGGACATCGCCGATAACTATGTCACGGTCATTACCCAGTGGCCGGGCCGCTCCGCAGAGGAGGTGGAGAAGCAGGTCACAATTCCAGTTGAGATACAGATGAACGGAATTCCTCATCTGTCGTTCCTGCGCTCGGAGTCGATTTTTGGTCTGTCATACGTGATCATGATTTTCGACGATAGCTCAGTCAATGACTGGAACCGGCAGAAGGTGCTGGAGCGGCTCACGCAGGTGAGTTTGCCAACCGGCCTGCAACCGCAGATCGGAACCGACTGGAGCACGGTTGGGCAAATCTACTGGTACACACTGAGAAGCACAAATCCGAAGTATGACTTGATGGAACTGCGCTCCATTGAAGACTGGACTCTCGAGAAGGAATTCAAGTCGGTCCCGAACGTTGTCGATGTTTCCGACTTCGGTGGAACTGTCCGGGAATACCAGGTGCGGGTAGATCCAAACAAGTTGGTGTCGTACGGATTGAGCATCGGCCAGGTAGAACAACAGCTCACGAACAACAATATCAACGCGGGTGGCAGCTTCGTCGAGAGCGGCCTGCAGCAGATGAACGTTCGCGCCCTCGGACTCTTCGGCAATGTGAATGATATCGAGGAGACAGTTCTCAAGACGCAGAAAGGCACGGCTCTCCGAGTAAAGGACATCGCCGAGGTTGCGCAAGGCCCCAAGATCCGCCTGGGACACATGGCCCGCGCGAACCACATGGAGGACGGACGGATCATTGATGAGCCCGACGTCATTCAGGGCGTTGTTCTGATGCGCAAGGGAGCGGATGCGGGGCCTACGCTGGAGTCGATCCACAAGAAGGTGAATGAGCTTAACAACGGCATCCTGCCTCCGGGTGTCAAGGTTGTTCCAATGCTCGACCGCGCCGATCTTCTGCACTACACGCTGCACACGGTAATGCACAACCTGGGCGAGGGAATGATTCTGGTAACGATCGTTCTCTTCCTGTTTCTGGGGAATTTCCGCGCCGCGTTGATCGTGGCCCTTACGATTCCGTTCTCGTTGTTGTTCGCCTCCATCTGGCTCGATCTCAGTCACGTTCCCGCCAACCTGCTTTCGCTTGGCGCGCTTGATTTTGGAATGGTGGTGGACGGCGCGGTAGTCATGGTGGAGAACACCGTCCGGCGTATCAACAAGAACAACCAAAGTGCCGTTCCAAAGCCTGTCGCCCAAGTTATCCGCGAGGCTACTCACGAAGTCCAGCGTCCTGTGTTTTACGCCATTGCCATCATCATCACTGCCTACATGCCGATCTTCACTCTGCAGCGGGTAGAAGGACGCCTGTTCCGGCCCATGGCCCTGACAGTTGCATTCGCTCTTCTGGGTGCGCTGACTTTCTCCATTCTTATCGCCCCGGTCCTTTCCAGCGTGTTCTTCCGCAAGGGAGCGCGGGAGTGGCGCAACCCGGTCATGGAGTTTCTGACCGAGCGCTATCGAACCAATCTGCGTTGGGCCATTGAGCATCGCTGGATTACTCTCAGCGTTGGAATCGCCGCCGTCGCTGTATCGGCATTTCTGGCGTTCAGTGGAGTGATTGGTTCTGAGTTTCTTCCGCATCTCGACGAAGGCGCAATCTGGGCTCGCGGCACGCTCGCTGACAGCACCAGTCTCACCGAGGGAACGCGCTTTACAGACCAGGCGCGCCTGATTTTCGCGTCCTTCCCTGAGGTAACCAAGGTCGTGTCAGAGGTGGGGCGTCCTGACGACGGAACCGATACCGGCGGCTTCGGGAATACGGAATATTTCGTTGACCTCAAACCGAAGGACCAGTGGCGGCCGGTGTTCCATCGGGACAAGGAAGAGCTGATCGCCGCTATGAATCGCGAGATCAGTAAGCTCCCGGGGGCGCTTTGGAATTTCTCACAGCCCATCGAAGATAACGTGGGTGAAACAGTCACTGGGACAAAAGGTCAACTGGCGCTCAAGCTCTTCGGGAAAGACCTCAAGACGCTGGATGAAAAAGGCGACGAAGTCGCCGCCGCCATGGCGCATGTGCCAGGGCTAGCCGACCTCAAGTTCTTCCATACCCTCGGCCAACCGAATCTCAACTTCACCATCGACCGAAAAGCGGCGGCGCGATTTGGAATCAATGTGGCAGACATTCAGGATGCTATCCAAACCGCGGTCGGCGGCAACGCTGTCAGCCAGGTGCTCATTGGGGAGGAGCGCTACGACGTGGCAGTGCGATACCAGGCTCCGTACCGCGACACCGGGAAAGCGATTGCCAACATCCGCCTGCTTTCCCCATCGGGCGAAAGAGTCTCTCTGTCTCAACTCACCAGGGTAACGGTGCAAGACGGCGCCTATGACATCTATCGCGAAGGCAACAGCCGCTATGCCGCAATCACGTTCAGCGTAAGGGGGCGGGATTTAGGGAGCACGGTGGCGGACGCCATGCGGCAGGTCAGCCAAAAGGTGAAGCTGCCGGAAGGCTATCGGCTTGATTGGTCGGGAGAATATGAGAGCGAGAAGCGCGCGGAAGCGCGCCTGCTGGTTGTGGTGCCGCTCACCATTCTGCTGATCGTCATCATCCTCTACACCATGTTCCGTTCGTTCAAATGGGCCATGCTGATTCTCGTCAACGTCCTGCTCGCGCGCGTGGGCGGACTGCTGGCGCTCCTGATCACTCATACCAACTTCAGCGTCTCATCAGGCGTTGGCTTCCTTGCATTGTTCGGCGTCTCCGTGCAAACCGGAGTGATCATGCTCGAATACATCAATCAGCGCCGCGCACAAGGGCACTCGATCACGGATGCGGCGGTGGAAGGAGCCGTGCTCCGGCTTCGGCCCATCATGATGACCATGCTGGTGGCGACCTTGGGCCTATTGCCTGCCGCGCTCTCGCACGAAATCGGCTCCGATTCGCAGCGGCCATTTGCCATCGTGATCGTCGGCGGTCTCATTTCTGACCTGGTGATGAGTATTATCCTGCTGCCCACTTTGTACGTGTGGATGGCGAGAGATGGGGACAAACTCCCCATCCCGGAGGATTCCTTTGAAAGCTAAACGTGCAGCTTTGTACTCTACCCTTGTCCGTAGAGCCTGGGTGGCGTCCGCTTTGTTCGCCTGGATACTGTGTTCAGGCTACGTTTCCGGGCAGACGACTCCAGCGCCAGTGACGGTCACTTTGGACCAGGCGATCCAGATGGCGCTGCAGCACAATCACAATCTTCTGGCGGCTCGGACGACGATACAACAGAACGAGGCGCAGGAGGTCACTGCGAACCTCCGCCCCAACCCCACCTTGTTCACCGACTGGGAATACTTGCCTCTGTCCAACACAAATCAAAGTCTGGGCATGAGTTTACCCGATTACCTCCACAACTCGACGGAGGGCGACATTGGCTTGAGTTATCTGTTTGAACGCGGCAGAAAACGGCAGCACCGCCTCAAGGCTGCTCAGGATGCAACGGCGGTAACGCGCTCCCAGGTCAGAGACAATGAACGCAACCTGTCATTGCAAGTTGGACAGCTATTCATCAATGTGCAACTCGCTCAGTCCACCCTCGATCTTGCCCTGCAGGACCTGAAGAGCTTCAGTACAACGGTGGACATTGGCGAAAAGCAATTCAAGGCTGGCGGAATCAGCGAGAACGACTACCTGAAGATCAAACTTCAGTTGCTGCAATTCCAGCAAGATGTTCAGCAGGCCCAGCTCGCGAAGGTCCAGGCGCTATCCGATCTGCGGCAACTGATAGGCTACGAATCCGTACCCGGCAATTATGATGTGGCGGGCGCATTCGATTACCAGCCCCTCCCCCTCGCGCTCGCAGACCTACAGACAAAAGCTCTGGATAATCGCCCGGATCTTCGCGCGGCCATATTAGGGGTTACCGCTGCCGACAGCCAGATCGAACTTGCGAAAGCCGACGGAAAAGTTGATGTGACAGCTTCAAGCAACTATTCGCACGTCAATTCCATTAGTGCCGCTACCTTCGCGGTGAGCGTTCCACTTCCGTTCTTCAATCGCAACCAGGGTGAAATTGCCCGGACGAAACACGTCTTGACCCAGGCTCAGCAACTGCAGGCAGCGGCGCGAGGGCAGGTAATGACCGACGTGAGGGATGCGTACGAGGCGCTGCAAACCAGTGATCAAATCGCTCAATATTACCGGTCCAGTTATCTGGAGGTGGCACAGAAGAGCCGCGATATCAGCGAGTATTCCTACCATCGCGGCGCCGCGAGCCTCCTCGACTTCCTCGATGCCGAGCGCAGCTTTCGGGCTACGCAATTGGCATGGCGCCAGGCAATCGCTGCTTACCTGGCCGCGCTTGAACAGCTTCGCGACGCGGTAGGAACCCGGAGTCTGCCGTGATTCACTATCCTTCGCAACATGGCGCGAAAGGGAGTCTATGACCAGAGAAGAGATTCGTGCGCGCATCGCGGAGATCGGCATTATTCCTGCCGTTCATGTGTACTCCGAGAGTGAAGCCCTGTTTGCTGCCGAGGCGGTCAGCGGCGGCGGAATTCCCATCGTCGAGATCACAACGACCACTCCCGGCGCGGTCAATGTGATCGGCGAACTCATGCGCTACAGCACGGAAACCATTGTCGGCGCAGGCACTTTGTCAGACGTTGAAACGGCGCGCCGTTGTCTTGATGCCGGTGCCGCATTTCTGACCACGACGGGCCCCGATCTGGAGATCGTGGAATTTGCGGTGAAACGAGGGGTTGTGGTTCTGTCCGGAGCTTTGACGCCCGGCGAGGTAATGGCTTCCTGGAAGGCTGGTTCGGATTTTGTCAAAGTGTTTCCGTGCTCGCCGATGGGTGGCCCTGACTACATCCGCGCTTTAAGAGTACCCTTCCCCCAGATTCCGCTGATCGCGTCAGGAGGCGTGACTCAGCAGAATGCAGCGGATTTCATCCTTGCGGGAGCGGTTGCGCTGGGCATTGGGCAGCACCTGATCCACCAGAACGCAATCAGGCTCCGCCAGCGGGAACGCATCCACGAATTGGCGCGGCGCTACAGAAAGATAGTGAGCGACGCGCGCGCCCAGCAGCCAAAATAACTTGTCTCGGAATGGCCTGAGCGGTTTTAGAGTTGCTGTATCCATCTCAAGGGTGTCATTCCGAGCTCCGCGAGGAATCCCAGCGCCGTTCAAATATCTTGTGCCGCCTCGATGGCGCTTCAACCATCCGCTTCCATGACCTTTCGCAAACCTGGCCTATCCACCAAGCCCTTGGTACATCGAGAACAGGCAATCCGCATGAGCGCACGTGTCAGGGTTCAGAGATCAGGAAGCAGCAATCCGGGATCGCAGAATTCATACTTGACACCAACAGAAAATCCACTACCATATGGTTGTGGATAAGTTGGGCACAACATTCGCGGCTTTGTCTGATCCCACCCGTAGGGCGATGATCGAACGACTCTCACATGGGCCTGCCTCCGTGCGTGGATTGACGGAACCGTTTGCACTCTCGCAGCAGATGATTTCAAAACATATTGCCTACCTGGTTCGGGCGCGGATTGTGATCAAGACGAAGCGTGGACGAGAGAGCGTGTGCACGCTCAGGCCGGAGGCGATAAAAACAGTCAGCGACTGGGCGATCAGCTATCGCCGATTCTGGGAAGAGAGTTTCGACAAGTTGGATGCGGTTGTGAATCAAATGAAGAAAACGGAGGTCGGAGATGAAAAAAAACACGGTTAACGAGACAGAGCGGATGGTTGTCACAAGAGTTTTTGATGCCCCACGAGAACTGGTCTGGAAGGCGTGGACAGATCCGAAATATGTGATGCAGTGGTGGGGGCCGAAGGGTTTTACTGCGCCCTTTTGCGAGATCGATTTTCGCGTGGGAGGAAAATTCCTCTGCTGCATGAGAGCGCCGGATGGGCAGGAGTTCTGGAATGGTGGCGAATACCACGAGATTACTCTGCACGAGAAGATCGTCTCCTCCATGTACTTTTCCGACGCGAAGGGAAACAAGGTTGAGCCTGCGCAATATGGAATAGAACATGAGGCCATAGACGGTGCGTACGACGTGACCATCTTTGAGGATCTCGGAAACGGCCAGACGAAACTCACCTTCATTGGAAATGAACCCATGGAGAGCGCAAAGAATAGCGGGCAAG
>Ga0302320_10000430_pt1 | contig 99515 bp, 85 predicted proteins | sample Bog_T0_3_FD_202130 | JGI IMG/M metagenome (GOLD analysis project Ga0302320, IMG submission 202130) | Peat permafrost microbial communities from Stordalen Mire near Abisko, Sweden - Bog_T0_3 | ecosystem: Environmental > Terrestrial > Soil > Wetlands > Peat | place: Sweden: Abisko, Stordalen Mire... | reverse complement strand
AAAATTCGATTCCCACGGGTCGGGCGGCAGCAGCGGGCCAGTCTTGGCAAAGTTCGATTCCCACGGGTCGGGCGGCAGCAGCGGGCCAGTCTTGGCAAAGTTCGATTCCCATGGATCGGGCGGCAGCAGCGGGCCAGTCTTGGCAAAATTCGATTCCCACGGGTCGGGCGGCAGCAGCGGGCCAGTCTTGGCGAAGTTCGATTCCCACGGGTCGGGCGGCAGCAGCGGACCAGTCTTCGCGAAGTTCGATTCCCACGGGTCGGGCGGCAGCAGCGGGCCGGTCTTGGCAAAGTTCGATTCCCACGGGTCGGGCGGCAGCAGCGGACCAGTCTTGGCAAAGTTCGATTCCCACGGGTCGGGCGGCAGCAGCGGGCCAGTCTTGGCAAAATTCGATTCCCACGGGTCGGGCGGCAGCAGCGGGCCGGTCTTCGCAAAATTCGATTCCCACGGGTCGGGCGGCAGCAGCGGGCCGGTCTTCGCAAAATTCGATTCCCACGGGTCGGGCGGCAGCAGCGGGCCGGTCTTGGCAAAATTCGATTCCCACGGGTCGGGCGGCAGCAGCGGACCAGTCTTGGCAAAGTTCGATTCCCACGGATCGGGCGGCAGCAGCGGGCCGGTCTTGGCAAAATTCGATTCCCACGGGTCGGGCGGCAGCAGCAGGCCGGTCTTCGCAAAATTCGATTCCCACGGGTCGGGCGGCAGCAGCGGGCCGGTCTTCGCGTTGGCGCAATTCACCGCCGATGGCCCAGCCGCCGTGATAGAAATCATCTTGCACTGGCAGATGTTCCATGCAAACGCCGCTGTCAACAAAGTCAACGTCGCGAAACGCACTAAATAGATCTGTTTTTTCCGCATTTGCCTGCTCCTTTTGGCCTTGGCAATCACCCGAATCACGCGGTTGGATGCCTGCATTGCAACAGCAACGCACTAGAGGTACCAAAACTAGGTACCCTCTTTGAAGTCTACCCTAGTACCTTCTAAAAATGCCACGAAAAGTGAGGGCAAATCTACTGCCTTTAGGAGGTATTAGAGTCCTATGGCATCAGGTTAACACCTGATGCTGGGACTATTTGTCACGATAAGGATGACTCGTGCGGTGGAAGGCCTGCTCCGGAAAATCCGGCGTCGGATTGAACAATGGCTGGCGCGGGGGCGTTAACCGCATGTCCGCGGACACCTCATCGAGCATTGCCAGGGTACAGATCCGGCTCTCCATGGCGAATGCCGTCAGCAACAGATTGTCGCAAACCCCGTTGATCAGGCGGGGCATGCCCTGTGTTCTGCGATGTATTTCTTGCATCACTTCGGGGGCGATGATGTTCTGTTCGGCCACGCCGGCGTATTCGCAACGGGTGTTGATATAGGCAATGGTTTCGTTTAGCTCGAAACCATGCAAAACACAGCGCAGAGCAATCCTTTGTTTCAGTTGGCGGTACGCCGGATCTTCCAGTTTGTGGTCCAGCTCCTGCTGGCCGGCAAGAATGATCTGTAGCAATTTACCACGGCGGGTCTCCAGGTTTCCCAGCAGCCTGATTTCTTCCAGCACATCCCAACCGAGATTGTGGGCTTCGTCCACGATGAGGACCGTAGTCCGGCCGGCAGTGGCGCGCTCCATCAGCAGGTGGTTCAGGGAGAGCAAAACCTCCGTTTTGGACAGCCGGTTGCAGTGCAAATCCAGATCGTACGCCAGCATCTCGAAGAACTGCTCCACGGTCAGGCGGGAGTTAAACAGGGACGCAAAGGCGACCCGCTGCGCATTCAGATAATCGCGCAGGCACTCCAGCATGGTGGTTTTTCCGGTGCCCACCTCGCCGGTGAGCACGATGAAGCCCTTGCGGGTTTGCACTCCGTAGATCAGGCTGGACAGCGCTTCCTCATGCTGCGCGCTCCGAAACAGGAACGCCGGATCGGGGCTCATGTCGAACGGGGTCTTCGAGAAGCCGAAAAAGGCGGTGTACATAAGGCGCGGCGGCGTGCCCGGACAGCTAGAATCTTAGCATGGAACGGCTTGGGCTCTCCGCTCCCTGACGGCCGCGGCTCTGTTAAGAGCGCCGGCTTACTTGCAGCGGCGGGTGCGACGCCCGCGGCGGGGCAGCGATGCCGCCTTGCCACAGCAGCGGATTGTCCGCGCCGCGATCGAGGCGGGAAAAGATCTCCGCCAGAATCTCCGGAACCTCGAAGACGGCCGAGTTGCGAACCGCAGCGGCTTGCGCGCGGTACTGGATGTACCGGGCCGGCCGCAACAGTTCGCGAACGGCATCCGCCACTTTGGTGAAACTGCTCACTACCACGCCTGCGCCCTGCTCCAGTATCCATTCCGCGTTGTAGCGTTCGTGGGCCAGCGTCCACGCGTTCGATTCCACCACCACGGGGAGCCGCATGGCCAGCGCCTCGCTGAGGCTGCCGGGGCCGGGCTTGCCGATGAAATAGTCGCCCAGAGACATGAAGTACGGCACGTCTTTCGTAAAGCCTTCGATCCGCAGCGGCATGCGCGGGTCATGCTCCCGCAGCGCCCATAGCGCGCGCGCGGCCGCCTGGTGTTTACCACAAAGCAGGATCAACTGCGTCTTCAGATCGGACTGGTTCAGCGCCTTGGCGATTTTGACCATCTCCATCGAGCCCTCGCCGCCGAACATCACGATGCCGGTGGGCCGGCCGGGGTCGAGGCCGAGGCGGGTCAGTTCGCGCGCGCGATCCACGGCCAGCGGCTGGTGGAAGCGCGGATTGAGGATCATGCCCGAGACCTGGAAAATGTGGGAAGGCGCAAGCCCCAGCGCGCGCGCCTGGTCCACCGCGCGCCGCGATCCGCAGATCACGTACTGTTCCTGCCGCTCGATCCAGAAGTGCGGCGGGTAGTCGGCGATGTCGGTCAGGATGGTCACCAGCGGCGTTCCCGGCCACGCCCGGTCGAGCGCCTGCTTGAACGCGCGGTTGTAATGCGGGATCAGCGAGACCACCATGTCCGGCCGCGAAGCCGCCCAGTGCCGCTCCAGAATGCGCACCTCGGCCGAGTGAAACAGGCGGATGGCGGCGTGCATCACCGGCACCAGTTGCGCCGTGCCGAGAGTCCATCCGCGCCGCAGCATGATGTTGTAGACGTCCTGGAAATCGATGCCGGTCGACTTGCGGATGACGTCGATCGAATGGAACAAGTCCTGCACCGAGTGCGTGCGGATGTCCCACGGCCGGCGCTCGCCCGAAATCACCTCGGCCAGCGCGGTGGCGGCGGCGCGATGTCCGCCGCCGGCATCGATGTAAATGAATTCGATGGCACGCCTCATGGTTGCGACCCGCCGCCTTCCGCGCGCAACGCCGCGAAGGGCGCCGCTCGCTTGGCGATCGCGGCGGGGCCCGGCTGCACGCCCGCGGCCAGGCAGCCGGAATTCCCCGTCATCCCAGCGGCCCGCAGGGCCACCACAGCGGGTTGAAACGCCGCCACGACGGGCCTCCCAATCCAGCACGCCGGCGGCTGCAACTCGAAAATCCAGGCCAGCGTGGCGCCTGTATCGTAGGTGAACACCGAAGCGGCGATTTCGCCCGCCGCCACGCCGGGGCCGGCCAGAATCCACGGAATCTCAATTTCGGCCAGCGAATTCTTGCCGTGGTTGTGCCCCTTGCCACCGTGATCCGACGTCACCAGCACGAAGGTGGACTCGAGTGCGCCGGCCTCGCGCAGCATGTCGAGAATGGCGCCGATCTGCCGGTCGGCTTCTTTCACCGCGCGGTAGTATTCGCGGCTCGACCAGCCCGAGTGATGCCCCGCGTGATCCACGTTATCCAGGTGGATGAAGAGCAGCTCGGGCCGGTACCGCTTCCAGTATTCGATAGCCGCCTGCGCGGTCCGTTCCGGGCCGCGCTGGTGCTCCATCACATCCGGCACGTTGCGCTCCACCAGCTTGGCGAAGCCGGGCCAGTCATGAAATATGGCGATGCGGCTGGCCGGCCGCTGGGCACGCAAAGCGCCGAAAATGTTTGGAAAGCCGCCGGATTCGTCCTGGCAGGCGGGCGCGATTTCCTGCATCCGCTTCAGGTAACCGTTGGAAGTGATGCCGTGCTGCTCCGGCCCGGACGCGCTAATCATCGACATCCAGTTGGGGCTGCTGAGCGTGGGCATCACGCCACGCGCTTCCAGGCTCCACGCCCCGCGCGCCATCAGCCCGCGCAGCGCTGGCCCGCCGGCCGTGACCACGCCATCGATGCTGAGCCCGTCCACGCCGATGACGATGGCGTGTGGCTCCCCTTCCTCAAATTGCCGCGCGGATGCCGCCGCGCAACCCAACACCAGAACAGCGATTGCGATTCGTCGCATTTACTCCCCGTTACTTCAAGTAACATGCGGGCCGATTCGGTTCCGTTACAGTCCCAAGAAGGTTGCGTTTCCGGATTGCAACGCGAATCACACAGCAGCGCAGACTGGGTTTTTTGGACCTGTCGAGCCGTGCGGAGCGCCGGCTGCGCCGCTACTTTTCACCGGATGTTTATTCGTTTGAAACCAAGCTGGGTCAGGCTGGAGGCGCAACCTCGGCAAGTCCGGAGCGGATGCATTCCTTGCAGTGGCACCAGGAGTGCGGGCGAACAGTGCCGTGACGATCGCGGAAGGCCTCGGCTACCAGTTCGGCCACATGATCCATACCTACCGCAACGTCCACGATAAAATGCATAGAGATGCCGACGAGTTCATTAGCTCAAGATACCCGCACTGATATTGTGGTCCGGCGCTCCTCCCGCCGCGTGGCAGGAGCCTGCCGTTGAGCGCCCCAGAAAAGTTCGATCGGCTGGTTGCCCTGATGGCCCGCTTGCGCGCGCCCGGCGGCTGCCCGTGGGACCGTGAGCAGACCTTCGACAGCATCAAGCCCCACACGCTGGAAGAGACCTACGAGGTGCTCGACGCCATCGACCGCCGCGACTGGCCCGATCTCGCGGAAGAGCTCGGCGACTACATTCTGCAGGCTGTCTTCTATGCGCAGATGGCCGCCGAACAGGGACTCTTCACCATCGAAGACGCGCTGGACGCCATCAATCAAAAGCTGCTGCGCCGTCACCCGCACATCTTCGGCGACGAATCGGCCGAAACCGCCGGCGATGTGAGGCGCATCTGGAGCGAAGTCAAGGCCGCGGAAAAGGCCGCGCAAGGGCGTGAACAGGAAAGCCTGCTGGCCGGTGTGCCGCGCATTCTGCCCGCGCTGGTGGAGGCGCAGCAGATTACCGCGCGCGCCGCTCAAGTGGGATTCGATTGGGAGAACCCCGAACAGGTGCTCGACAAGCTGCACGAGGAACTCGGCGAATTCGCCGAAGCGCGCCGCGGCGGATCGCACGCCGAGTTGGAAGGCGAACTCGGCGACCTGCTATTCGTGCTGGTCAACCTGGCGCGCTTCGTGAAGGTGGATCCCGAACAGGCGCTGCGCGCGACCAATGCCAAGTTCCGCCAGCGCTTCGGCTACATCGAGCGCAAGCTGGCCGAGCGCGGCAAGAAGCCGAGCGATGCGACGATTGAGGAAATGGAGGCGCTGTGGCAGGAAGCCAAGCGGTGATCGACATTCGGCTGCTGCGCGACCTATCCCAGTTCGCCGGCGTGGTCGAGTTGCAGAAAGAGATCTGGGGCTTCGATCCGATCGACCTGCTGCCCATGCGATTTCTGGTGGTGCTCGACAAAGTGGGCGGCCACATTTTCGGCGCTTACGACGGCGACCGCCTGATCGCTTTCTGCTTCGCCATCCCCGGCGTCAAGCCCGGTCCGACGCCGTACCTGCACAGCCACATGCTGGGCGTGCTGCCGGAATACCGCGATTCCGGCATCGGCCGCCGCCTCAAGCTTCTCCAGCGCGAGGATGCGCTCGCCCGCGGTATCGGCCTGATTGAATGGACCTTCGATCCGCTCGATCTGAAGAACGCTTTCTTCAACATGGAGCGTCTCGGCGCCATCGTGCGCCGCTACGCGGAAAATCAGTACGGCATCACGGCTAGCCCACTGCATGGTGGTTTGCCGACGGATCGCTGCACCGCGGAATGGTGGCTGGATTCGCCGCGCGTGCGCGGGATTCTGGATGGTGCGCGGCCGCCGGTTCACGCCGTCGAACGCATTTCGTTTCCCGCCGATATCGCGGAGATTCGCAGCCAGGACGTCGCCCGCGCGCGTGAAATTCAAAAAGCCAATGCCGCGCTGTTTCAAAATGCGTTTGCGCGCGGCCTGGCGGTAACCGGCTTCGAACGCGGCGCGACTGCCGGAACCTATCTGCTGGAGCCTTGGCAATGAAGATCGAGCGCATCACCCTGCGGCAGATCCGCATGCCGCTGGTACACTTCTTCGAAACCAGCTTCGGCCGCACGTCCGAGCGCCACATCATTTTGGTGGAAGCGCAGGCGGGCGGCATTTCCGGCTGGGGTGAAGTGACGGCCGGCGAGAACCCTTTTTACAACGAGGAATGGACCGAATCGGCGTGGCGGATTCTGCGCGATTACGCCGCCCCGCGCGTGCTGGGCCGCGAGCTCGACGGGCCGGAGGCGGTTTACCCGCTCACCGCCCACATACGCGGCCACAACATGGCCAAAGGCGGCCTGGAAGCCGCCGCGTGGGACCTGGCCGCACGCATGGAAGGCGTGCCGCTTTGGAAAAAGATCGGCGGCGGCGCGCGGCGCGAAATTCCGTGCGGAGTCTCCATAGGCATCCAGGATTCGGTCGAAGAGTTGCTCGAGACCATCGAGCGCGAACTGGCCGCCGGTTATCAGCGCATCAAAATGAAGATCAAGCCCGGCTGGGACGTCGACGTGGTGGGGCGCGTGCGCGAACGTTTTCCGCTTGTCAAACTGATGGCGGACGCCAACTCCGCTTACACGCTCGCCGACGCCGACCATCTGCGCAGGCTGGACGATTTTTACCTGATGATGATCGAGCAGCCGCTCGCGCACGACGACATCATCGACCACGCCGAGTTGCAGGCGCGCTTGCAGACGCCCATCTGCCTGGACGAATCCATTCGCAGCGCGCACCACGCCGCCCAGGCCATCCGGCTGCGCGCGTGCCAAATCCTCAACATCAAGCTGGGGCGCGTGGGCGGCTTCGGCGAAGCGCGGCGCCTGCACGACGTGGCTCAGGCCGCGGGCATCCCAGTGTGGTGCGGCGGCATGCTGGAAGCCGGCATCGGCCGCGCGCACAACGTGGCGCTGGCCACGCTTCCCAATTTCGTGCTGCCCGGCGACGTCTCCGCCAGCCGCCGCTACTGGCAGCGGGACATCGTCGAACCGGCGGTCGAAACCACACCGCACGGCACCATCGAAATTCGGGACGAGCCGGGTTTCGGCTACGCGCTCGATCGCGAATTCATCGCCGCTATCACTGTGCGCGAGGAGACGGCAGGTTGAACGCCTTCTTCTCGCTGCTCCGCGGTAACCGCAACTACCGTTTCATGTGGGTGGGCCAGATCGTAAGCGAAATCGGCGACCACTTCAACAACATCGCCGTGTTCAGCCTGGCCGTGGCGGCCACACGCTCCGGCATGGTGGTGAGCGGCGTGATGCTCTCGCGCGCCATTCCGGCCATGCTGATCGGGCCCGCCGCCGGCGTGGCGCTGGACCGCCTCAACCGCAAGCAGGCGATGATCGCGAGCGACCTCATCCGCGCCGTGGTCTCGCTCGGCTTCATCCTGGCCATCGGCCGGGGCGACACCTGGCTGCTCTATTCGTTGAGCGCGCTATTGATGGGCGCCTCGCCCTTTTTCACCGCCGGGCGCTCCGCCATTCTGCCCGCCATCGCCACTCGCGAGGAACTGCATACCGCCAATTCGCTCACCCAAACCACGGGGTGGACTACGCTCACCATCGGCACCTTCCTCGCCGGCGTCAGCGTGATGCAGTTCGGCTACCGCTGGGCCTTCGTGGGCAATGCGCTCTCGTTTCTGATTTCCGCGTTATGTATTTCGCGCTTGCGTTTGCCCGGGCGCGGCTTCTATCCGCCGCGGCGCTCCCTCACCGAAGCCGAAATCGTCCGGCCATGGCACGAGTACAAAGAGGGCCTGCGCTACATGCGCGGGGTGCCGCTGGTGATGGGGCTTTTGCTGATCAATGTCGGCTGGGCCTCCGGCGGCGGCACGGCGCAAATACTCTTCACCATTTTCGGCGAGATCGTTTTCAACCGCGGCCCCGCCGGCCTGGGCACCATCTGGAGTTTCGCCGGGCTCGGCCTGCTGGCGGGCGGCGCGCTCGGCTATGCGTTCGGCCGCGGCCTCAGCTTCACCAATTACAAGCGCGCCATCGTGGTTTGTTACATCGTCCACGGCGGCTCTTACGTTCTGTTCAGCCAGATGCGCAGCTTCGGCTGGGCGCTGTTCTTCATCGCGCTTTCGCGCGCCGGCGTGGCCATGAGCTCGGTGCTCAACATGTCGCAACTGCTGCGGATCGTCCCCGATGCATTGCGCGGACGCGTCTTCGCCACCATGGAATCGGTGACCTGGTCGGTGATGCTGATTTCGATGACGCTGGCCGGCATCGGCTGCGAATACTGGAACCCGCGCACCATTGGCGCCATTGCCGGCGTGCTCAGTTCCTCGACCGCCCTGTTCTGGGGCTGGGCCCACTTCACCGGCCGCCTCCCCGAGCCCGAACGCCTCGGCGTGGAACCGGAAGAAATCGAGGTTCATCCAGAGCCGGCGGCGTGAATCGTCGGGCGCTTGGGAGCCTCGTTGCATAGTAGCTGCACTGACCGCTCCCGGTGGTCGCGGCTCCGTTGCGCGGTGCGCGGCGTTTGGAATCTCAGGCGGCCCGTTTTGGAATGACGTCCCGCTCGATAACGGCCTGATCGATGGAATCCAGATCGAAACGGTTCTGGATGTTCAGCCAGTACTGCGCCGAGGTGCCAAAGTAACGTCCCAGCCGCGCGGCCGTGTCCGCCGTGATGCCGCGCTTCCCATTCACAATCAAGCTGATCCGGTTCGCCGGCACACGGATCGCCTGCGCCAGTCCGTTGATGCTGATCCCTTCATCCTTCATGTCTTCGAGCAAAATCCTGCCGGGGTGAATCGGCGGCAGCTTCTTATCGCCCTTAGTGGTAGTCGGTGATTTCGACATCGGTCGGTCCTTTTGCTTTCCATTTGAAGCAGATTCGGTATTGGTCGTTGATCCGGATGCTGAACTGGCCTTTGCGGCTGCCGCTCAATGCTTCCAGCCGGTTGCCACGAAGCGCCCGCAGGTCTTCGAGCGTAGTTGCCGAGTCGAGCCGGATCAGTCGAGTCCGAACCTGCTCTTCGATGTTCGCCAGTTCAACGACCCGCCGGCCGCCCATCAGTCTTCCGGCCCGCTCGTCTTTGAACGACTGGATCATACCTGTATACTATTACTTAATAGGTAATACGTCAATAGATGCCACGCGGGCGCGCCATTGGCGTTCGCCAGCCACGTGAGCGTTTCGCCCTGCCACATAGTAAAATCTTACGCAAGTCATTCGAACGGGCGGCCGGGCTGGCCGGGTGGGACCAGGGCGCGCGCGAATGGCTGGTGGCTCGCTACATCTTGGGTGTGCGGGCAGGGGGTCAATTGCAATGCCGACGAGCTTACGGTTCCGGGGCAGGCGTGTTGGGCGCGTTGCGCTATTTTTGGCTGGATTGGCTTCGCTGGCGTGGGGCCAGGGCGATTTCGTTCAGTCGTCGAATGGAATGCTGACGCTGAAAGGCTCGCCCTTCCGTTTCGGGGGCACCAATTCCTATCCGTTGATGTATTCGAATTCCCCAACGGTGGATCAGATTCTGCAAACGGTAGCGAACAGCAATTTGAAGGTCGTCCGCATGTGGGTCTTTTGCGAGACCACCTGCGGAAACGGTTTCTTCTTTCAGTCCTTGAACACAAGCACCGGCGCCCCGGCCTACAACGACTCCCCCATTACCGGCTTGGCCAACCTGGATTTGGCGGTCACCGAAGCCAACAATCTGGGGATCAAGCTCATCATGACCCTGACCAACAACTGGCATGATTTCGGCGGGATGGACCAATACGTCAGGTGGCGCGCCGGACCGCAATACCACGACCAGTTCTACACCGATGCTACGATCCGCCAATGGTACAAGAACTGGGTCAGCCATATGCTGAATCACGTGAATTCGAATTCGGGCGTGGCGTACAAAGATGACCCGACCATCATGGCGTGGGAGCTGGCGAACGAGCCTGAGTGCGGAAACGACGGACTGCCCACGTCGGGCTCCTGCACGAACACGACGATCATCGACTGGATCACCGACATGTCGGCCTATGTCAAGAGCATCGACTCGAATCACCTGGTATCGGTGGGAGACGAAGGCTTTTTCTGCGAACCCGGCACCACCGACTATTTCACCGACTGCGCCAACGGCGTCGACAGCCGGGGTTTCTCGTCAGTTGCCAGCATCGATCTCGTGGGACTTCACCTGTACCCGGATTCATGGGGCCAGAACATTGCCTGGTCGGCAACCTACATCACTGATCACTTAACCGAAGCGACCACGCTTGGCAAGCCTCTTTACATGGGCGAGTTCGGCTTGCTGTCCGGCAATGCGAAGGAAGCTGTCTACAACGATTGGACGAACATGATATTCAACGGGGGCGGGAGCGGCGCGATGTTCTGGGACGTTCTGCCTGGAACGCCTGCACCCGCCAACGCGGAATCGGTAAGCGGATTCGACGAATACGCAGGCAGCCCGGTGCTGCCGCTGATGAGCGACTTCGCTCAAACTATGGCGGCGGATTCGGTGCAGCCGTTCCCGCCGGTCGCCGGCTACCAATGGGCCACCACTCCCTCCGGCGAGGCGGCTACTCTCAACATACTGTCGAACGACGTTGCTTATGGGAACAACATAACGATTGACCCTACCAGCATCGATCTTGACCCCAATACGCCCGGCCAGCAGACATCCCTCGCCGTGAATGGCGGCGTGTTCAATGTGGTCAATGGAACCGTCGAGTTCACGCCGCATACCGGCTTCACCGGAGGCGTGACTGGCTCCTACACCGTCGCGGATAGCAACCAGCAGTTGTCCAATGTCGGCTACCTGTTTGTAACCGTGAGTCCCGCCCTAATGGGCTGGACGACGCTCGATTCGTTCGAATCGGGCACCGACGGATGGGGCCCAATACAGGGGAACACGCCGCCGGTCACCGGCACGGTTGCGCTCAGCCCGATTTTCCACAGCGACGGTGGTTACTCGCTCGAAGTAAACGTGACTGCCGGTGGCTGGTTCGGCGTCACCTTCCCCAGCCCCGTCAATCTCTCCAACTGGCCGTCACTGGCGGTGGACATCGAAACGACCTCGGCTGGAGGTTACTCCGCCTTCGCCCTCCAGGCGGGCTCGAATTCCGATTGGTGCCAGAACACGACAGGGGTCACGCTGGCGCTGTTTAGCACCACGACTTTGACGTTGCCGCTCCAGGCCCCGCAACTTCAGTGCTATAACGGTACGCCGGATTTAACCAGCGTACGGACGTTGTTCGTGTATCTAGCCGGCCCCGGAACGTATTACCTGGATAACCTCCGCGGGGCGCCTGGAGCGGCGGGCGCGTCCACGCTAGTACCCGTGATCGCAGGGATATCGAACAATGCCAGCGGGCAATTGGGCGCCGCGGCAGGTACCTACATTTCAATTTACGGATCGAATTTCGCGCCCACCGGCTGGCCGGCTGCAATCTGGAGTGACTATGTCAATAACGGGCAGTTACCCACCAAGCTGACGGGCGTAAGCGTCAGCATGGGAGGAACGCCGGCTTACATGGAATACGTTAGTCCGACACAGATCAATGTCCTGGCGCCGAACCTCGGTACGGGTTCGGAATCGGTTACGGTGACCACTCCGGCCGGAACGAGCAAGGCATACACGATCACCTCGGCGGCGGTGCAGCCGGCATTTTTCCCATGGCCCGGCAACTATGTGGTGGCTACCGACGCCAACTATAACTGGCTGGTGAAGAATGGAACGTTTAGCACGACGACTGCGCCCGCCAAACCGGGTGAGACGATTATCCTATGGGGCACCGGATTTGGCCCCACCACTCCAGCGGCTCCAGCCGGCCAGATAACCCCCTCGAATCTGTACAGTGTCAACGGGGTCGTGGTGACAGTGGGAAGCGTCCCCGTGACGGCATCGGCAGCCGCGCTTTCGCCAGGCTCCGCCGGCCTCTACCAGGTCGTGATTCAGGTGCCTTCGAGCCTGGCCAATGGCGATTACCCGATTGTGGCTACGGTGGGCGGAGTGCAATCGCCCTCGGGGGTAAAGCTCACGGTCCAGCAATAACAGTCTGTATCTTCGGCGATGCCCCTCAAATTGACGCTGCGTGGCCGGACTGTCCGTGGGAACGATCGTTCCCACGGCGGAGATCTAAGTTATTGAGAACAATGAAAACCAATGCCAAAAAGTGGGCCCGATCGTTCCCACGGGGCCTCACTCAGGCGAAACGAAAGTGGGCTGCGCAAACTGCTTGCTGCCTAATTCACTGTGGCACAAGAACGCAGGCCGGCACGGCGTCCGGAGTGGTGGAAGATGGTGGAAGACCTGCTGACACAGCGGCTTGAGAAAACTTGCAGGTGCGGTGATCAAGGAAATGCGTCTGGCCCACTTACGGCGTTCAAAAAGCGATACAATCCAGTCCAATGAGTTGGCGGCGAGCTTACTTCCGGTTTGGCGAGCTGACGGCCAGGTCACATGCGGAAACGCTATGCAGGCATGTGCGGGTTAGCCATCCGTTTGCCATCGTGGCGTTGTGCCTGATTGCGACTGGCTGCGAATCGCAGAAGGGCTACGCCGACCTGGCGGAATTGGGAAGCGCGTATGCCGGCGCGGTGGACCGGTTACTGGTCCTGGCCGGGACGGTGAGCGTGGATGCCACTTCGGAGCGCTTGTTGCAGGATCGCGAGATCGCCCCGCAGACCAAAGAGGACTACCAGAAGCTCTCCGACATCGATGTGAAGCGTTTAGCACTCATCGACGATCTCAGGAAGCACGTGCAGCTCCTGGCCAACTATTTTGGATTGCTCCAACGACTGGCCGGTTCCGACGCATCGGACCAGGCCACCAAGACTCTGGAAGGAACCGCCAGCAGTGTCAGCGCACTCGGTCAGCGGCTCCGCAAGAACGATCTGGCTCCGGGCGCGGATCTGTTCACGACGCTGACCAAGATTGCAGTGGCGGGCGCCGTTCGCGGCGCGCTGAAGACGGAGCTGACCCGGCATGGCGACACGATTCGAATGGAGCTGAACACGGAAGAGGTCTTGCTAAGAGCGTTATCGGGCGACATCAAGCATGACTTGGACATCGCCAGGGAGATTCGCGAAGCACGTCTGGTGATCGTTCCCTTTGTCGCTTCCGATCCAATCAAGAACTACGACGAGTGGATGGCCAGCCGCAAAGCGGTTCTCAGCATGAATGCGCCGGTGGCCGAACTGGCGGCCGCATCGACGACGCTCGGCAAACTGCGAGAGGCGTTTGAAGGCCTGATGGGCGGCAAGCTCGACGATGATCGGATTCGGGCCGTCGAGGGCGACTTCAAGACGATCATTGCGCTTACCGATACGGTGAAGAAATAGCCATGGACCGCGACGAATTACTGAACGAGCTCCGCGACATTGAGACGCAATTGCGCGCGTCCGACGTGATTCAGTTTGTCAAACAACAGGCGGTGAGTCTGCGGGCGCAATTCGCCGCCGATCTGGCGACGCTCTCGGCCTCGATCGGAGTGATCGAGAATGCACGACTCGCCGACATTGCGAGCCGGCTGGATGCGTTGTCGGGCGCCCTCAAGGATGGCATCAAGGATCTTCAAGAGTCACTCGATGCCCTGGACAGGACGATTGCGGTTTTCACATCCATCGGGACCGTAGTCGGGCTGGCCGCGAAGGTTGCCGGTTTAGCCGCGGGGTAGAGGTATCGCGCTTCTACGGACTATGCGCGCGGTACGACGTCGATCAGGATCTCCGCTACGGACGGTATAATGCAATCCAGACATATGGCTGACCGATTTGCACGATCCGCCCGTGCCGGCCTTCGACCGTTTCAGGTTTTCCTCTGCCATTGTTCCGGTGACAAGCCCTCTGCGCAATCGCTACACCGGAAGCTCGTTGCAAGTGGGTTCCGACCGTGGCTCGACGCGGAGGACATTCTGCCAGGCCAGGATTGGGAACGTGAGATAACGATGGCCATAAGGAACTCGCAGGTCGTCATCGTGTTCCTTTCCCGACAGTCCGCCTCCAAGATTGGATACGTCCAAAAGGAAATCAGGATTGCCCTCGATGTGGCCGACCAGCAGCCGGAGGGAACGATTTTCCTGATTCCGCTGCGGATTGAGGATTGCGAAGTGCCTCAGCGCCTATCACGTTTCCAGTGGGTCGATCTGTTTGAACCACGGGGGTACGAAATGCTGCTTCGCGCGCTGCATGCGCGTTCGAAGTCCGCCCATCGAAACGGTATGGCCGCGGCACCTGTCGAGAACTTTGAGGAAGTGACAGTGAGCCGCAGCGTGCTGGATGAACTCCGCGGCCTGGAGCTGCAGTTGCGCGAGTATGATGTGATTCAGTTTGTCAAACAACAGGCGGTCGGTTTACGGGCGCAGTTCGCCGCCGATCTGGCAACCCTCTCCGCCTCAATCGGCGCTATCGAAAACGCGCAGCCGGCTGACGTTTCGAGCCGGCTGGACGCGTTGTCTGGTGCGCTCAAGGCTGGCATCAAGGAGCTTCACGACTCGCTGGATGCGCTCGACCGGACGCTCGCCATTTTTGCGGATCTTGGAACCGTAGTCGGGCTGGCCGCCAAGGTAGCCGGTCTAGCTGCGGCCTAGCGGTATGGTCCATCCGGAGATTACTCGCCTCGCGGACGAGACGGCGCGCGCGGACAGCTACAGCAGCGAAAGCGGATCCACATCGATCACTAATGCGGTGGCGGGCCACTTGCGCTCGATGGCGAAGGCGCGGACCTTTTGCAGCAGGGCGTTGAGGGCGATGCGGCTGGCGGATTTGATGAGTAACTGGTAGCGGTATTCGGCCTTGAGGCGCGGGACGGGGGCTTCGGCGGGGCCCATCACGCGCAGCTTTTCGGGCGGCGGGGTCAGCAGCATGCCGAGTTCGCCGCTCATGCGCAGTGCCAGTTCTTTTTTTTCGCTGCGGACCAGCACGTTCGCCATCGCCGTGAAGGGCGGATAGGACATGGCGCGGCGGAAGGCGAGCTCCTTTTCATAGAACGCGGTGTAGTCCTGCGCGGCGGCCATGCGGACGGCGTAGTGATCGGGATTGATGGTTTGGATGAGCACTATGCCAGGCAGGCTGCCGCGTCCGGCGCGTCCTGCGACCTGGGTGAGGAGCTGAAAAGTGCGCTCGGCGGCGCGAAAATCGGGCATGCCGAGGCCGACATCGGCGGAGACCACGCCCACCAGCGTGACGTTGGGAATGTCGTGGCCCTTGGCGATCATCTGGGTTCCGACCAGGATGTCGAAGCTGCCTTCGCGGAAACCATCGAGGATGGTTTCGTACTGGCGCTTGCCGGTTACCGTGTCGCGATCGAGGCGCGCGATGCGCGCGGCGGGAAAGGCGCGGTGCAGTTCTTCCTCCACGCGCTCGGAACCCACACCAAGGAAGTACACGTGGTCGCTCGCGCACTTGGGACAGACGCTGGGGACCTTTTCGGCGTAGCCGCAATAGTGGCACAGCAAGCGGCGGTCGCGCTTGTGAAAGGTGAGCGTGACGGAGCAGTTGACGCACTGGACACGCTCGCCGCAGGCACGGCAGGCGACGAAGCTCGAGAAGCCGCGGCGGTTAAGCAGGATGATGGTCTGCTCGCCGTTTTCGAGGCGCTGTCCGATGGCCTCGATCAGTTTGCGGGAGAAGGTGGCCTGCTGGCGCGTCTCGAGAAACTCCTGGCGCATATCGATCAATTCAACCGCCGGCATGGGGCGAGCTTCGATGCGGCCGGGAAGCGTCAGCAGGGTGTACTTGCCGCGCTCGGCGTTGAAGCGGCTTTCGAGACTGGGCGTGGCCGAGCCCAGCACCACGCAAGCGTGCGCGGCCTGGGCGCGCACGAGCGCCACGTCGCGGCCGTTGTAGCGCGGCGTTTCCTCCTGCTTGTAGCTGCCGTCGTGCTCTTCATCGACTACGATCAGCCCGAGATTGCGGACGGGCGCGAACACGCCGGAACGGGTGCCCACCACCACCGAAGCCGAGCCGGAGCGGATGCGGCGCCACTGGTCGGTGCGTTCGACGTCGGTGAAGGCGCTGTGCAGAATGGCGACACGGTCGCCGAAGCGGGAAAAGAACTGGCCGGCCATGGCGGGGGTGAGCGCGATTTCCGGCACCAGCAGCAGCGCGCCGCGTCCCTGGGCCACCACGGCTTGAATGGCATTGAGGTAGATTTCGGTTTTGCCGGAGCCGGTGACGCCGTAGAGAAGGAAGGCGCGAAACTCGCGCGCGTCAATGGCCAGGCGAATGGCGTCGTAGGCCGCCTGCTGGGCCGGGTTGAGCGTATGCGGTGCGCGCACGGCGCCCGCGGTGACGCCGATGGTTTCGGCGGTGAGCGTGACCACGCCTTTGCGCGCCAGCGAGCGCGCGGCGGTGCTGGAGTGCGCCAGCATGCTTTCGAGATCCTTGAGATTGTGCGAGCCGGGATGCAGTTCGAGGAAAGCTTTCAATTCGCGCTCGGGCTTGTTCAGCTTTCCCTCGGGAAGAGAAGGAACGCTACGACCGCTCCCTGCGCTATGACCGCTCCCTTCGATATGACCGCTCCCTGACGGGGTGCCCTCTGGGCCCGGCTCCGATTGGATCAACTCCACGCGCAGGCGGGTGGCGGGCGCGCGCAAAGGGTCACGCTCGGTCTGGACGTCTTCGGCGGCGATGAAACCCTTGCGGTCCAGCGAGCGGATGGCTTTGTCGGCGAGCGGCAGGATGCGGGACAGGTAGGCGGCCGAAAGCGGGCGCTTTTCGAGCATGGCAAGGATGCGCGCCACCGGGTCGTCGGGCGCGGCATCGAGAAGCAGTTGGCGGGCGGCGTCGCGGCCGGCATCGGTCAGCGACCAGACTTTGCCGCGGTGGATTTCCGATGCCAGCGGCAGCATGCCGCGCAGCACGTCGCCCAGCGGGGCGCAATAATAACCGGCGATCCAGCGGCCCAGGCTGAGCAGTTCCGCATCGAGCACCGGCTCGGAATCGATCAGGCGCAAGGCTTCGCGGGTGGCAAGGTTCGGCGGCTCGTCGTGGCAGCGCAGGATGACGCCAGTGAGTTTGCGCGGGCCGAAGGGAACCACAATTCGGCTGCCAGGCCGCACGCGGTGGCGGAGGGTCTCGGGCAGCGAGTAAGTGAACGGCCGATCGAGCGGCGCCGGCACACTGACGTCAACGTACTGGAAGCTTCCCTCGGGCATGGAAACTTCAGGATAGCGAACGATGGGGGTGGGACACGGCGGGGGGTGGGGTGGAGGCTTTTCTTCCGCCCCGTTCCGGACGTGCTTGGGTTGACTGTTTTCCCACGGCTCACGAAGCTGACGAAAAACGCGCCCGCAAGCGGGCGTTGGCAAGCTGAAGCATGCCACACCAGCAAAGTCTTCGGAGCGCCTTCTCTGTGCGCGAACACACACGGCCGCGCCGGCGCAACTTATCCGAGCGAATCGTGTTCGTTTGTCTGTGCTGAAATTCACTAATCTGTGCCGCAATTCACTAAGCGATACGTCGCCCCGATGAAAATAGTGGAACCTACCGCAGCTCCATAGGCAATAGTAAGTGAACTGGGTTGCTTGGCATTTCCGAGTCAGGGGCGATGTTTCCATCAGAATCGTGTAAGCCTTCTATAATACGGGCCGGCGTATTTGGTTTTATAGTGCTTTTGGTCACATCAGGATATGCTCAGGTCAATGAGCTGACCGCCGGTTATGGTAATGGCAGAACCAATGCCAACCTCCAGGAAACAGCACTAACACCCGCGACCGTGACGCTGGGCAATTTTGGAAAGCTCGGTACCCTGCCGGTCGATGGTCAGGTGTATGCCCATCCTCTGTATGTAAGTGGGCTTGCCATACCGGGTCAGGGTACTCACAACGTTGTGTTCCTCCTCACGATGCACAACAGCGTTTACGCGTACGATGCGGATGCGATGTCGCCGCCGGTTCTGTTATGGCACGTGAACCTTGGGCCATCGGTGCCAAGCGACGCCTTTCTAACCGGATACTCGGACATCAAGCCGGAGACGGGCATCCTGAGCACCGGGGCGATCGATCTGCAGCGTCAGGTGCTGTACGTGGTTTCCGCAACTCTCTCATCGGGCGCCCAGGGCGATTCGATCGTGTACCAGCTTCACGGGGTGGACCTGACGAACGGCGCTGAAGATCTGAACGGACCGGTGGTGATCCAAGCCACGGTGGCTGGGACGGGAGCGGGAAGCGCGCCGGATGGAACGCTGGCCTTCGATCCGCAAATGCACATCCAGCGCCCGGGTCTGTTGCTGGCGAACGGCGCTGTCTACCTGGCCTTTGGATCGCACGCCGACAACCCACCGTTTCATGGGTGGTTGATGAGTTACAATGCATCGGACTTGAGCCAGCAACTGAGCGGGCAAGCGACTACGCCGAACTCATATGGAGGCTCTATCTGGCAGGCAGGCGCGGGTCTGGCGGCGGACGATAGCGGCAATATCTACGCCCTTAGCGGCAATGGATTTTTCAACGGCGCGACGGATTTCGCGAACAGCTTCCTGAAATTCACTGGCGCCACGGCCACGCTCGCCGCCTGGTTTACGCCGCCGAACTGGCAGATGCTGGCCGACGACGACTACGACGTGGTGGCGGGGCCGGCGATCATACCCGGCACTCACTTGTTAGTGGGCGGCGACAAGTTCGGAGAGCTGTATCTGGTGGACGGCGACTCGCTGGGAACGGACATGACCGGCGCCGACTTGAGCGCACAGACTATTCAGGGCACGCAGTATGGCGGCATCTTTACGCTCGCCGTCTGGAGCCGGACTGACGGCGCTTACATCTATCTTCAAGAGCAGGACTTCGGCCTTATGTGCTACGAGGTGTCGGACGGGTCGTTAAATCCGACGCCGGTTTCGGTCACTCCGCCGACGGGCCAGGACGTTCCTCTCGTCGGACTCGCCATTTCCGCCAATGGCGGCCAGCCTGGCACGGGGATACTCTGGGAGACGACAGGCAGCGCCGCTGGCGGCACGTTGCACGCATTCGACGCCTCCAACCTGGCGAACGAATTGTGGAACAGCGGCCTGACAGGCGGGCCGGACACTTTGGACTCATTCGCCAAGTTCGCTGTTCCGACCGTGGTGAATGGAAAGGCGTACGTTCCGACGTGGTCGAACGTGGTCGACGTTTATGGGCTGACTCCTGCCCCGCCGCCGAGCAATCCCGTGCCGGCGGTGGCCGCTGTGATGAACGGCGCCAGCTACGGCACGGGCGCGGTTTCGCCGGGCGAAGTGGTCACGATTTTCGGCACCGGCCTGGGACCCGTCAATCCCGCCGGCATGCAGTTGGACAGCGCGGAATTCTCGACGATGCTTCTGGCCGGCACGCAAGTGCTGTTCGACGGTGCGCCGGCGCCCATGGTATATTCTTCCGCCGGTCAGGTAAGCGCGGCGGTGCCCTTCGGCCTGCAGGCGGCCACCACGCAAATCCAGGTGGAATACCTGGGCCAGACGTCGCAGGCCTTGGCAGAGCCAGTCTCGCCAGTGACGCCGGGAATCTTTTCTCTGGACGGCTCCGGCAGGGGACAAGCGCTGGCCCTCAACGAGGACGGCTCGCTCAATTCGCCGGGCAACCCGGCGTCCGCCGGTTCGGCGATCCGGGTGTACGCGACCGGCCTGGGGCAGATGTCTCCGGCTGGGCAGGATGGCCTCTTCATGGCGGGCACGGCTGTCCCGCCGCCAGCGCTGCCGGTGACGGCTCGAATAGCCGGAGAGGCGGTGGCCGTCACCTACGCCAGCCGCGCGCCAGGCCTCCTGGAGGAAGTGGTGCAATTGTACATCGGGATACCGCAACAGCACCCACTCTCAGGCGAGGTCCCGCTGGTGGTGGAGGCCGGCGGCCAGAATTCACAGCCTGGAATTACGGTCGCGGTTCGTCCGTAGCGCCGCGGCTGTTGCAAGATTTGCAAAGCTCGCGAAAAAAGTGGGCACGCAAGCGGGCGTTGGCAAGCTGAAGCATGCACTAGCAAGCGGTGTGGGATAATCGGGTGAGTTCCCCACGCTTCATGGACCGCGAATTCATCCGCAATTTCTCAATCATTGCGCACATCGACCACGGCAAGTCCACGCTGGCGGACCGGCTGCTGGAAGCGACCGGCGCGCTTTCGGCGCGCGAAATGATGGAACAGGTGCTCGACACGATGGACCTGGAGCGCGAGCGCGGCATCACCATCAAGGCCCACGCGGTCCGCTTGAATTACCGCGCCGACGACGGCAACCAATATCAGCTCAACCTGATCGATACGCCGGGCCACGTGGATTTCTCCTACGAGGTTTCGCGCAGCCTGCAAGCCTGCGAGGGCGCGCTGCTGGTGGTGGACGCGTCGCAGGGGGTGGAGGCGCAGACGCTGGCCAACACGTATCTGGCGCTGCACCACAACCTGGAAATCATTCCGGTGATCAACAAAATCGATCTGCCGGCGGCGGAGCCGGAGCGGATTCGCGAGCAGATCGAAACCGTGATTGGTCTGGACGCCTCGGGCGCCGTGCTGTGCAGCGCCAAGTCGGGCATCGGCGTACACGACATCCTGGAGCACATCGTGCACCTGGTGCCGCCGCCCAAAGGCAACTCCGAGGCGCCGCTGCGCGCGCTGATCTTCGATTCCTGGTTCGATTCCTACCGCGGCGTGATCATCCTGGTGCGCGTGTTCGACGGCTGCCTGCGCAAGGGCCAGAAAATCCGCCTCTGGTCAAACGGACAGACATTTGAAGTGGAGACGGTCGGGTACCAGTCGCCGAAGGCCACGCCGTGCGACGAGCTGAGCGCCGGCGAGGTGGGATTCCTATCCGCCAACATCAAGACCGTGTCCGATGCCAAGATCGGCGACACCATTCTCGACGACGAGTTTCCGGCCGACGAACCGCTGCCCGGTTTCGAAGAGATCAAGCCGATGGTTTTCGCGGGGCTCTATCCGGTGGAATCGCACGAGCACGGGCTACTGCGCGACGCGCTCGAAAAACTGCGCCTCAACGACAGCGCCTTCAGTTTCGAGCCGGAGAATTCGGTGGCGCTCGGCTTCGGCTTCCGCTGCGGTTTCCTCGGCCTGCTGCACCTGGAGATCGTGCAGGAGCGCCTGGAGCGCGAATTCGATATCGACCTGATCACGACGGCGCCCGGCGTCCGCTATCGCATCACCACGACGTCGAACGAAGTGATCGAGGTCGACAACCCCACCAAGTTCCCGGATCCCTCAAGCATCAAACAGGTGGAGGAGCCGATCATTCTTGCCACCGTGATCACGCGCGAAGAGTACCTGGGCGGCATCCTCAAACTGCTGGAAGAGAAGCGCGGCGAGCAGAAGAAGTTCGAATACATCGGCGGCAGCCGGGTGATGCTGACGTATGAGCTGCCGCTGAACGAAATCGTGCTGGATTTCTACGACCGCCTGAAATCGGCATCGCGCGGCTATGCTTCGCTCGATTACCACCTGGCGGGGTATCGCGTGTCGTCGCTGGTAAAGCTGGACGTGCTGGTGGCAGGCGAGCCGGTGGACGCGCTGTGCATTATCGTCCACAAAGAATTCGCTTTCGAGCGCGGCAAGGAGCTGATCTCGCGCCTGCGCAAGCTGATCCCGCGCCAGATGTTCGAAGTGGCTCTGCAGGCCGCCATCGGCAACAAGATCGTGGCGCGCGAGAACATTTCCGCCCTGCGCAAGAACGTGATCGCCAAATGTTATGGCGGCGATATTTCGCGCAAACGCAAGCTGCTCGAAAAGCAAAAGGAAGGCAAGAAGCGCATGAAGCGCGTGGGCCGCGTCGATATCCCGCAGGAAGCCTTCCTGGCGGTGCTCAAAGTGGGGAACACGGAAGAGGGCGGGTAAGTAGGTTGGCAGGCGGAAGCGCCTGCCCCACTGCTATTATCCTTTCCATGGACCTCAGCTATCCTATCGGCAAGTTCGACTTCAAGGCAGCGGTCGCGCTGGACAGGCGCGCGCAACTGATCGCGGAGATCGCCGACGCACCGGCCCGATTTCGGGACGCGGTGCGGGGCCTGGACGACCGGCAACTCAACACTCCGTACCGTCCCGGCGGTTGGACCGTGCGCCAGGTGATCCATCACGTGCCGGACAGCCACATGAACAGCTACATCCGTTTCCGCCTGGCGCTGACCGAGGACTCGCCCTCCATCAAACCTTACGATCAGTCGAAGTGGGCGGAACTGCACGACGCCACGACCGCGCCGGTGGAGGTATCGCTCAAACTGATCGACGGCCTACATCAACGCTGGGTGGCACTGCTGGGCGGCCTTTCCGATGCCGATTTCGCGCGCACATTCCGCCACCCTGAGCTTGGATTGGTGCGGCTGGACACGAACCTGGCGCTTTACGCGTGGCACGGAAAGCACCACGCCGCGCACATCACCGGCCTGCGCGACCGGATGGGCTGGAAATAACCGCCACCAAACGGCCCCGCCGCACGTCAAACAGATGGGACCTGTCATGGAGTATCCGGTTTAGTCGCCGACCGCTCCCTTCGGTCGCGGCTCTGTTCGGTTGGTATAATCGAGACACAGGCCCTCGGAGCGGTCTTCAAACCATATGCTTAGCCGTATCAAATACCTGGTGGTGAGCGCGTCGGCGTGTCTCACGATCCTGCTCGTCACCGGCAGCCTCCCGAGCAAGGGCGCCGACCAGTCCGACACGCTCAAGCACATCGGCGTGTTCAGCGACGTGGTGGCGCACATCAAGAGCGAATACGTCGAAGAGCCGGACATGAAGAGCGTCACGCTGGGCGCTCTGAACGGCCTGCTGGAAGCGATCGACCCCTTCGCCAGCTACCTGAACGCCGACCAATATCAGGACTATCTCAAGAACAAAGACCTGAAGCGCGCCGACGTGGGGCTGGTGCTGTCGAAGAAGCCGGGCTGGATGGGCGTGGTGGGCACGCTGCCCGATTCGCCGGCCGCCAATGCGGGCCTGTCGACGCACGACATGATCGAAAGCATCAAGGGCATCGCCACGCGCGACATGCCGCTCGCATACGCCAGTTTGCTGCTGCAGGGAGCCAATGGGTCCACGGTGGAATTGAGCGTGGTCCGCGCGCGCCATCCGGAACCGCAAACCATCACGCTCACGCGGGTCAACCTGACGGTTCCGCCGGTCCAGACGAAAATGCTGTCGGGCGCGGTGGGTTACCTCGAGATCGGCGCTTTGACGCCGGATCAGGTCAAGCAGACCGCCGACGACATCCGCCAACTGCAGAAGGACGGCGCACAGAAACTGGTGGTGGATTTGCGTAACTGTTCGATCGGCGCGCCGGAAGACGGCATTGCCTTCGCGAACCTATTCCTGGCGAGCGGGCGCATCACTTACCTCAAGGGCCAAAAGGTGCCCGAGCAGGACTTTGACGCCGATCCCGGCAAGGCCATCACGACCCTGCCCCTGGCTGTGCTGGTGAATCACGGAACCGCCGGTGGCGCGGAAATAGCCGCCGCCGCGCTGGCCGGCAACAAGCGCGCGCAACTGGTGGGCGAACCCACCTACGGGGATGCCGCGCTACGCCGCGCCCTCACCATGGACGATGGGAGCGCCGTCATCCTGTCGGTGGCGAAATACTATTCGCCCGACGGCAAGGCCATTCAGGATACTCGCGTCATGCCGGGCACCGTGGTGGCCGGCGCCGAGCCGCAAATCGAGTACGACGACAACGGCGAGCCGATTGCCGAGCCGGAACCGCAGCAGCCGCAGCCGAAGAAACTGGAAGACGATCCGGTGGTCAAGAAGGCCGTCGAAGTCCTGGGCGTGGTTGCCAAAGCGTAGCCGGCAGGGCTCGTTACGTCATCAGCGCGCGGACCGCTCCGTTTGGTCGCGGCTCCGATAGGATTGCTCTTGTTCCGTTGTATGATGTCTCCATGCGATTTCTACTCACGATGCTGATGGTGCTCCCGCTGTGCGCCCAGGCGCCACAGACCGCGCCGCCAGGCGCGCCGCCCGTTGGTGGCAAGGCGGCGCCGCACGTTTTCAAGAACCTGCAACTCCTCAAGCCCGAGGAGATACATGAAGCCATGCATGCGTTCCGCACCGCTCTGGGCGTGGAATGCACCTTCTGCCACATCCAAGGCGACTTCGCCAGCGACGAAAATCATCACAAGCTGGTCGCGCGCAAAATGATCGAGTTGGTGCGATCGATCAACCCGCAATTTCCCGACGGCAAGGAGCACGTCGCCTGCTACACCTGCCACCGCGGCGCGAAAGAGCCGCTGATGGCGCCGCCGCCGGCGCAGTAAGGCCCTCGCCGCCTGCTTAATTAACCACGAACCCGCCTGCGTCGGAGTTCGATACCCTCAGCCGGTCTTGCCGGCGGTTGCGCCGGCTTGGGCCTTTCGGGCGGCCGCGCCGGTCCAGGGCCAGCGCAGGCCCAGCGAATCGGCCATTCCGTATACCAGCGCCACCATCAGCGCTCGCGTGAGCGTAGGCAGGGGCAAAGGCAGTTGCATCAGAAACCAGGGAACGGGCGTGGCCAGGGCGACACCGGAAATCAGTCTGCGGTTTCCGGCCGCGCCGCCACCGGTGGTCATCATCAACGCCGGCAACAGCAGCGCGCAATCGGCCAGATAGGTATGCGGGCTCACCAGGAGGCTACCTACCAGCGCCAGTGCCAGCGGCCCTTCAAATTCGGATGTGCGGCGCGCCGCCAGGAACACCGTAGCGGCCACCAGAATCGCCGCCACGACTTCCAACGCCAGGCCGAATGGCATGACGCTCAACAGGCCGTGTAGGTTTGGCATGCGGCTGACAGCCTGCTGTATTCCAGGACCCGCCAGCGCCGCCCAATACTCGCGGGGCCAGGACGCACCGGCGACCAGAAACGACACTGCCAGCATTGCCGCGCCGGCTCCCACCGCTCCCGCCGCCATGCGCCAACGCCGCTGGGCCAGAATCACTAGCGGGACCAGCACCACAAGATGATATTTCGCGGCGCAAAGCGCCAGCACGGCTCCCGCAGTGGCCTCTTTTCCGCGGCGCAACAACCAGACCGCCAGGGCCGCCCACAACAACAGCAGCGCCACATCCTGTCCATTGAATACGCTGACCCAAGCGGGGAGCGACCAGCAGCACACCATCCATTTGCCGGCGGGACTGACATTGGGGCCACAGGATTGCAAAGGCCGCCAACGCCGCCACCAGGATGACGATCCAAACCGCATACGCCGTGCGGTACGGCATCCACGTCAACGGTTTCAGGAGCAGCGCGTAATAAGGCAGACGCGGGAACGGAAGCCCGGACTCGCCGATGGCGCGCAACTCCGCCGCACGAACGCTGGCCTGATTATATAGGTCCGGGCTTCCCGCCAGTTGCCCGCCTGCGTACAGCTCGAGAAAATCATTGCGCCCGGTTCCCGCCGCGCCGGGCAAGAATAGGTTCCACGCGAACCAGACATTCGCCGCTACGCCGCACAAGCAGACGGCCACCACCGCGAGACGGGACATTTCATCACATAGCTTAGTACGTATTTCGGAACTGCATAGGATTTTGGCGGCGTGGCGCGCGCACCGCCGCGAACGGTTCTGCGGGTCTGTGCCGGAACGGGCGACGGTGACCGCTCCCTACGGTCGCGTCTCCCGATACGCGGTTACGATTTCTGGCGAGCATCTGCGCCATGTTAAGTGTGGAATTCCCGGTTTCGGACGCGCGAATGATCAGGCAGGACACTTTTTTCCGGCTGCTGGCTTGGGCGGTTGCTTTTGCGGAAGGCTTCTCGACCCTGGCCGTCGAAGTGATTGCTATCCGTTTGGCCATACCGGTGGTCGGATCCAGCATGACGCTCACCGGCGTTCTGCTGGCCGTGATCCTGTTCGCCTTGAGCGCCGGTTATTGGCACGGGGGCCAGTTGTCGTCGCGTTGGAGCCACCCGCGCATGCGCACCGCGCTCACGGTCAACCTGTTTCTGGCGGGCGCCATATATGCCGCGGTTTCGTTCCCCTTTGAAGCCGCTCTTCTGGAACGCTTTCTGGATGCGGGATTGAGCCTGGCGCCGGCGATCGGCGCGGCGGCCACGCTGTTGTTTGCGGTGCCGGTATACCTGGTGGCGCAGTCGGTCCCCCTGCTGGCCGAGCTCACCAACGACGAGGGCAAAGCGGGCAAGGCGTCCGGCCGCGTGCTCTTCTACTCCACGCTCGGGAGCGTTGCCGGCGGCATCGTGACACCCGTCTTCCTGTTCCCGAAATTCGGTGTGAGAGCGTCCGGTTACGCGATTTGCGGGCTGTTGTTCGCCGCCGCCGCCCTTTGGACCGCCAGCCACCGGCGGAGGTGGATGATCGTGGCCGCGGGCGCGGCTGCGCTCGCGGTGGTAAGCCGGGCTGGGTTAGGATCGCCGGTGCCCGCCAACCAGCGGTTTCGCTTCGACAGCCCGCACCAGACGATTCGCATCGTGGAGGAGCGGCGAGCGAGCGGGCGAATGGAGCGCGCCATGTATTTGAACGGCGGACGCGCTTCCGCCATCTTCGCCGATACCGGCGAAACCTCGGTTGGGTACGTGCTGGAGGCGGACCGCTTGCTGGCTGCCGCGCCTTGCGCGCTGGTGCTGGCGGTCGGCGCAGCGGGATTCACGTTCCCGCGAGACGTTTCGGCCCTGCCCGAGGTCGAGCGCGTGGATGCGGTGGACGTCGACCCGGATGTGCTGGACATCGCCGAGCGGCATTTCTTGCCGCAGCCGCTGCCGGCCAAGGTGCGGTTCGTCCCGGTCTCCGCGCGTTACGCGCTGCGGCGTGCGCACGCCCAGGGAGTGCATTACGGTTTCACGCTGCTCGACGCGTACACCGGAAAAGCCATTCCCGCCGAGTTGCTCAGCCGGGAGTTCCTGACCGACGTGCGCGCCGTCTCCGGGCGCACCGCGGCCAACGTCATCCTGGACCGCGCCGCCGAAACCGATTTCGCCCGAAATGTTCTGGCAACTTTTCGCCAGGTCTTCGGACGAGTCTGGATCAAGGACGTCGACCAGGGCGATGCCGATCCAACCAACTACCTGATTACGGACTGGCCGATTCCAGGGTCGGCCGAATGGACCGGCGCCGGCGCTATATACCTGGATGACCGCAACACCGCCGACCGCGACCACACACGTATGATCTGGAGCGGAGAATAGAGCCATGGCGGAAGCTAGCAATCCGCTGGCCAGCGCGCCACAGTTCGCGGAGCCTCCCGGCGCGCCGGAAACTGTCGCGGCGCCGCCGGTAATTCCGCGGCGCAAGAAAATCTGGCGCCGGCCATGGGCGCCGTTTGCCCTGATGGCCCTACTCTTAACCGCCGGACTGGCCGTCTACGCGCAGACCCTCGCTTTCGCCTGGGACGAAGGATTCCACCTGCTTGCCGCGCAGCTTATCAAAGCGGGGAAGACGCCCTACCTGGATTTCTTTTTTCCGCAAGCCCCGCTGAACGCGTATTGGAATGCGGGATGGATGCGATTGTTCGGCGATACCTGGCGAACCGCGCACGCCGTGGCGGGGGTGATGGGCGCCTTCGGCGTGCTGCTTGCCGCGCATGCGGTTTACGTGCGGTTCCCTATAGCCGGTTGGCGTCTCGCCGGCGCCTTGACGGTGGTCGCGGTAGCGGGTCTCAACCATCAGTTTGTGGATTACTCGACGATCGGGCAAGGCTACGCGCTGTGCCTCTTCCTTCTGGTGGCGGCATATCGCTCGACGCTGTGGGCGGTGGAACACCGCGGCTGGCGGCCCGCGGCGGCGGCCGGTTTTTGCGTTGTGGCCGCGGCCGGCGCCACGCTACTTGGCTCGGCTGCGGTGCCGATTCTGCTGGTGTGGCTGCTGGTCTACAATCGCGCCGGCGCGCGATGGACGAAACTGGCGGGTTTCCTGGGTGGGGCGGCGCTTCCGCTGCTGCCGTTTGTGCCGATGGTGCTGCGGGCGGCGCGCGTGGTGCGCTTCGACCTCATTGAGTATCACCTGCTGTACCGTCAGGTGGCCTGGGACGGCGCCACCAAACACGATGCCGATGTGCTCACCGCATGGGCCAACGATCCGCAGGCGATCCTGCTCGCAATCCTGGTGGCCACGGGCCTGTTCTTCGTTCGTTTCCGCAGCAATTGGGACCGGGCGACGCGCGCACCGTTCTACCTGTGCGGCTGGCTGGCGCTGGGACTGAGCCTGCACATTTCCACGGCACATCCCACGTTCGCTCGCTACTATCTGCTGACTCTTCCATTCCTGGCCACCCTCGCCGTGGCGGGCCTCGCTTACATCGTGTCGCAGTTCGCCCGGCCCATGCAGCCGCGCTGGCCGGTGGTTTTGGTGAGCTCGATTCTGGCGATCTCTCTGGCCAGGGACCTATACGACGATTGGGATGGCGCCCCGTGGTGGGGCCGGCTGTCAAACATCGCCCGCAAGCTGGATCAAGTCGTGCCGCGCAGCGCGCCCGTGTTCGCCGATGAGTCCATCTACTTCCTGACTCGGCGCACGCCTCCCTCCGGCATGGAGCACGACGATTCGCACAAGCTTCAACTGAAACCCGAGATGGAAAAGCGGCTGCACATCTTTCCCAAGGCGGAATTAACCAAACAAATCGCCGCTGGAAGATTCGCCGCAGTGGCCAGTTGCGAGGACACGGACGCGTTGGACGATCTCGGCGTTCCCGCCGCTTTTGACAAGAAGTTCGAGGATAAAGGCCAGGATTGTGCCGTATATTGGAAATGGAAGCCGCCGACGGCGCCCAAGAAGAAGTAGCCGCGCGCGTTGCGGCCGGGCATGCCCGGCCCTTGCCCGTCCCAAACTATCATCGCGATGGTAAACCCCGAACAATCCAAGTACACCGAGCAACGCAGGGAATTCTGGGACGAATTCGCCCGCCAGATCCAGCGCTGGCAGCCGTTGCGCCGCTACTATCGCGCCCAACTCGAGCGCTGGTTCGCCTTCGCCATCCCGCCGGGGGCGCGCGTGCTCGAGATAGGCTGCGCCACTGGCGATCTGCTGGCGTCGTTGCGCCCGTCGTTCGGAGTGGGTATCGACTTTTCCGCCGAGATGGTGAGGCTGGCCGGGGAGCGCCATCCCGAACTTCGTTTCGTGACCGCCGACGCTCACGATTTCGACCTCGGCGAGAAGTTCGACGCCATCATCTGCTCCGACCTGATCAACGACCTCTGGGATGTGCAGGCGGCGCTGGCGCGCATCGCGGACCATTGCCATCCGGCAACGCGGATCTTCCTCAACTTCTACAGCAGCCTGTGGGAAGGCCCGCGCAGCATCGCCGAGACCCTGGGCCTGGCGAAGCGCCTGCTGCCGCAGAACTGGCTGACGGTTGGCGATGTGACCAACCTACTCTATCTGTCGCGCTTTGAAGTCATCCGGCATTCCCGCGAACTGATGTGCCCGGTGCACGTGCCTCTCGCCGGCACCTTGGCCAACCGTTACCTGGTACGGCTGTGGCCGTTTTCATACCTGGCCATCACCAACGTTCTGGTGGCTCGCCCGCGGCCCGAGGCGCAGCCCGGCCGCGAGGCCAGTGTGAGCGTGATTGTGGCGGCGCGAAATGAGGAAGGGAATATCCCGCGCATCTTCGACCGCCTTCCCCAAATGGGCTCCGGCACCGAACTGATCGTGGTCGAGGGCGGCTCCCAGGACGGCACCTACCAAGCCGTGGAAAACGAAATCGCCCGCCGCCCTGGTTACCCCGCCCGGCTGTTCCGCCAAACCGGCAAGGGCAAGGGCGACGCCGTGCGGTTGGGCTTCTCGCAAGCCACCGGCGACGTCCTGATGATCCTGGATGCCGACCTCACCGTTGCTCCCGAGGATCTGCCGCGCTTTTACGAAGCGTGGCTGGCCGGCCGCGGCGATTTCATCAACGGCGTCCGCCTGGTTTACCCCATGCAGGACCAGGCCATGCGCTATTTCAACCTTCTCGGGAACAAGTTTTTCAGCCAGGCGTTTAGCTGGCTGCTAGGGCAGAGCATCCGGGACACCCTCTGCGGGACCAAAGTGCTGAGCCGCCACGATTATGAGGTGATCGCAGAGAACCGTTCCTGGCTGGGCGATTTCGATCCCTTTGGCGATTTCGACCTGATCTTCGGCGCCGCGCGGTTCAATTTGAAAATCTCCGATATGCCGGTGCGCTATGGCGCGCGCACTTATGGCGAAACCAATATCCAGCGCTGGAGCCACGGCTGGATGCTGCTGCACATGGTCGCCGTTGCGCTGCGCCGCATCAAGTTCAGGTAACGGCGGAAACTGACCCAACTTATCTTGAATTCCGAAGCTGGACGCCTTGTATCAGGGCACGGCTTGAGCCGTGCCACCGACAGCGCGCACTCGGAGGGCTTTAGCCCCTGTCTGCCGGGCCAGGGGCTAAAGCCCATCAGCTTCATCACGTTCCGGCACGGCTCAAGCCGTGCCCTGATACAAGACTTACTTTTTCTTGGTCTTCCGCTGTGGGAATACAACTTCGCCGAAGCCGACTTCGGAATCCAGGCTTAGTAAAATCATTCCGCAGTTACGGCAGATGCGGGGGCCAAGTTCTTCCCCCGCATCGCGTCTAATTGCGGTTACCGCGCTGCTGCAATCGGCGTGCCGATCTCCGTGCCAATCACGTCACCGGAGATCACTATCTCCACCCGGCGATTCAACTGCCGGCCCGCCGCGGTGTTATTGGAAGCCACCGGCTGAGTCTTGCCGAAGCCCTTCGACGTGACTGAACTCGCCGGCATTCCTTGCTGGGTCAGGTAATCACGCACTGCCCCGCCCCGCTGTTCGGAGAGCTGCTGATTGTACTCGTCGCCGCCGACGCTATCCGTGTGACCTTCCACATCCAGCCTAAGACCCGGATGCCCGGAGACGATGCCGGCAACCTTGGCCAGTTTCTCGCGCGCCAGAGGCCGTAACGAATACTTGGCGGTATCGAAGAGGACATCCGACATGTTCACGATCAGACCACGCGCTGTATCCCTGGTCTGTAGAACGGCGTTGAATTGCGCCAGGAGCTGAGCTCGAAGTTCCGTCTTCTCCGCCTCTGCCTGCGTCTTCTCCTTAGCCGCGCGATCCAGTTCCGCCTGGGTACTAGCTCGCTGTGCGTCGTTCTCGCTTTTCAGACGATCGGCTTCGGTCTGCGCCGCAGCCATCTGCGCATCGCTATCCTTTTTAAGCCGGTCCGCTTCGGTTTGGGCGGCGGTCGTCTTAGCGTCGTTCTCGCGTTTCAGACGATCGGCTTCGGTCTGCGCCGCAGCCATCTGCGCATCGCTATCCTTTTTAAGCCGGTCCGCTTCGGTTTGGGCGGCGGTCGTCTTAGCGTCGTTCTCGCGTTTCAGACGATCGGCTTCGGTCTGCGCCGCAGCCATCTGCGCTGCGTGGTCACGCTTTGCCAGGTCCGCTGCATTTTGAGCAGCGTCCATCTTCGCAATGTTCTCTTGCTTCACGCGGTCCGCTTCGGTCTGTGCGGCAACCTGCGCCGTCTCGGCGTCCCGTGCGACTCGCGCGGCGTCGGCTTGTGCCGCAAGGCGTGCGCTTTCAGCGCGTGCTTCACGGTCCGCCCCGGCCAGGCGTTCGTTGGTCAGCCGCTCCTCATCGATCTTCTTTACCGTGATGATCCGGGCGTCTTCGGCCATTTGAACGGCCTCACGCGCCACCGTGCCAATGGGCTTCTTTCCGGCCTTACCCGTGAGATAGCCTTCGGCATTCTCCAGGCCCTGGACGGCCTTTTGGAAGGTCTCGGGGGCGTACCTCTCAGCACCAGTCCAACGTGCGATCTGGACGGCATTGCGCGCTTCGTACAACTCCAATGGCACCTTCGATTCCAGCCGCATGGGCGCGATCTCGGCCGGGTTGACGTTCAAGGTGTACTGGCCTCGCTGTAAGAGCTCGTACTTCGCGTCGACCTGTTCAATCGTGCCGGTCGTATCCGGCCTGACGAAATTCTCCATGACGACCACGTCGCTGGGCTGAGTTACCGCGAAATAAGGTTCCGCGGTTACGATTAAGCCAAACGACTGCAACTCCGTGGTGGCATCCAACTTGGTCTTGTCTCCATCCAAGAGCACTTCGCCAACGTTGGTGGCACGGCCCTCGGGAGTGATGGCCCACATTACGTAAGTCAGGTACTCGGGACCGAACTTCGTGGCGGGCTGCAGCCTATCCATGCGTGCGTCGATCCTGATCACGCCTTGCCTGCTCTCCACCTTGGCCTCGCCGCGGGCATCGGGTAAGAGCGCTGTACCGCGGAAACCGATTTCCGTCGATCCGCTGCGGTGATTGTAGTTAATGGCCTTGGTGGTTCGGGCTACCACTGTGATGCGATAGACAGGAGGCGCGCCAGCGGCCATCCCGGCGTCGATTTGGGTTGAGTGCTGAACTGGACTTGGAGCCTGCGGCGCCTGGGCCGCCACGAGTCCGCACACCGTCAAAAACACACTGATTATCTTCATCTTGTTGTTATCCTTTTGTTCTTTTCCCGCTCGCCTAGCGCTCCCGCGCCGAACAGTTATTCAGAAGAGCCATCAGGGCAGCCGCCGAATTTCTCGCATCGGTCGCAGTGTCCGGGTTCTCCAGCCTTTTGCAGTAGTGCACGGCGGGCACCATCTTTAGTTCGTCCGGCAACGGGCAGGCGTAGCCATGCAGGCTAAGGGTTTGTGGAAAGAATTCGGAAGACTATTGCAGGCTAGGGGAGCCGTAGCAGAGGTGTGGCGTCCATAGCAGGTGCAGATTCTGTTACGAAACGTGCAGGATTTGCTTTGATATCAAACGTGATTGTGCCGCCGCAGCGCTCTTCCATCGCGGCCAGGACTCGGTCAAGCGGCAGCCGGTTCTGTGCGGTCAAGCTGCAGGCTAAAGCGCCCGCAGCCAGCAGTGGCCACGAACGTGCCCACATCCATCCTCAGGGGCACCAAAAAAAGAATTATGACACAACGCGAAGCAGTGAACCGACCCCGTAGCCTTCGGCCCTCGGCTGCTTTTGGACTGTTGCTTCTTTTATCGGTTTCAACAGCATCTGCCTATTCCGTTCTGACCCACGAAGCCATTATCGATTCAACCTGGGACAGTGCGATCAAACCGCTGCTACTTAAACGTTTCCCGGCTGCCACCATAGACGAGCTGACGCAAGCGCACGGATTCGCCTATGGAGGGTGCATTATTCAGGATTTGGGGTACTACCCTTTCGGCAGCAAATTCTTTAGCAATCTGACACATTACGTCCGCAGCGGCGATTTCGTCCTCAACCTGATCCGCGACTCGCAAGACCTCAATGAATACGCGTTCTCTCTGGGAGCGCTGTCGCACTATGCCGCCGACAACAATGGTCACCCATTGGCCGTTAACCGGGCAGTTCCTCTGTTCTACCCGAAGCTCAAGCTGAAGTTCGGAAAACTGGTAACGTATGCCGACGATCCGGCTGCCCACTATAAGACGGAGTTCGCTTTTGATGTCTATCAGGCGGCCAAGGGCCGTTACGCCCCCGCTGCATATAAAGACTTCATCGGTTTTGAAGTGGCCAAGCCCTTGCTTGATCGGGCGTTTCAGGACACCTACGGGATGAGGCTGGAAAAAGTGTTCATGGATGTCAATCTCGCCATCGGATCGTATCGCCATGCGGTCGGGTCGGTTCTTCCGGCTATCACGAGAGTCGCCTGGCAACTCAAAAAACAGGAAATCAGACAAGAAGCTCCCAGCGTCACGCGCAAGATGTTCCTCTATAATTTGTCTCGTTCCAGCTACGAAAAGACCTGGGGCGCCACCTATAGCCAGCCTGGGATCCGGTCGAAAGTGCTGGCATCTTTGTTCCGTATCGTGCCAAAGGTGGGCCCGTTCCGAGCGCTTTCGTTCAAGAGGCTGACGCCCGAGACTGAAAAACTGTACATGGCCAGCTTCAATTCGACGATTGACCGTTACCGCGAACTGCTTTCTGAACAAAATGCGGGCACTCTTAAGCTGCCGAATGACAATCTTGACGTGGGGGACTTCACCCCGGCGGGAAACTATAAACTGACGGATGTCACTTACGCCGAGCTGCTACACAAGTTGGAGGGCCACTACACCGAAGTGCCGCAAGACCTCCGAAGTGATGTTCTCGCGTTTTACCACGACCTGAGCCTTTCCATTTCGACCAAGACCAACGACAGCGATTGGACCCGGGTACTTCAAGAACTCGGTCAATTGCAGTCAGTGGACTCAGACCTGCGACATCCTGCGGCGCTTACCGCGGCAGGAATGACTCTCCCTTAATGAGACACAGGCCGGGCGTTCGAAATCTCAAGGCTAGTGTCCCGTCTCTGAAGTTCGTTGACAAAAACCCCACGAGGCTATCGCCCTATTGCAGGGCCTAAAGGCCATGTTTAGTATAGCCCACGCCGGCACGGCTGAAGCTGTGCCCTGATACAAAGCTCTGGAATCATGTTGCGAACTTGTGAGACAGGACACTAGCCCTTTAACCGCTGCGCGTTTCCTGATGACTGATGCCTTCAGCGCGCCGCCGGCGGCTCCTGGTCGGTGGGAATTCCGACTAGGGAGCGATAGAATGCAACGGCCCGGTTGATCGAGGAGGACTCATGTCCCGTGGTGAGACGGCTCGCGTTCCGTCCGGTGCGCGCGATGCTGTAGTAGCGCCAGGTGTTGCCGGATTCACGGTCCAGAAAATAGACCGACTGCACATCACCCGGGTGGAAGAGCGTCACAAAGAAATAGCGCATGAGGCTGACATTTTCGACATCGAAGACGAGCCGGTCTGCCGAAGCCTCTGCAATGTGCATTCGGTAGATGGCTTTGCCGGAAAGGTTGTCAACCTGTTCCAGATAGAGCACCTTGCCTTGTTGCATCTCATCGGGAGTGAAGTCGTCGCGGCGTTGAGGAGATCGCGACCCGATCGAGGCGTAGGCGTCCACAATTAATGTGAGCCATTGCTTGTGAGTGGTCGACCAGTAGCGCATGCCCGCGAGCTCTGAAATTGCCCCGATATGGCGCAGCAAGCCATCTTCTCCCGAGGTATAACGAAAGCGCGCGACTGTGGTGATTAGCGTGGAGAAGCCAACTTCAGACCAACCGGTGCATGCGGGTGGCCTCCAGTCGTGGCCAAAATCCGACTCGCTCCAAAACGTTACGATGGGCGGACTGTCAAGAGCGGGATAGGGCGGAACGGATCCCTTGCCGCATGGCGGCTGCGGCCCTTGCGCATAGAGGTGCGCCTGGCAGAGCAGCACCACCGAGATTGCTAGGCGAATCATCGTCCTTGCCCCAGGCCTGGATTGAACAACCGGGCGCGTCGCGGAGCCGGGTCCTCCACGAGAGTTGCATCGGCCCGGCGCTAGAGCCAGGCCGATTTAAAACACATGCCAGTAGCGCCGTCTGCCGACTTGTGAAGCTTACCGTGAAGCGAACCTACCGCCAGTGCCCTTCGACTAAGACCCAACCGCCATGACGGTGAACCCAGCGGTGTGCTACCCAGTGGGCATGCAACCGTGGAGGCTGTTGCCACATTCCCGGCGTCCAGGCATATGCGTTGCCATCCCAGCGATGATACCCGGAGACCCAAACATACTCGCGCCCGGGCGGCGGCGGCCGCCTCTCGACTATAAAATGAGGTGGCGCGATCCGAACCACAACCTCGGCCATAACGGGGCTGACAGCCAGCGCGCCTGCAATAACCAAACCGATCAATCCCTTAAGAACCATAACGCGTTCTCCTTTTCTAGTTACCAAACTCCGAGCCAGTCCAAGGCAGGCGCGACCAAGCAATTCCCCGCCTTACTGAGGGCATGATAAGGGAAGCAGTCGAACCACGGCTTCACCGCTCCTCTAGTTCTTCAATGCACGTGAATGGCCGCCGCGGGCGCTATGGTATCACCTTCGCTCAATGCGCACCGATCTCCGCAAAGAGGCATGGCGGCATCCAGCCGGGGTCAGCCGGCGCTGGCCCCCGCTAGCAGATCCTTGATGGTCTTGCCTATCTCCATGAATTGATCGAGACCCGAAGGCTTGGTGATAAACAGGGAAACGCCGAGCTCCTTGAGCAGAGTCTCATCTCGCCGGGAGCGGGAAGAACTCCATACGCACACCGGAACGCCGCCGAGGTGAGTGGCGCTTCGGATCTCGCGCAGGATATCTTCGCCGGTGTACTTGGACAAGTTCAAGTCCAACAGGATCAGGTTTGGAATTGCCGCATTCGCATAGGCCCCTTGTCTGCGGATGAAGGCCAGGGCTTCGCCTCCGCTCGACAGGTGAACCAGTTCAAATCGGAGGTCCTGCCGCTGCAGGGCTCGATCGAGAAGGAAGACGTCCGAGCCATTGTCTTCAATGACGAGTATTCGCGCGGCGCTAACAACCGAAACGTGTTTCACTCTTACTCCGCTCTTCATCATTCCACACCTGATCGTACCAGCGTTTGCGCTGACACCTGGCGGGCCCTTACGACCCACCGCTTAGGCGCCGGCCCGACGTAGTAGAAAGGGTAACAGGTCACCATCGTCAGCGCCTTCACGGCTGACGGAGCCAACACCGCTACATCGTCTGGGTCCACAACCCTTAGCGATTCGACTTTATACCTGAAATGGCCATTTGGCGTTGAAAACTGAATCTCGTCGTTTATCCTCAAATCCTTCAGCGGGCGAAAGAGTGCATCACGATGTCCGGCCAAGCCCACGTTGCCGGCCTGTCCCGGCAGCGCCGTGCCGGGAATATGTCCGATGACGCGCCGCAGAGTGGTTCTGTCGATCCCTTCGACGACGACCTGGGAAAAGAAGAGACGTGGAATCTCAACTCGGCCGATCAGACCCTTCGGCGAAACAAAGGATTGCGCTTGAGCAGTACCTTTGCTCGCCAGGCGCTCAACACGCAACAGGCGGTCGAGATCCCGGCTCTCGCGCCACTGGAAAACCCAGGCGTCCCCCAGGGCAAACCCGCAATAGCCCAAAAGCAAAACGGCGCAGGCGACGAGCGCCCGCTGGGCCCACTTCAGAATCCGCCCGAGTGGTTGGGTCCCAACTAGGAGCCTCATTTGGCGCCATTCTCGTCAAGCCGTGGTCCGCCGCCGGCTATGTAGCCGGCACGCGTGCGCACGGACAGTCTGTCGTGGCCATTCGCCCGGGCACGAACCCGGATGGCACGATAAGCCCCGTCGCGAGTTAGGTTGCTTGGAACATATCCGATCGTGTATTGATGGCGAATGTCCCGCGCGATGCGCCCGCAGATGGCGACCACTTCGCTGAGTTGGCTCGGGAAAAAGGCCTCGCCTCCGGTGGCCAGCGCCAGGCGCTTGAGCACAGCCGGATTCCGGTCCGGATCTTCTTCGTCGAATACGCCTAACGTATAGATGACGGCGCTCGATTGCTCGGCCAGTTTCATTACTTGGGATAAGCTTCGCGCGCTGGCGTTGTCGCCGCCATCACTGACGACGATCAGGACTTTCTTATCCCGGCTGCCCGCCTGTAGTTCCTCCAACGCCTTGGCGATTGCATCGTAAAGAGCGGTCTGGCCTCCGGCAGGCGCGGTCGTAATCGCGTATTCGAGTTCGGCGGCGCTGTTGGTGAATCGGGTTGTGCGAGGCAGGCCCAGCGACACATTCTCGTTGAAGTTGACGACGAACATCTCGTCTTCCTGATTGCTGGACCGCACGAAGGTGCGAGCGGCGGCGGTCACCTCCGCCAGTTTCGATCCCATGGTTGAGCTATGGTCGACAACCAGGCCCACAGTGACCGGGATATCTTCGTTTTTGAAAAGCCGGATGCGCTGTGGTACACCGTTCTCATAAACCTCAAAGTTCTGCTCGCCCAGATCGGAGACAAAGCCCCCCTGCCGGTCGATCACCGTAGCGGGCAACACCACGAGGGCAACATCCACGGAGATACGGAAAGACTCCGAGTCGTGATCCTGCTTTATCTGTGGAGTCCGGTCTCCGGCGCAGACCACCAGGACAAGGAAGAGAAGGGCCGGAAAAGCGATAGCTTTCGCTACGCCATGATTTCCGGCCCTCGACAGCCTCCTCCTCATAGCTGTATTTCCTTCTGATGTTGTCACCGGACCAAGCCCGTTACGAAAGGCGCTTCTGCACCAATCGGAGGGTCCAAGCCAAGCCCAGAGCCAGGAATCCGAAGAGTGCGATCAGGGGCAACGAACTAGCCGTCGCGGGCAGCGTCGCCGCCGGCTGCGTCGGCTCGGCCTGCGCCACTACCGGTTCCTGCGTTGGCGGAGGAGTGACTACCTGGGCGATTTCCACGTCTTCTCCAGTGGGTTGGACCGCGACGACGGGAGCCTGCTGCAACTGTGCTACTTCCGGTTCGCTCACCGTCAAGATCGGCTTTTCGACCTCAACAGGCAAATCGGCCGTCGTGGCGAGAACTGCTGTATTGGCCGTCTTGGCTAACTCAACTGCTTTTGCCCGCGGGTACACAAATTCGTCTCCAAACTGCTTGCCCGGATAGAACCATCCCCGAAGTGCCTCTGGCAACCCAGCCGGCCTCTCGCGGAAAGTAACTACGGTTTTGCCGGTCGGTTTGAGGCGGTAATTCGGGATGGCCAGTATGGTGGCGTAAACCACTGTTTCGTCCTTGTTGAAGATCTGGACAATGTGGCGGTCGACCTGCGAGTCCAAAAGTTTGAACACATAGGTGCCGGCTGGTAACACTCCCCACCCTTTGAGATGGACTCCCGGAATCTCCACGGGCCCGCTGAAGGTTATCACGGTTTTGTTGTTCCACTCGTCCGCCTTTGCGCCGGGCGAGAATACCACGCCCGCCAGCGCCAGGCAAAACACCGTCGATACTGCTGTTTTCAAGACACTCATCTGTTTCTTCTCCTTTGATCTCGATACATGTGCGGCCGGCCCTTCGCTCTGTCGGGCACCATGCCTGCAAGACTCGGCTGGCTGGCAGCACACGATGGACAAGAAGCATTCCAAGGTCCATCGGCACATTACCATGCGGAGGGCCCGACTCTTGTGTCGTTCAGGCCCGTGCTTGCCATACCTTGAGGGAAACGGGGCTCAGCGGCAAAGCTGAGAAGCTCCAGAAGCCAGTCCTACCACGGAAGTGATCGACCCATGCAGTTATTGCCGCACGGCACGCAGGAACTGCCGCGAATCGGGCAGTTTCCACCCGACCTGAAATCCGTTCCCCAAAAGAAAAACCGCATCGGAGAAGCTCATTGACCACCAAGAGCTTCTGCCGATGCGGCTCGCCCAGGTTCGGGCTGGGATGCGGCGTCGGTCCGCCTGGAATGTTGAGCTAAGTCGATCCTGGTGAGGTCCACGTCCTATGATTCCTACGCCAGGAACGCCAGATGGCTACCGCAATCGCGATCCCCGGAGAGATCACTATGAATATTCAAAGCAAAAAAAACCTCTGCAGCAGCAAACAAGCAGGAAGTCGAGTGAGCGGCAGTAAAGTATAGAGAATCTAATATCGGCTCCCGCAAGCACGCCGTTGCTGTCGCCCACCCTTTTTCCACCCGCCGGCTGCAGCAGAGGGCAAATTGAAAGGTTACTTCGTAAATTCACTCCGATGTTCAGCAATCCGAAGGCCAGAACGGGTCGGTAGCAGTTTCAGAAAGTCCAGCACTTTTGCATGGAGAGATAGGGGTACATTGTAATCCGAAAGACGAAGACGGACGGGCTTTCGGGAGGACCGACTGGTGGGCACGGACCGTTTGTAGCTAATGTGTCCGGGTGGCGGTGCCGGGACAAGGAATCAACGACAGGATGAGACTCAACAGCACAAGAACGGCCAAGGCTACTGGTATGAACATTGTATCCTCGATTCACTTGCGGTCACCGAGGCGCTTTGAGCCAGCATTCCGCGCTGTAATGCCTGCGCACGCGGCGCGGGCACCGGTTGTTCCCAGCACACTCGATGCCGCCGCCCGCACGTCCGGCACTCATACTCGCCGTGCGAGGGCCACATTGGCTCGCTGTGCATCAACCGGCACCATAAAGTCGCGATTCGAGCTTGGGTCGGCTTCATAGGTCCATATTCCTTAGCCCAGTCGGGCGATTCCTACTACTAAAGGCGGGTGGCAGCGGAGCTTTCGCGCCCGTGTTGCTTCAGCGCCCGCGACCATTCATCGGCCTGCTTTTCAGCCTCCGCCTTCGCCACTCCATACCGCTCCTGAATGCGCCCAACCAACTGATCTTTCTTGCCGGCGATCGCTTCCCAATCGTTATCATTGAGTTTCCCCCAGCGCTCGCGGGCAGAGCCGGTGAACTGCTTCCACCTGCCTTCAATCTGGTCCCAATTCATGTTTCCTCCTGCTGCTTCCGGTTTCCCGGCTTGATTTAAGTTGTGGCACGTTGACCGCCGTTCGAATCCAAGAGGCTTGTAGAAGGAGTCTGGGCCGAGTTGCCCATGCGCTCTTCGGCCCCAGCGAAATGTGCATCCTCAAAGGCAGATTCTGCACTTACGCGGCACTGTCCTAACCCAGCATCTTCGCAGAAGGTTAGCCTGCGGCGCTTGGCCCGGCTCGTGCACAGACACAATACGACACTTCCAAAAGGAGGAATAGCAAATGGCAAGAAACACATCGGTAATAGGAATCTACCCGGATCGCACAACCGTTTCGGATGCCGTCAACGTCCTGCATAAAGCAGGGTATCGGACGACGGACATCTCGGTCCTGTCGTCCGACAACCAGGGTTCAAAGGATTTCGCGCTTGTGAAGCGGGCTAAGGCCTTGGAGGGCGCGGCGGCGGGAGCGGCAGTGTGTGCGGTGGTTGGCGCCGCATTGGCTTGGTTCTGCTCCATTCAGACTGTGACCATCGCGGCTTTAGTGCCGCTCGTCGCGGCTGGACCAGTGCTGGCTGCTTTGGCTGGCGCCGGCGCTGGCGGGGCCCTGGGTTGGATCGTGGGATTGCTGGCCGGCTCGGGCCTGACGGAATATGTGGCCAAGCGGTATGCCGGCAGAATCAGGCATGGCGGCATTCTCCTGTCCGTTCATTGCGACAATCAGGACTGGTGTAATCGGGCGAAGACAGCCCTTAAAAATACTGGAGCTCGGAATATCTCCTCCGCCTCAGAAACTTCCGCCGACTATGGGACGACGGACAAGCCGACGGAGAGGGCACCAGCGGTGGTTACGAATCGCGGCGAGACGCCTGCCCAAGAGAAGACAGAATACGTCGCTTACGAAACCAAGAAATAGGAAGTTCATCCGCCACGACCAGTTCCTCCGGATCGGACATGGAAGGCTAGATTCTTCTTCAACGAGAAGCAGGACCGCCCTGTGCAAGAGGGAAGCCGGTCGTGGTGCTGGCGGGCACATGCCATAGGCGATCAATACATCGAAGGCGGTGCCGCCCCACAGTTGCATCCGCTTTATTCTTCGCCCAATCATCCCGTATGGGACGGTGCACAAGACCAGGCCGACATGGAATTGGCAGAGGCCGTGGAGCAGAAGTTAAGGCGGACTGGTCGTCTGCGTGCACACCCAATAGCGACTTTAAGTTAGGGAGACGATTACACCATGCAGTTCATTCGAGTCAATAGCACGGCTGCCCTGTTTCTGCTTTTCGGGACGTTGGTCCCTATGTACGCGCAGAACGAGAAACAACAGCACCCTCAGGAACAGGCGCAGCAACCGCAGCAGCGGGCCCAACAGCCTCAGCAACAGCGACCGCAGCAGGCCCAACAGGCTCCGAAACAGCAACCGCAGCAACAGCAGCGGGCCCAACAGCCTCAGCAACAGCGGCCAGAGCAACGGCAGCAGGCGCAACAGGCTCCGAAACAACAACCGCAGCAACAGCAGCGGGCCCAACAGCCTCAGCAACAACGACCACAGCAACAGCAGCAGGCGCGACAGGCTCCGAAACAGCAGCCGCAGCAACAGCAGCGGGCCCAACAGCCTCAGCAACAGCGATCGCAACAACAGCAGCAGGCGCAACAGGCTCCGAGACAGCAACCACAGGAGCAGCGAGTTCCACAGGCTCAGCAGCAGCAACCGCAGCGTGCGCAGCAGCAAGCAGTCGCGTGGCAGCAGAAGCGGGGATGGCAACAGCAGGGCGCGTGGCAGGGGCAGAGTACATGGCAGGGGGATCGTGCTCACCAGTGGGGAAGCCAGCATCGCAACTGGGCACAACGTGGAGGCTACGGCGGCTCCTACATTCCTCAGGCCAGCTTTGATCTCTATTTCGGGTATCAACACTGGTTCCGGATGCATGCTCTCCCAACCATTTACATGGGATATCCCCGTTTCGAGTACGGCGGCGTTTCGTTCCTGCTCGTGGATCCCTACCCGGAATCCTGGGCAGAAAACTGGTTCGATAGCGACGACCTTTACATTGCTTATGACAACGGGTACTACCTTTATGACCGCTCGTATCCGGGCGTTGGACTGGCGATTACGGTCCAACTGTAGCTGACGAAAGATTCAGTTGGTTGGCGACCTCCGTAAGGCTGGCGGGTGAGCTTCAAGGACCAAGGGAAACCAAGAGTGCCTGAACCCCAAAGGGAACGACACCGCACCGGACGCATCGGCTGGCTACGCGCGGCGGTATTGGGTGCGAACGACGGGATTCTTTCGACCGCGAGTCTGGTGCTGGGCGTCGCGGCTGCGCATGCGACTCACAGCAACGTGATGGTCGCGGGGGTCGCCGGCCTGGTCGCTGGGGCGATGTCGATGGCGGCAGGTGAGTACGTATCTGTGCACTCACAGGCCGACACCGAACGCGCCGACCTCAAGCTGGAACGCGCGGAACTGAAGACAGACAACGAGGGCGAGCACAGGGAACTGATGGCGATCTACGTCGCCCGCGGCCTCGACCCAAAGCTTGCTAAACAGGTCGCACAGCAACTGATGGCTCATGACGCCTTAGGTGCGCATGCCCAAGACGAACTCGGCATCTCTGTCAAGCTCAAGCCGCGCCCGATTCAAGCTGCGTTAGCATCGGCCGCCAGCTTCGCCGTCGGAGCAGCGCTGCCTCTCGTGGTCACAGGCGTAGTCCCGCAGGCAACTCTGATTCCCGTTGTCTCCGGAACATCACTGTTGTTCCTGGCTCTTCTGGGCGGACTGGCTGCGCGCGCTGGAGGTGCAGGCGTGACCGTGGGCGCATTACGCGTCACTTTTTGGGGCGCTCTAGCCATGGCGGTGACCGCTGGCGTCGGAGCACTGTTCGGAACCTGATCTACAGCAACGGCAAGTGTTCCGTGCAGATCGGCGCTTATGGAGCGGCCTATCTTGCGGACGAGTGATATCCGGGCCGGCTCAACACGGTGCGCCTCGGACTCTCCGAGGGCTCTCTCCAACTCGGGTTTGATTTGGCCAGCAACATGGCGTCCGAGTTTTGGCCGGGTCTCAGACGAAAGCTACTGCACCGAAAACCCTGATGGGCCGCGACTCAGCGCCTGAGAAGGCTGAAAATGGGTCTGCACATCAAAGCGTTTCGACATCCTCGACTTCGTTCAGCGCCAAGAGAGGCGCGCTTCGGATCGCCTCGCCCGTTCCCAGGCGGCTTGCTAGAATAAGAGGTAATGCCTCGATTGCCGGCGGTCCCAGGGCGGATCCTCATCGTTGACGATGAGGAACGTCAGCGTAGCGCCTTAGCTGCCATGCTTTCCGAGTCTGACTTTGAAACGCAGGTGGCGGCCGACGGGCAGGAAGCGCTGGAACGGCTCGCGGCCTTCAACGCGGATGTCGTCGTCACGGACTTGATGATGCCGCGCATGGACGGCTTTGAACTGCTCCGGCATTTGAAGGAACGCGGCGACCTCACTCCGGCGATCGCGCTCACCGGCTTCGGCAGCATAGAAAAGGCGCTGTCGGCGGTGCATGATCTCAAGGCATTCTGGTTCCTGGAAAAGCCGGTGGAACCGCGCGCCTTCAAGACCCTCCTGGAACGCGCGATCCGTTACAAGAGAAGCCTGCAGAAAACCGACGAACTGAAGCGCGAACTGAGTCTGCATGGCGTACTCGGGGACTTGGTGGGAACCTCCGCGGCGATGCAGCAGATCTTCTCCATCATCCGGCAGGTGGCGCCCACATCGGCGCCCGTATTGATCTCCGGAGAGAGTGGCACCGGGAAGGAGTTGGTGGCGCGGGAGATTCATAAGTGCAGCCCCCGCGCCGATGGGCCCTTCGTCGCAATCAATGCAGCCGCCTTACCCGAGACGCTGGTGGAGAGCGAGTTATTCGGCCACGAGAAGGGCGCGTTTACGGGAGCCATGGAGCGTTCGGCCGGGTGTTTTGAGCAGGCTCACGGGGGCACGCTGCTGCTCGATGAGATCGGCGAGATGCCGGCGTCTACGCAACCGAAACTGCTGCGCGTGCTCGAGGACTTGCGCGTGCGGCGGCTCGGCGGTAAGCACGAAATCGCAGTGGACGCGCGGGTACTTGCCGCCACCAGTCACCAACTCGGCACGCATTTGCGCGAAGAACTCTACTATCGGTTGAGTGTCTTCCAGATCGAAATTCCGCCGCTGCGCGAACATAAAGAAGATATCCCGCCGATCGCCGAGGTCATGCTGCGAAACCTGAACAAGAAACACTCGACGCGCATAACCGGGGTGGATGCCGAAGTGATGGATCTGTTTCATCGCTATGATTGGCCCGGTAATGTGCGGGAACTGCGCAACGTGCTGGAGCGAGCCGCCATCATGGCAGGCGAGGGTTTGATCCGGCTGACTCACCTTCCTTCGCCTGCTTTCGCTGTCAGCCCCGGCTCGCAGCCACGGCCCACACCCGGCTATGAGGGCCCTGTCATGCTCCAGCCAGGCCAGCCACTCACGAAACTCGAGGAGGCTTACATTAAACTCACCCTCGATCACGTGCGCGGCAATCGCAAACTCGCCGCCGAGATGTTGGGGATCAGCCTGCGGACATTGCAGAACCGGATCGCCGCACTGCGCGAAGAGGCGAAGACGACAGTTCCCGGCTCATGAACGGCGAGCGGTTCCGCCGGCAAAACTGCAAGTTATGTGCCTTGAGTCGCTCTCGCGCACGAGTGTGTCATTCGCCTGAAGGCGGATCCGGCCAGAAAGCCGATGGCAGCCGCAGCTACCAGAGAGCGTGTCGGATGCTTGCGAGCAAACCGCCGCAAGCCGGTGAATGCATCCCCTAGGTCATGATCTTCGATGTACGATGCCGTAGCATCCAGTCGATCGGCTGTGCGGGTGGAGCAGTTGTCGATCACTGCCGAACCCTCGCGTCCCGCTCTGCGAACGGAGGAGGCAGCCGAATGGAGGGCGCCCCCTGTCTCGTCTCGCGCCTCATCCAGTTTCCTGCCGGCGGACCGGCCCAACTCCTCGATTGATTCTCTGGCCTCCTTGCCAAGCTCCGCCGCCGTTTCCGTTACTGTCCTCAAAGTCGTCACGATGTTCCTCCAAAGTCTGGGATGGTTGGCCTGTGTTTACTCCAACAGACAAGTCAGGGCACGTTTGTTTCCATTAGGATCGAGAGGGCGGACAAGGTGTGGGCCGCCGGGCGACGACCTGCTGAGGCAGCGAAAACTGCACTATCGGAAACAATATCTGCACTTGGCCGTGTGCGCTTTTTCACGGCGCGTCTTTTCCGGCCGGAACCCCGCGTTGGCCAAACGCGTGCTAGGTGCGTGCCCAGGAGTACATGCAGATGAAGAAGATAATAGGGCTATCGGTTCTAATTTGCCTGGTCGCTTTTGCGCAGAGTAGAGGAGGCGGCGGGTCGCGAGGCGGCGGTCATGCCGCGGTTGGCGGTGGACACATTCCCGCTCACGGTCCTGCTCCGGCGAGGGCTTCCAAGCCAGCACGAGGTCCGGAGCGCGCTGCCGCGACGGAGAACCATATTGCCATGGACAGGAAAGGTCATCCGGGCGTACCGCACGTTGACGCGAAGGGCGATAGATGGGTAGGACATGATAGCGGCCGCAACGATGCGCATTATAACCTCGCTCAGCCATGGGCACACGGGCACTTCGGCGGTGGCTTTGGAAGTGCATTCGCGCTGGGAGGGGGAAACCGGGAGCGCTTCTGGTTCGGCAATTTCTTTTGGGACGTCGCTCCGTTCGATTACAACATCGTCGCGGACTGGAACTGGAGTGGCGATCAGATCGTCATTTACGAGGACCCCGACCATATCGGCTGGTATCTGGGATACAACCCGCGGCTAGGCACGTACGCCCACGTCGAGTATCTGGGAGGTTGACCCTCGGACGGCCAACACCTTGCAACTGAAGAACGGCGAGCCTTGGGGCGGCGGCAAATCCCGCACTTCCATGTGCAGTTTCTGCATTCTTCCCGGGTGCATCTGCCTGTGATTCGAAACTGAAACAGGAGATTCCGCTTGGCATCTGACCTCGACGATCATTCAACCATCGGCCCAGACCATCAACTCCAGGCACGACCCCGGCATAAGGTCATGCGGGTCATCCTATGGAGTCTGCTGCTACTAGCCCTGGCTCTGACGTTCCTGCTGATTTTACGCCATCACGAAAACGCCAAGAAAGCGGCAGCCCTGGCACTTCGTCCGGCGCCGGGGATCGCAATTACAAGTGCGACAGCTCAAAAGGGCAACATCGGCGTGTACCTTGACGCGATCGGCACGGTCACCCCGGTCTACACCAATTCGATTACCAGCCAGGTGGATGGCCTCGTCGTCGCCGTGCAATACACGGAAGGTCAGCGGTTACGTAAGGGCGATCCGCTGGTTGACATCGATCCGCGTCCATACCGCGCCACTCTTTTGCAGGCGCAAGGGGCGCTGGAGCGAGACCAGAATCTGCTCGCCCAAGCACAGATGGACCTGGAACGCTACCGTGCCGCGTGGGCGCGCAACGCCATTGCCAAACAACTTTTGGACGACCAGGAAAAACTAGTACAGCAAGACGAGGGCACCGTAAAGAACGACCAGGGAACGGTGCAATATGACCAGATTCAGGTCGACTACTGCCATATCACCGCGCCCATCGCCGGCCGCGTGGGTTTACGGCTGGTGGATCCCGGCAACGTAGTGCAATCTGCGGCAAGCGTAACCCTCGCTCTAATCACACAGTTGGAGCCCATCACCGTAATTTTCACAATACCGGAAGACAATTTAGGGCAGGTAGAAGCTCGCCTGCGCAAGGGCGCTAAGCTCACCGTCGATGCCTTTGATCGCACTGGACAGACGAAGATTGCAAGCGGGACGCTGTTGACGATCGACAACCAGATTGACACTACGACCGGAACCGTAAAAGGGCGATCGCTCTTCGACAACACAAATGATGCGCTTTTCCCAAACCAGTTTGTAAACACACGCCTACTGGTAAATACGTTGCAGGGAGTGACGCTGATTCCGTCATCGGCTATTCAGCACAATGGGCAAGCATCGTTCGTCTATTTGATTCAGAACAACACAGCTCACATGCGCAGCGTAACGCTGGGAGTTACCAACGGCGGTGTGACACAGGCCGATGGCATCAACCCTGGAGACGTTGTGGCTGACAGCAGCTTCGATAAGTTGCAGGACAACGTTGCGGTCGTCATTTCGAATAAGCCTGTCACGGCCAACACGGGTGGGGCCAAAGCCCCGTGAGCCCATCGCGCCCGTTTATTCTGCGCCCGGTCGCCACGGCTTTGCTAATGGCGGCCATACTCTTGGTCGGTCTTGTTGGCTACACACAACTGCCTGTCTCGGCGTTGCCGGAAGTCGATTATCCGACCATTCAGGTGCTCACGTTTTATCCCGGCGCAAGCCCGAATGTGATGGCGACGACGGTGACGGCGCCGCTGGAGCGTCAGTTCGGCGAACTGCAGGGCTTGAGCCAGATAACCTCCACCAGCTCCGGAGGCACCTCCGTCATTGTGCTGCAGTTCAATCTCACTCTTGCCATGGATGTAGCCGAGGAAGAGGTGCAGTCCGCCATAAACGCGTCGCAGAGTCTTTTGCCATCCATCCTACCCGCGCCGCCGACCTACAGTAAGACGAATCCAGCCGATGCCCCGGTTCTAACCCTGGCCATTACATCCACTTCCATGGCGCTTTCTCAGGTGGAAGACCTTGTGGACACGCGCCTTGCGCCTAAGCTTTCGCAACTGAATGGGGTCGGTCTCGTAACCATCAGCGGCGGCCAAAAGCCAGCCGTCCGCATTCAAGCCAACCCTACGGCTCTCTCATCCTACGGCATCGACCTGGAAAACCTGCGCACGGCGCTGACACAGGCCAGCGTGAACGCCGCCAAAGGGAACTTCGATGGGCCGCGCCAGGATTACCAGATCGACGCCAACGACCAGCTCGTCACCAGCGACGACTATCGGAAGGTTGTAGTCGCCTACCGTAACGGCGCGCCGGTGATGCTGACCGACGTAGCACGCATCGTGGATGGTGTGGAGAACAATAATCAGGCCGCCTGGATGAATCAAACTCCCGCGGTCATCCTGAATGTGCAACGCCAACCGGGCGCCAACACCATCAGCGTGGTCAAGAGTATTAAAGGACTAATGCCGCAGTTGGAGGCCAACCTGCCGATGGGCATTCTGGTAACCACGCTTACCGATCTTACCACCGCAATCGAAGCATCGGTTTCCGACGTCGAGTTCGAATTGGTGTTGACGGTTGGGCTCGTCGTGCTGGTCATTTTCCTCTTCTTGCGCAGTCTCTATGCCACCATTATCCCTAGCGTGGCTGTGCCGCTGTCGTTGGTTGGCACCTTCGCGGCGATGTACGTCCTTGGCTACAGTTTGGATAATTTATCGCTGATGGCGCTAACCATCTCCACCGGTTTCGTTGTGGACGATGCCATCGTGATGATCGAGAACATCTCGCGATACATCGAAGCGGGCGATCCACCCATGGAAGCGGCCCTCAAGGGTGCGGAACAAATTGGCTTCACCATTCTCTCGTTAACCGTGTCACTTATTGCGGTTCTGATTCCGCTGTTATTTATGGGCGATGTGGTGGGGCGGCTGTTTCGCGAGTTTGCCGTGACACTTGCCGTCACGATCATCGTTTCGGCGGTGGTCTCCCTCACGCTCACGCCAATGATGAGCGCGCGAATCCTGCGACACCAGCCAAAGGAGCAACAGGGGCGAATCTATAGAGCCTCGGAGCGCGTCTTCGAGCGGATGATTGCGTTCTATGGACGGACACTTAAGTTTGTCCTCCGATTCCAGACGATTACCCTGTTGGTCGCAGTGGCAACACTGGCGCTTACGGTTTTCCTTTATATCGTAATCCCAAAAGGCTTTTTCCCGATACAGGACACGGGCGTCATCCAGGGCATATCGCAGGCGCCGCCGGCGATCAGTTCGAAGGCCATGGCGGAGAAGCAGTTGGAGATTACAAAGGCGGTTCTGGATGACCCGGCGGTGGAAAGCGTCTCGTCGTTTATCGGCGCGGATGGAACGAATACAACGACGAACAGCGGCAGGATGTCGATTAATTTGAAGCCGCTCGGCCAGCGCAAGATTAGTGCGTCGGATCTGATCCGCAGGCTCAACTCCAGCGTGAACCAGGTTCAGGGCATCCAGTTATTTATGGAGCCCGTGCAGGACATTACCGTGGACGACCGGGTGAGCCGCACGCAATACCAGTATGCACTGGAAGACTCCGATGCGAATGAACTGAATGACTGGACCAGCCGTTTCGTCAAACGGCTGAAGCTGTTGCCGGAACTGGAAGACGTAGCCACCGACCAACAACCAGGCGGCTTGGCAGTATCTCTGGTGATCGACCGGGTCACCGCTTCGCGACTGGGCATTGCGCCTTCGACCATCGATAACACCCTGTATGACGCCTTCGGTCAGCGGCAGATCAGCACGATGTACACCCAGGTTAATCAGTATCATGTCGTTCTCGAGAGTGAGCCGCAGTTTCAGAAAGACCCGAACAAGCTGAACCGGATTTACATTCAGTCCAATGCGTCTTCGGGCGCAACTGGTACGGGAGCCGCTGCCTCTTTTGCGTCTTCCGGGTCGCCCTCCGGGGGATCGAATGCGGTAACGAGTTCCGCGCTGTATACTCCGGCGGCAAATACGCTTGCTCCTCCCGCGAACGCGCTTTCGGCGAGCAGTTCCGCTGCGGCGTCAGCCAAGGGGGCCGGTTCCGCGGGCGCGACCAGTTCGGCCACCAGCAGTGCCGTGCCGTTGAGCACTTTCGCCCACTTTGAAAACACGACGGAGCCGCTCGCCATTACCCACCAGGGTCAGTTTCCGGCGATCACGGTGTCGTTCAATCTGGCGCCGAATGCTTCGCTGGGCGACGCCATCACGGCGGTCGACAAAACGCAGAAAGACATGCACATGCCTCCCAGCCTGCAGGCGGGTTTCCAGGGCACAGCGGCATCATTCACGAATTCGCTCGCCAATGAGCCATTGCTCATTCTGGCCGCGCTGATCACGGTGTACATCGTGCTTGGTGTTTTATACGAGAGCTTTATTCACCCGATTACGATCCTGTCCACGCTGCCTTCGGCGGGCGTGGGCGCTTTTCTCGCGTTGCTTCTGTTTCACCAGGATTTAAGCGTGGTGGCGATCATCGGCATTGTTCTGCTGATCGGCATTGTGAAAAAGAACGGCATTATGATGGTCGACTTCGCGCTGGAAGGCGAGCGGAAGCACGGCAAGAACGCGACGGATGCAATTTACGAAGCCTGTCTGCTCCGCTTCCGCCCCATTATGATGACCACCATGGCGGCGCTGCTGGCTGGGCTGCCGCTCGCGCTGGGAACGGGTTTCGGCTCCGAGTTGCGCAGGCCCCTGGGCATCGCCATGGTGGGCGGACTGCTGTTGAGCCAGGCGCTCACGCTTTACACCACGCCCGTCATCTATATCTTTTTCGACAATCTGGCGCAGCGCTTTGCGCACAAATCGAGCCACCCGGAAACCGGAGGCGCGGAACTGGCGGGCTCGGCGTGAACATCTCCGCACCCTTCATCCATCGGCCCACGGCTACCACGCTGCTCACGGTGGCGGTTGCCCTTGCCGGGGCGATTGCGTTTGAGGTGCTGCCGGTATCGCCCCTGCCGGAAGTCGACTTTCCGACTATTTCCGTCAGTGCAAGCTTGCCGGGAGCCAGCGCCGACATTATGGCGTCGTCCGTCGCCACTCCCCTGGAGCGGCAGTTCGGTCATATTGCAGGTGTGACGGAGATGACCTCCGCAAGCACTCTCGGCAGCACATCTATTACCATTCAGTTCGACCTCAGCCGCGACATCGATGGCGCGGCGCGCGATGTGGAGGCCGCTATCAATGCGGCGCGAACCTATCTGCCAGCCAACCTGCCGGCTAATCCGATCTATCGCAAAGTCAATCCCGCCGATGCGCCGATCATGATCCTCGGTCTTACCTCGGACAAATACGGTCCCGCAACACTGTATGACGAAGCCTCCACCGTCATCGAGCAGAAGTTGTCGCAGATACAAGGCGTAGGGCAGGTCACTGCCGGAGGTGGCGCGTTGCCCTCTGTGCGTGTGGACGCAAATCCCACAAAACTGGCCAGCCATGGACTTACCGTTGCGAATCTGCAGTCGGTGTTGAGCCTGCAGAACGCCGACTTGGCCAAAGGTCAAATCTCCGATGGCATTGTGACCGCGGACATCCTTGCCAACGACCAGATCTCGCTCGCAGACGATTACAAGCCTCTCGTCGTCGGTTATCAGCGCGGCGCGGCGATCCGCCTGTCCGATGTCGCCCAGGTGACGGACTCCGTGCAAAACATCCGTGCTGCCGGCTATTTGAACGGCAAGCGCGCGGTTACGGTCATCATCTTTCGCCAACCTGGCGCCAACATCATTGCCACGGTTGACCTCATACGCACGCAGCTTCCGTTTATCCAGGCATCCATTCCGCTCGGCATCGATACCACCATCGTTCTGGATCGCACCATAACCATCCGCGCTGCCGTCAGTGACGTCGAGAGGACGCTTCTTATTTCCATCGGCCTCGTCATCGTCGTCGTTTTTGTCTTCCTGCGCAACGGCCGCGCCACGCTGATTCCCGGTACCGCCGTCCCGGTCTCATTGATCGGCACGTTCGCGGTGATGTATCTGTTCGGGTATAGCCTAGACAACCTTTCGCTGATGGCCATGACCATTTCAACGGGGTTTGTGGTCGACGATGCGATCGTAGTGATGGAGAATATCACGCGCCATCTGGAAAACGGCATGAAGCCCTTTGCCGCGGCGTTGAAAGGTGCGGCAGAGATCGGTTTCACCGTCTTCACCATCAGCATTTCGCTGATTGCCGTCTTCATTCCTCTTCTGTTGATGGGCGGAATCGTGGGCCGTCTCTTCCGCGAGTTTGCGGTCACTCTCTCCGCGTCCATTCTCGTATCCATGATCGTCTCACTGACCACGACGCCTATGATGTGCGCCTACCTGTTGAAAAACGAGCGCACGGAAAAACACGGCCGCATCTTCACGGCCAGCGAAAAGGTCTTTGACGGAGTGCTGTCGTTGTATCGCCGCAGCTTGCATTGGGTGCTAGACCATCCGGCCCTCACGCTCAGCGTACTCTTCCTCACCATAGTGCTCAATGTGGTGCTGATCGTCAAGATACCCAAAGGCTTTTTCCCGGTGGAGGACACGGGAGCGATCTCCGGTAGAGTGCAAGGGCCACAGGACTCATCGTTCCCCGCGATGGACAACGCCATCCGGCAGATCGGCGGCGTGATCAAGAACGATCCTGCCGTCGCGAATGTGATTGGGTTTACCGGTGGCAGCGGGGCCACCAATACCGGCTCCTTCTACGTTGCTCTCAAACCGCAGGGCGCACGCAAGGGCAGTGCCTCTCAAATCATCGACCGCTTGCGTCCCCAGTTGAACCGTCTACCGGTGGCATCTGCCTTCCTCCAGCCCGTGCAAGATCTGCGCATCGGCGGCCGGTCTGGTAATGCGCTCTACCAGTACACGATCCAATCCGATAATGTGCAGGATCTTTCCAAGTGGGGACCGATCCTACAGGGTGCGATGAAGCGCCTGCCCGGCCTGCAGGACATAAGCTCGGACCAGCAGAATGGCGGTCTTGATGAGCTTATGAGCTATGATCGCGTCACTGCGGCGAAGCTCGGCCTTACGGTACAGTCGCTGGATTCGGCGTTGTACGGCGCATTCGGCCAATCGGAAGTCTCCATCATCTACACCCAGCTAAATCAGTATTACGTGGTACTGGAAGTCGCTCCCCAATATTGGCAAAGCCCGGAGGGATTGAAAGACATCTATCTTCCCACGCCCAGCGGCCGTAACATTCCGCTGCTCGCAATAGCCAAAGGGCAAGCTAACACAACACCGCTGGCCGTCAACCATACCGGCTTATTCCCCTCGGTCACGGTGTCCTTTAACATCGCGTCGAACGAGGCTTTGAGCGACGCCACGGCGAGCATCAACCAGATGCAACAACGGCTCGGCGCGCCTTCCACGCTGCAAGGCTTTTTTTCCGGCACGCTGCTGGCCTACCAGCAGTCTCTTGGAACCGAACCCGTACTGATTCTGACGGCGCTGCTGGCGGTCTACATCGTTCTCGGTATCTTGTATGAAAGCCTGGTTCACCCACTCACGATCATCTCCACCTTGCCGTCGGCGAGCGTAGGCGCGATGCTCGCATTGATGCTCTTTAAGCAGGATCTGAACATCATCTCCATCATTGGCATTGTGCTGCTGATCGGAATCGTAAAAAAGAACGCCATCATGATGATCGATTTCGCCCTTCAGGCAGAGCGCCAGGAGGGAAAGAGCACAACCGACGCGATTTTTGAGGCGTGCATGTTACGCTTCCGCCCGATCCTGATGACGACGATGGCTGCGTTATTAGGCGCACTGCCCTTGGCGCTCGGGACGGGCACGGGATATGAGCTTCGCCGGCCGCTTGGCATCACGATTGTGGGAGGGTTGATCTTGAGTCAATTGCTCACGCTCTATACGACGCCGGTCGTGTATCTGGCATTCGACCGGCTGCGGCTGAGAATGCAGAGAAAGCGGCACGACATCGTTGACCGTGGGGCCGGACCAGCCCCCAGCGCCGCATTTTAAATGAGACCATCATGGGGTGCATAAGACTATGACTTCTTTCCAGGTACGAGCCACAATGGGTCTCGCTGTCGCAGCTTGTTTCCTCGCAGGGTGCATGGTCGGCCCAAAGTACCACGCACCATCCGCGGTAACACCGCCCGCGCAAACTCCCGCGGCATACAAGGAACTCACTCCCGCCGACTACCAAAACACCGAAGGCTGGAAAGTGGCGCAGCCGAAAGACGATGCGCTTCGCGGTAAATGGTGGGAGATTTTCAACGATCCTCAGTTGAACGCGCTGGAGGAGAGGGTCAATATTTCGAACCAAAACATCGCAGCCGCCGCGGCAAGCTTTTTTGCGGCGCGCGCCCTGGTTAAGGAAGCTCGATCGCAACTTTTCCCGACAGCCACGACCAGCCCTGCCATTACCGTGCAACGCTCGCCCTCCACATCGTCCAGTGGCACATCGGGAACGGCAACAGGTTCCACCTCGTCCTCGATGGGCACATTTACCGAGTATACTTTTCCGTTCGATGCGACATGGCAGCCGGACCTGTTCGGCCGCATCCGGAACACCGTCCGATCGGCCGCTTACGGAGCGCAGGCGAGCGCAGCGGACCTCGAGAATACCCGCCTCGTCATCCAGGCCGACGTTGCGGTGGATTACTTTCAACTTCGCGGACAAGATGCATTAAAGCAGTTGCTGGATTCTACGGTGATTGCTTATCGACAGTCTCTCGATTTGACCAAAGCTCTGTACGAGACAGGCATCGGCTCCGACGAGGCGGTGGCGCAAGCCGAGACTCAACTCGAAGTCACCGAAGCGCAGGATACCGCCCTCGGCATCCAACGGGCCCAGTTCGAACATGCCATCGCCATGCTGACCGGCCAACCGGCTTCGTCGTTTTCGATTTCCATCGAACCACTCAAATCGAGCCCTCCGGCGATCCCCATCGGCGTTCCGTCGCAACTTCTGGAACGGCGTCCCGATATCGCCGCGGCGGAGCGCCTGGTTGCTCAGGCTAACGCACAAATTGGCGTTGCCCGGGCGGCGTACTTTCCGACGGTTACATTAAGCGCGGCGGCGGGATTCGCAAGCACCTCGGCCGCACGTTGGTTCATCTGGCCGAGTCGCTTTTTCTCGATTGGCTCGGCGGCTGCAGAAACCATTTTTGACGCAGGGTTGCGCCGGGCCACGGTCGAGCAGTTCAGAGCCCAATACGATCAGACAGTGGCCAACTATAGGCAGACCGTGCTGACGGCTTTTCAGCAAGTGGAAGACAACCTCGCGTCATTGCGGATTCTGTCGGTGGAGATCCAGCAACAGGATGCGGCGGTCAAATCGGCGGAAAGAAGCCTCGCGATCGCCAAGGATCGCTATAGATTGGGCATCGATCCTTACTTGAATGTGCTCACTGCGCAAACCGCATTGCTGTCCAATCAGGAAACTGAAGTCAGTCTGCAAATTCAGCAGATGACGGCCAGCGGGGGGTTGATCGAGGCGCTCGGTGGAGGTTGGAACGCCTCACAGCTTCCATCGCCTGGACAACTGATCAGTAAAGTACCATGAAACCAAAGAACTGATCGGTTTCGAGAACGGCGAGTTGTTGTCGCCTGTCTCCCCATTATTTGCGCGCGCCCGTATGTCTAAACGAGCTGGCGAACAAGCGCCGGATAGTCCGTATAACCCTTTTCCGCTCCGCTATAAAAAGTCGATTCGTCCGGCGAATTGAGTGGCGCGTTCAACCGAAATCGCTCGGGAAGGTCGGGGTTGGCAAGGAACAACCGCCCAAACGCCACAGCGTCGGCAGCGCCCTCCGCCACGGCCCGCGTCGCCGTTTCGCGGTTGAAGCCGTTGGCCACGATCAACGGCCCATGGAACTCCTCCCTCAGCGCCGCCAGGGGCACAGGCGCCGCGCCGTGCCGCATATCGTCTTCCGTGGACACGATCAGGTGTGCGTATGCGAGGTGGAAGCGATTTAACTCGTGCAGCACGTAACTGAATGTTGCCAGCGGGTTCGAATCATGCATGTCATTGAAGACGCCGCCGGGCGAAAAGCGAATACCCACGCGATCGGCGCCCCACACTTTCGTAACGGCTTCGGCGACTTCAAGCGTCAGCCGGGCGCGGTTCCCTACGGGGCCGCCATAGTCGTCAGTGCGGCGGTTCGTGCCATCGCGGAGGAACTGATCCAGCAGATAGCCGTTGGCATTGTGAATTTCCACGCCGTCGAAGCCAGCGATTTTGGCGCGTTGAGCTCCGGCGGAATACTGCGCCACGACGCCCGGCAGCTCCGTGATCTCCAGGGCGCGCGGCGTGACGTAAGGCTGCATTCCGGTCTCCGTGAGAGCCTGGCCGGACTGCGGGGCGATAGCGCTGGGCGCGACCGGCAACCCGCCGCCCGGCTGGAAGCTCGGGTGAGAGACCCGGCCCATGTGCCAGAGCTGAAGAAAAATGCGGCCGCCCGCGTGATGCGCGGCCTCAGTGACTTTTCGCCAGCCGGCGACTTGTTCGTCGGTATAGATTCCGGGTGTGTTGGGACAGCCCGTGCCCTGCTGGGAAACCGCCGTGGCTTCTGTGACGATCAGGCCCGCCGACGCCCGCTGCGAATAGTACTCGGCCATTAACGGAGTTGGCACCCGCCCTTGACCCGCTCGCATTCGCGTAAGTGGAGCCATCACGAGTCGATTCGGCGCCTCAACCGCACCGAGACGAACAGGAGTGAAAAGTGTGGGAGTATTCATGATGTTGTTTATCGCTTCGATTCCAAGTGGCTCTCACGTTGCAAGACGCGGATACAACCGGGCGCCAACGAAGACCAGGATGGTCGTGGTCAGCAGGATGACGGCATAGTCTTGACTCAGACTGAAGGTGCTCGGGCTGCCGGCAAGCATGTAGGTACGCAGGGCATCGACGACATACGTCAAGGGATTGAGACGGGAAATGGTCTGCAGCCAGCCGGGCATCATGGCCGTCGGATAAATTGCGTTACTCGCAAAGAACAGCGGCATGGTGAGCACCTGGCCGACGCCCATGAAACGTTCGCGCGTCTTCACAATGCAGGCGATAATGAGCGAAAAGGTCGAGAACAACGTCGCGGCAAGGACAACCACGACCAGCACATTGAGGAGCGCCAGCGGGCTCCAATTCAGTTTCACCCCGAGTAGCAGGGAGAGACCGTAAACGACGACAGCTTGCGAGAGAGTGCGGATACCGGCGGAGAAGCCCTTGCCAAGCACAAGTGCGGCGCGCGGAGTCGGACTGGCCAGGAATTTCTGCACAATGCCGAGATCGCGCTCCCAGATGACGTTGATGCCGTAAAATATGGCCACGAAGAGAACACTTTGCGCCAGGATACCGGGAGCGATGAAATCCAGATAAGGAATGTTTCCCGTGTGCATCGCCCCACTGCGTGAGAACACTTGCCCGAAGATGAGCAGCCAAAGCGCGGGCTGGAGGGCGCGTGTGACGAGTTCCGTGAAATCGTGACGCAGTTTGCGCAACTCGAACTCGGTGATGACGAACGTCTTCTCGAAAAAGCCGGTGAAAGGGTGGATGAAGGCGGCAGTCATAGGATTGGGGCTAGCCAAGGCGCTGGGCCGTAGCGCGTTCGGCGGATACGTCGCGGAAGGTGCCGCCGGAATCAAGGGCGCTGCCGGCATAGTGAACGAAGACCTCATCCAGCGTGTGGCTGCCGCCGCCAAGTGAGTCCTCAAGTTCTTTGCAGGTGCCAAGCGCATCGAGTTTGCCCAGGTGCATGATCGCGATGCGATCGCAATGGCTCTCCGCCTCCTCCAGATAGTGAGTAGTGAAGAACAGTGTGGTGCCGTAGTTGGTCCGCAGGTCGACCAGATGCTTCCAGACAGCGTCACGCGCAATCGGGTCCAGCCCGACGGTCGGCTCATCGAGGAAAAGCACTCGCGGCCGGTGCAGCGTGGACTGGGCGATTTCCAGGCGCCGGACCATGCCGCCGGAGTATTGGCTCACAAGGCGCCCGCTCTCGGCAGACAGGTCCATGAACTCCAATGCCTCCTTGATGCGCGCCTGCTGCTGGCCGCGTGGCAGGTCATAGAGTTTGGCGAAGATGAGCAGGTTCTCGTAACCGGTGAGCGAACCGTCCACCGAAACCGCCTGCGGCACATAACCGATGGAGCGGCGAACGTCGACCGCCTGGGTGGTAATGGAGAAACCGGCCACACGCGCCTCGCCCGAGGAGGGCGGCAACAGCGTGGTGAGCATCTTGATCGTGGTGGTCTTGCCAGCCCCGTTGGAGCCAAGCAAGCTGAACACCTCACCGGCGTTCACCGAAAGGCTCAGACTATCGACCGCCGTGAATGCCCCGAACCGGCGAGTTAGGGCCTGCAGATCCAGAACGATTTCGGTCATATAAGCAAGCTCACGGTCAAGTCAGCGCCTGATCCGCCGGAGGAGCTTGGGGCATACGGCCGCAATCACTTTTGGACACCTTCTCCGCGGGCCCGCAATTCTTGCGCGGCATGGAACCAGTCCTCTTCCGGCGATCCACTTGGACAGCCTCTGGCTTGCCATATCGTATACGCCAGCGCTTCGATGTCCGCGTGCCCAAAGATCGCGACGCCGTGTTCGTTCACAGCGTCCCGGTGCATCTGCTCGGTATGCTGATAAGCACCTTGAGAGTGCTCCAGAGCTTGCCTGGACCGCTCTTGCCCGGTTTGGTGATCTTGTTTCTCGTGGGCCTCCGCGGCGCTCCGATGCGCATGGGCTGCATTGTCGTGCAACTCAGCGGCTTGTTGATGATTTTCGTAATGTGATCCGTTGTTATAACGCGTAGACATTTAGAGACTCACTATCTCCCCCGACTTGTTGTGGGCTTCCTTTGCAAGCTTGAACGCGTGATCCGAGTACTCCAGCGCTCGTTCCGAATGCCAGATTGCCGCGGTGGAGTGCCCTTTTTCGTTATGTTCGGCGGCCGTGCGATGGGCTCGCGCCGCAAGTTCGTGCTGCTCGGCGGCTTTTCGGTGTGCCTCGTGCATGGTGTTTTCTCCTGTTGGAAGCGTAGGCAGCTCCCCTTTTGTGTTGCACGAGTCGGACCAATCTTTTCTAGAACGGAAACGTCTCTCTGGCATGGCTTCAGATCGCCATAATCTTGGCGAGCGGGCCATCGGATGGCCGGTTTCCGGCGCCCGCGAACCGTTAAGGGTGAACTGGCAGACGCGTCCCCTCCAGGTGCGGACTTTGCACTCGCAATGGCAGATTATGCATCGATACGGCTTCGGGTTTCCATCCAGCGCATTGAGGCCCGTGGGTAGCAGCCGCGCGAAAACGCTTTCCGCATCGAAAGCAGGTTGGTGCTGCACGTGCACTGTTAACGGACGCAAATGCCAAAGGAGACAAGAATGTCCGAACTAAGCGCAGTGGTAGCTGTTTATGGTACACACACCGAAGCTGAAGAAGCGGTCAAGGAGTTGCAGCGGGCGGGAGTCGACATGCGCGCCCTATCCATCGTGGGCAAGGAATCCCATACCGATGAACACGTGGTGGGTTACTACAATACCGGCGACCGGATGAAGTATTGGGGCAAGACCGGCGCTTTTTGGGGAGGCTTTTGGGGATTGCTGTTCGGGTCGGCGTTCTTTGCCATTCCGGGTATCGGCCCGGTGCTCGTGGCGGGCCCCGTAGTGGCCTGGATCGTGGGAGCACTGGAAGGCGCCGCGTTAGTTGGAGGTTTGAGCGCCATCGGTGCGGGGCTTTATGGCATGGGCATTCCGAAGGACAGTGTCATTAAGTACGAACTAGCCCTGAAGACGGACAAATACTTGTTATTAGTGCACGGCACTATAGCAGAAGTCGAAAAAGCCAAGAACATTATCGAGGGCACACGGCCTATCACTGTGACACTGCACACGGCCGAAATGGCGGGAGCCGCTGTAAAATAGAGCCGCCGATGTGTGGGCGGCCGACAGCGAAACCGGAGTCAACATCTGCGCAGAAGGGCAAAAGTCAATGTTAACGAATACAATGCACTTGAAGGGTTTTGTGATCCGAGCTACCGACGGCGAGCTTGGAACGGTAGACGAGTTCTATTTCGACGATGAGACGTGGGCCATCCGCTACCTCACGGTGGACACCGGGGGATGGCTTGGCGGCCGGCGAGTGTTGATCTCACCGATTTCCATAATTAATACAGACTGGCAAGCCAAGCGATTGGATGTGGCGCTGACGAAAACGCAGGTCGAACATAGCCCTGACATCAACACGCACGAGCCCGTCTCCCGGCAGCACGAAACCGCGTACCTCGGTTATTACGGGTATCCCAATTATTGGGGTGGCCCGTATCTGTGGGGCCCGGCGTTCTATCCGGCAGGCCTGGCTGTTCCAGCGACTGCCTATACGGAAGCGCTGGCCGACAGGGTCCGCAGAGAGTCGGCGGATTCGCATTTGCGCAGCGCCGAGGCCGTCACAGGCTATTACATTGAGGCGTCTGACGGTGAAATCGGTCATCTGGACGGGTTTATCGTAGACGATGAAGCTTGGGCCATCCGCTATATCGAGGTCGCAACGCGGAATTGGTGGCCGGGCAAAAGGGTACTGGTTTCACCCGCATGGATTGAACGGGTAAGCTGGGCAGATTCCAAAGTCTACGTCGGCCTCTCCCGGGAAGCCATCCAGGAGGGCCCGGAATACGCGGACTCGACGCCGATCACTCGAGAGTATGAAAACCGGCTCTACTTTCACTACGGCCGGCCGCCGTATTGGCTGCATGAAACCGAACACAAGTCTGCTTATTCCCTGAGCGACGCTTAAGTTCGGGCGCGGGATCCGAAAATAAGGCGGAGGCCCACGGTTCTGGCTAACGCTGCCGCTCTTCCGGCCCAGGGTTCCTGCCGGAAATTCGGAACCGGAAATGGAGCAACCCCATATGAATCCACAACAGCTTAGAGACACCGCGACGACTTTGGTCGCCGGTGATAAGGGCCTGTTGGCAATGGATGAAAGCAATCCAACCTGCAACAGACGATTTGCAAAGCTGGGGATTCCCCAGACTGAAGAGATGCGGCGCGCCTACCGGGAGATGATTGTGACTACGCCCGGCCTAGGGGAGTCCATTAGTGGTGCCATCCTCTTCGACGAGACAATCCGCCAACAGAAGAAGGATGGCACTCCCTTTGTCAAAGCCATCGCCGATATGGGAATCATTCCCGGCATCAAAGTTGACACCGGCGCAAAAGACCTGGCAGGTCATCCCGGAGAGAAGATCACCGAAGGTCTGGACGGATTGCGCGACCGCCTGGCTGAATACTCTCAAATGGGCGCGCGTTTTGCCAAGTGGCGCGCGGTGATTGTCGTGGGCGATGGCATTCCCAGCCGGGCTTCCATCGAGGCCAACGCGCAGGCGTTGGCTCGCTATGCCGCTTTGTGCCAGGAAGCCGGACTGGTCCCCGTCGTCGAGCCGGAAGTGCTCATGGACGGCGATCATAACCTGGAGCGCTGCCGCGAGGCAACGGAGGAAGTGCTGCGAACGGTTTTCGACCAGCTTTACACACAACGGGTAATGCTGGAGGGTATGATCCTGAAACCCAACATGGTGCTTCCGGGATTGACCTGCCCCAAGCAAGAAACGGTGGACGAAGTGGCCGACGCCACCGTCAGGTGTCTCTTGCGATCCGTCCCCGCTGCCGTTCCGGGGATTGCGTTCTTATCGGGTGGCCAATCCGCTGAACTGGCTTCGGCCCGTTTGAATGCTATGAATGTCAGATTCAAGTCGCGTCTACCTTGGGCGTTGGCGTTTTCGTTTGCCCGCGCCATCCAGCAACCGGCTCTGGAGATTTGGCAAGGCGACGATACCCACGCGTTGCCGGCGCAGCGAGCGCTGTATCATCGAGCAAGCTGCAACCGGGCTGCGCGCCGTGGCGAATACAGTGCCGCGATGGAAAATACTCCGCAATTCGCGAGACCTGGGGCATAACTAAGACAGAATGAATACCATCGTGAAACTTGGTCCCATTCGTGGATGATCGGAAGACGTGGATGGATCCAGCGAGTAACAGTCAAATCCTTCTATATCCCCTACGATTCGAGCCCATCTATCAGTATCGGCTCTGGGGCGGGCGGCGTTTAGCCGGCCTGCTCACGGCCCCGCTGCCTGGCGACGGCCCTATCGGCGAAGCGTGGGTACTGAGTGACCGGGAAGACCATCCCAGCCGTGTTGCCGATGGACCTCTCAAAGGGCAGACCGTCTCTCAACTGCTGGCGCAGTTTCCGGAACAGATGATGGGAAAGCTGGCCGGGCGATTCCGCCGATTCCCGCTGCTGCTGAAGTTCCTGGACGCAAGGGAAATGCTTTCGGTCCAGGTGCATCCCTCGGACGCGCATAAGGACCTGCTGCCGGCAGGGGAGACCGGAAAGACCGAAGCTTGGGTCGTCCTGGAAGCCGGACCGGAAAGCCGCGTCTATGCGGGTCTCAAGCCAGGGACCACCGCAGACGATTTGCTGCGGGCACTTACAAGCGGCACGATGGCGGACCAACTCGTATGCATTACTCCGAAACCCGGCGACGGCGTCTTCATACCGGCTGGGACGGTTCACTCTCTGGGCGGCGGCATCGTGGTGTTCGAGGTTCAGCAGAATAGCGACGTGACGTTTCGCCTATACGACTGGGGCCATGTTGATGCCAAGACCGGCCAACCGCGGGCACTGCAAGTCGATCAGGCGCTTGCCTGCATTGATTTTGCCGCGGCTGCGGCGGGTTTGGTGGCGCCGGTGGTTGAGGCGATGGCGCCTGTGGAACGCGAGCGGCTCTTTCATTGTGAACAGTTCTGGCTGTGGCGCCTGCGTGGACAATCGCCGTTTACAGTCGGTACCGCAGGGGTGCCGAGCGTACTGGTCTGCATTGAGGGCGCCGGGCAGGTCGAGTGCGGCGGCGCCACTTATGCCGTCGGAAAAGGCGCCGTGTGGCTCTTGCCCGCGGTGGTCGGAGCGTGTGCTTTTCAGCCGCGCGGCGAGGTAAGCGTGCTGGAAATTGCGTTACCGGTGGCAGAACAGTGAAAAAGCTAATTGTCTTCGATCTCGACGGCACGCTTGCCGAAAGTAAATCGCCTCTTGACGCTGAAATGTCGGCGCGCCTGCACAACCTTCTCGGTGTCGTCAAAGTAGCCATCATTTCCGGAGGCGATTGGCCCCAGTTCGAAAAGCAAGTACTCTCCCATCTTCCCCATGACGAACGCCTCGTGAATCTATCCATTCTTCCTACATGTGGAACAAAGTTTTTCCAATACAAAGGGGATTGGACAAAACTCTATTCGGAAGATTTCACAGCGGATGAAAAGAAGAAAATAACCAACTCCCTGGAGAGGGCGCTCGGAATCGCGGGCTTCACGGTGGAAAAAGTCTGGGGAGACGAAATTGAAGACCGGGGAAGCCAAATCACTTTCTCCGCGTTAGGACAGCAGGCCCCCTTGGAAGAAAAGAATAAATGGGACCCCGATTACACCAAGCGGAAGAAGATCAAAGCCATTCTTGACACTTTGATTCCCGAGTTCTCTGTTCGCATGGGGGGCGCGACATCCATCGATGTCACCAAACCTGGCATTGACAAAGCCTACGGAATCGGAAAGCTGCGAGACATCCTGGGCATTTCACTGAGCGAGATGATTTTCATCGGTGACGCCTTGTTCGCCGGCGGGAACGACTATCCGGCTGAACAGGCGGGTGTGGTTTCCATCCCGGTTCGAGGTCCGAGTGAGACGAAACCGGTCACCGAAGCCATCATCGCTTGTTTAAACGGCGATCGGGGATTCGATGAGCTCATTTGAATTGCAGCGGCTGGGGCTGGTGATGGAGCCGGAGCCGGGCAATTCCCAGGAGGTCGAAGGCGTCCTGAATCCGGCCGCCGCTCGTGGCCCCGATGGCGATCTTTATCTGTTCCCACGGCTGGTCGCGCGAGGGAATTACTCGCGTATCGGCATTGCAAGAGTGCGGTTCAATGCTGCCGGCGATCCCGTAGGCGTCGAGCGGCTTGGCATTGCACTGGAGCCGGAGGCCGATTATGAGAGGCGCCCCGATGGCGGCGGTGGCTGCGAGGATCCTCGCATTACGTTCGTGGAACCGCTCCAGCGCTACATGATGACTTACACGGCATTCTCGTCCCAAGGCCCACGCATCGCCCTGGCCCAATCGCGGGACCTTTTCCACTGGCAGCGTCTGGGGCTCGCGACTTTTGGCCTGTATCACGGCACCGAAATCGGCGACGTGGATGACAAAGATGCCAGCGTCTTCCCGATTGCCATTCCGAATCCCTCCGGGCAACCGGAGCTGGCGATGCTGCACCGGCCGCTTTTTCCCGGCACTCGTCCGGAGGAAACCGCCTGCCACCCGGCGACCCGCGAGGTGGATCTCGATCGGGAAAGCATCTGGATTTCTTACTCACCCATGGTGCTCGATGGCAGTGAACCATATCGCCTCGGGCATTTTGCTTGTCATCACAGGCTCGCGACTCCCGTGTCGCCCTGGGAGCGGCTCAAAATCGGCGGCGGCACTCCGCCCATCCTAACCCGGCGCGGCCACTGGCTGATCGTCTATCATGGCGTGAGCGAGGTTACGGAACCGGACAGCGCCGGCCACCAACTGTGCTACTCGGCCGGGGTGATGGTGCTCTCGAAGGAGCATCCGCAGGTGATCCGCTATCGTTCGGTCGAGCCGGTGTTGACGCCGCTGCTGCCGCAGGAACGCCGCGGGGCCGTCGCCAACGTCGTGTTCCCCACCGGCATCGATCGGCGCGACGATCTTGGCTTACCAAACCGCTTCGACGTCTATTATGGGATGGCCGACAAGCGAATTGGCGTGGCGCGCCTTGACGTACCGGATTTCGTGCCGGCAGGAGGAGTTGCCGACCCGCCAGAAGCAAAGGTGTGACGGGCCGAATCTCGGAAATTCAAAACCGTGCCATCTAGGAGGACAAATGAAGAGCAGTGACAAGATTAACAGTGCATCTCCGCATGTCCTACCGCGACAACTAAGGAGAATTTGAGATGCCAGTGTTCGGATCGCCCTTTTCAGGGTTAGCAAATGACAGAAAGCTCGGGGACGAGGAGCTCATCAGAGCAATTCGTTTCATGGTGGCCGCAGAGTACGAAGCGGTTCAGTTGTACATGCAGCTTGCCGAGTCAACCGACAACAAGCTCGCAGTGGAAGTGCTCAAGGACATAGCGGACGAAGAACGTGTACACGCTGGAGAGTTTCTGAGATTGCTCCGCGAGCTTGCCCCCGATGAAGAAAAGTTCTATGCCGAAGGGGCCAAAGAAGTGGAAGGAGAAATCGGGAAAATGAAGCAAAGGACTCCATGGCAACTGCTTTCATCGGAGGCTGCGCAGCCCCGACTGGAATTGAACTCTTCCCGCAAGCTGCTAACGAAGTAAGATTTGAATTATGGCCGCCGCTAATAACGTGCCGCTCCCGACAGGCCTCACAACCGAGGAGGCCCGCCGCCGGCTTGAGAAGTTCGGTCCAAACGCAGTGCCCGACACGTCTGTGCATCCATTGCGCCGGGCGCTGACCCAGTTCTGGGCGCCGGTTCCATGGATGCTGGAGGCTGCCATCGTGCTCGAGGTCGTCCTCGGCAAGTACGTCGAGGCTGCGATCATCGCGGTCCTGCTGGCCTTCAACGCCGCTCTTGGGTTTTTCCAGGAAGGGCGCGCTCAGGCGACTCTCGCCGCCCTGAAGTCGCGCCTCGCGCTGAACGCGTCGGTCCGCCGCGATAATGTCTGGGCGACCGTGCCCGCTACCGGACTCGTGCCGGGCGATATCGTGAAGCTGTCGCTCGGCGCCGTGGTTGCCGCCGATGTGCGTCTGACTGAGGGATCCGTGCTGCTCGACCAGTCCATGCTCACCGGCGAATCGGTCCCAATCGAAGCTGGCGCCGGGTTCGAGACCTACGCCGGAGCGCTGGTGCGGCGCGGTGAAGCGGTTGCGGAGGTTACGGCTACCGGAGCGCGCACAAAGTTCGGACGCACCGCGGAACTGGTTCGCACCGCGCATGTCGAAAGTTCCCAGCAGAAGGCCGTCCTGCGCGTGGTGCGCAATCTCGCCATTTTCAATGGCGTCCTCATCGTGATCTTGGTCGGGTATGCCCACGCTATCAAGCTGCCATTGGATGAGATCGTTCCCTTGGTGCTCACAGCGATTCTGGCGTCGATCCCAGTGGCGCTGCCAGCCACCTTTACCCTTGCGGCGGCACTTGGCGCGCGGGCTCTGGCAAAGCTGGGTGTCCTTCCAACGCGCCTCTCCGCTGTAGATGAAGCGGCTAGCATCGACGTGCTGTGCGCCGATAAGACCGGCACGTTGACGCAAAACGAGCTGACCGTAACCGCCGTTCATGCCATGTCCGGCTTCGACGAGCCCCACGTGTTGGGGCTGGCTGCTTTGGCAAGTTCGGATGGCGGGCAAGATCCGGTAGATGCGGCCATCCGGACCGCCGCCAAGAAAACGGCCTCCGATCTGCCGCAACTGATCAAGTTCGTTCCCTTCGATCCTGCGACGAAGATGTCGGAGGCGACTGCCACCGATGCGGGCGGCGCCTCGGTGCGTGTCGTCAAGGGAGCCTCTGCCGCAGTCACCGGCCTTACCCAATCGGCGCCCGATGCATCGAAGACGGCCGGCGAACTTGAGGCACAGGGCTTCCGCGTGCTGGCCGTCGCGGTGGGTCCGCCAGATGCGGTGAAACTCGCGGGTCTCATCGCTCTCAGCGATCCGCCTCGAACGGATTCGGCGGCGCTCATTACGGAATTGCGCGCGCTGGGCGTCCGCACCGTAATGGTGACGGGCGATGCTCCGGCAACGGCAGCGATCGTAGCTCGCGCGGTAGGTCTCGAGGGCGCCGTCTGTCCGCCCGGACCGATCCCCGACGGCGTGCGGCCACAGGATTTCGCTGTCTTCGCCGGCGTCCTCCCCGAGGGAAAATACAACCTCGTCAAGTCGTTCCAGAAGAGCGGCCACACTGTTGGTATGTGCGGCGACGGCGCCAACGACGCGCCGGCGCTACGCCAGGCGCAGATGGGTATCGCGGTGTCAACTGCGACCGATGTCGCCAAGTCGGCCGCCGGCATCGTGCTGACCAAGCCAGGACTTGGCGGCATCGTCGCTTCGGTAAAAGAAGGCCGAATGACGTTCCAGCGCATCCTGACTTATGCACTGAACTCGGTCAATAAGAAAATCGTGCAGGTGCTCTTCCTGGCGGTAGGTCTGCTCATGACCGGACACGCGATCCTGACTCCCATGTTGATGGTCATTATCATGCTTACCGGCGACCTTCTCGGCATGTCTCTCACGACGGACAATGTGCGGCCATCCCCGGCGCCCAATGCATGGCGGATCGGCGCACTGACGATCGCGGGTGTCTTCATTGGGGTCTCCGAGCTGGTCTTTTGCGCGGCTGTCCTGGCCCTTGGCAAATTCCGCCTGGGCTTTGGAATCGAAACGCTGAGAACGCTCGCCTTCGTGGTTATCGTATTCGGCAATCAGGCAACCACCTATACGAATCGTGAACGCCGGCGCATGGGATCCTGTCGTCCCAGCCGTTGGCTCATCGGGTCGTCTGTAGTCGATCTGTCGATCGCCTCAGTGCTGGCGATTTGCGGAATCGCTATGAGTCCTCTTCCTGTACTGGTGGTGGGAGGGACACTCGTGGCGGCAGCGGCGTTTGCATTCATCTTGGACTTTGCCAAAGTCCCCGTGTTCAATCGCCTGCAGATCGCATAGGCCGGGAGCGGCGCTATTGACTCGATGCGTGCGGCGCGCTAGCGTTTCTAACGCATGCCAAACTCGCCATCCTTCCGCCGATACCGATCTACGCGCCGGCGTTTTCTGCTGGAAACCGGCGCCGCCACGTTGGTTGCATCCGCACCCCTTTCCGGCGCACCGCCGCGGGAGAGCGCCGCCGCGCCAGGCCAGCCGGATCCGATCCGGCGTCAGTGGCGCGCGAGTTGGATCGCCATGGCGGGCGCTCCGGCCACTGATTACGGTGTCTACCATTTCCGCCGGACCTTCGAACTGCCGGCCAAGCCGGAGCGCTTCGTGGTCCATGTCAGCGGCGACAACCGCTATCAACTGTTCGTGAACGGGCGTCGGGTAGCTTGGGGGCCTGCGCGCGGCGACCTGTTCCACTGGCGATACGAAACGGTGGACGCGGCGCCCTACCTCGAGCCCGGCAGAAACGTGTTTGCCGCGGTGGTGTGGAACTTCGGCGACTTGGCTCCGGAGGCCCAAGTGACTTTCGAAACCGGATTCCTGGTGGACGGAGATACTCCGGCTGAGACCGTCGTGAACACCGGCACAAACTGGAAGTGCGCGCGCGACGAATCCTACGCGCCAGTGCTGGCCCGCGAGTTGCACGCTTATTACGTGGTGGGACCGGGCGACCGCGTGGCAGGCCCGCAACACCCATGGGGTTGGGAAGCCCGGGAGTTTGACGACTCCGGCTGGCCGGCCGCGGTGGTGCTGGGCCCGGCGGCCGGACGCGAAGCCCGCGATGTCCACACGCGATGGATGCTGGTGGAGCGGCCCATTCCGGCCATCGAAGAGCGGCCGGAGCGATTGCAGAAAATCCGGCGCGTGACGGGCATTCCGCAACCCGCGGCTTTCCCCGCCCTGCCGGGACCGTTCGAGATCCCCGCCCGGACCCACGCGACCCTGCTGCTCGACCAGACCTATCTCACCACGGCGTATCCCGAGCTGACCGTGAGCGGCGGGAAGGACGCGGAGGTCACCCTGGGCTACGCGGAATCGCTCTACCTGCCGGCCGCACCCGGAAGCAACAGCCGCGAAAAGGGCAACCGCAATGAGATCGAGGGTAAGCAGTTCATCGGCGCCCGCGATCGGTTCATTCCCGATGGCGGTAGCCGCCGCACCTTTCGCCCGCTGTGGTGGCGCGCGTTCCGTTACCTGGAACTGGACGTGGAGACGAAGGATTCGCCGCTCACCATCGAAGATCTGCACGCGACCTACGTGGGCTACCCGTTCGAGAGACGCGCGCAGTTCGACGGCGGAGCTCCCGAAATCAACCGGATTCTGGACGTGGGCTGGCGCACCGCGCGCCTGTGCGCCCACGAAACTTACATGGACTGCCCGTATTACGAACAGCTCCAATACGTCGGCGACACGCGCGTGCAGTGCCTGATTTCCATTTTCAATTCCGGCGACGCGCGCCTGATGCGCAATGCCATCGACCAGATCAACGACTCGCGGCTGGGCGATGCCTGCACCATGAGCCGTTACCCGACGCGGCTGGAGCAATACATACCGGGCTTCTCTCTGTGGTGGATCGGGATGGTGCGGGATTACTGGTGGTATGTGGACGACCCTGCCTTCGTCCGCCGCATCCTGCCCGGTGTGCGCGCCGTGTTGAGCTTTTTCGAAAGCTACCAGAAGAAGGATGGCTCGCTCGGCCCGCTGCCCTGGTGGCGCTACTTCGACTGGGTGCCGGAATGGCCCTCGGGCGAACCGCCGCAGGAAGCCGAGGGATCGTCGGCGCCTTACGACCTGTTACTGTTGCAGGCGTATCGCTGGGCAGCGGAGTTGGAAGCCGCGCAGGGTCTGCGCGCGCTCTCCGAGGTTTATCAGGCGCGGGAGAAACAACTTCGCGAAACGGCGCAGCGGCTCTACTGGGATGCCGGCAGGAGCCTGTACGCCGATACGCCGGCCAAACAGCAATTCTCGCAACACACCAATACCATGGCTGTCCTGTGCGATGTGATTACGGGCACGCCGGCGCGCGACCTGATGTTGCGCACCTTGACCGCGCCGGGACTGGCGCAGGGAGCGCTGTTTTTCAAGTTCTACATGAACCTGGCGCTGGTCAAAGTGGGCGAGGGCGAGAGCTACCTGGATCAATTGGGCGACTGGCGGGACATGCTGGCGCGCGGGCTGACGACTTTTGCCGAAACCATCGACCTGCCGGACCACCCGTCTCGTTCCGACTGCCACGCGTGGAGCGCCAGCCCGAATATCGAGATCTTCCGCACGCTGCTGGGGGTGGACTCGGCGGCGCCCGGCTTCAGCCGTGTCGTGGTGCGGCCCCACCTGAACAAGCTGAAATTCGTTTCCGGTTCGGTGCCGCATCCCAAGGGAACGGTCGAAGTGCGGCTGGAACCGCAAGGAGCGGGGATGGCCGTCAACATCACTCTGCCGCCGGAGACACCCGGCGAGTTTGTGTGGCGAGGCACGCGCCGGGAACTCACGCCGGGCGTCAATCGGTTTTTACTCTAAGACCTCGGCAGGTAATAACTGTACCAACCGCTCCCCCTTTTGGGCCGGGCTCCAATGCGCGGTCGGTGCCGCGACGGTAACACAGCAGTTAATGGCGATTAGACTGGCTGTTTCCCGCGATGCACTTACTTTCGGATGGTCCATCCTGTCATCGAAGGGTAACAGTCGTTTATTGTCCTTCAACGTTGGGTACCGGTACCGTTAACAAAAGGTGGCAGGGTTGAACGAACGTTACAAATGCCGGACCATGCAAACAGCCGGACCCCACGCCGGCTGGTTCGAGACTCGATCGGCGGCCTGATCGCGGCGCTGCACGGCTCTGCGGCGCTTAACCGAAATTCGAGACAGGACCCTAAGCGCTCCCCTCCGGCGACAAGCCGGGAGGGAGCGCGTTTTTTTTGCCCAATCCAAACCGGGGACTGGCACGAATTTCGCCGCCCTTGCGAAACTTCGTGCCTGTACCCGGTTTGCTGCCTGAGCGAATGGCCACCACGGCTGAAACAATGCCCGTGATAACATGAATCGACTTTTCAAGGAGGAGTATCATGCACACCCAATTGAACACCAACCAATCCTCCTTTCGAGCGCAGCAGTAAGCGCCGAAAAGGATTCCCATCGGAAACCCACGTCAAGGCCGGTCTCCGCTTCGTTCACGGCGATAAGGAGCTGCAGGAGAAGCTCGGCCGCAACGACCCCTGCCCATGCGGCTCAGCCCGCCGCTTTCAAAAACTGCTGCCTGAAAACCGGCTCCTACGACGGCGAACGCAGAAACCACTTTTTTCAGAGACTAGCGGCTTCCTTGGTTCGCCCTGAAACAGAATTCAAGAGAAATGTTTGATTGTTTCACAGCTTCCTGTCCCCGCAAAAACCGCCCACGTTACGTTATTATCCGATGACCAACCTGTTTTTCCCCTGTCGCTTTGCCTCGTGCTGGGCGGCATCCATCCGAGCGATCACCTCGTTGATCGGAACCATGCCCTTGCTCAACACCAGACCGATGCTGGCTGTAGGAGACTGGTCCAGGCCGTACTGTTTAGCCCAAGCGCGAAATTGGGATTCAACCTCGGATCGCAGCGTCTCTCCTAACCGTGCGGCACGTTCTGCGTCTAGTCTGGGAGCAAAGACCACGATTTCATCTCCCCCACGTCGGTAAATCTCTCCCTTGGTCCCAAGCACTTCTTTCACGATAGTAAGGTACAGTCGAATTGCATCATCGCCCCTAGAATGGCCCAAGGTGTTGTTGACGTTCCTGAAATTCCGGTCGAGCCACTGTTTTTCCTTTGCGCTGAGCTTGAGTCGCCCGATGCCGGCCCGCTCGCGCAACTCGCACACTGCGGCTATACCGGCCGCGATCGTCCTCTGATACTGGGTATCGGCATTGACGATGGCTTCCGCAATCCGGTACGTAGCCGCGGGCGAGAGCACGGCCGCTTGCGGACTCAAGTCTTCGTCGGATGCGGACAGCCAGTCGCGCAGCAAGAGTCCGTGGCCCTGGGACGCGGCCACGTTCATCAACCGGCAGTCATACGCCAGAAGCTCGCGAAAAGGGGTCAGACGCATTTAGTTGGGAATCCCCGGTTCCTTCACGCCAGCTTTCGCACTTCTTGGACGGAATCCCCGCTTTGCCTTGGCTGGCGATTCGGCTACAATCAACTGCTATGAAACGTCTGGCATTGATCCTGTCGCTGGCGGCGGGCTTGGGGTTTGCCGCTGCTCCGGAAGAATTCGCAACCTCAGCCGGCCCGCTCCGGCTCACCCCCATCCAGCACGCCAGCCTGATGATTCAGGCGGGGGGAAAAGTGCTGTACGTCGACCCTGCCATGGGCTCCTACGACGGCTTGCCCTCGGCCGATTACATCCTGATCTCCCACATCCATCCCGACCACATGGCGCCGGCCATCGTCGATAAGCTGCGCAAGCCGGGCACCGTGATTCTGGGGCCCAAAACCGTCGCCGCCAGCGTCACCGGCTGCACCGTGATATCAAACGGCGAATCGAAAACCCTCGGACCCTTCCTGGTTGAAGCCGTGCCGGCATACAACCTGACGCGCGGCCCGGCGCCCGGTCAGTTCTATCACGATAAGGGTCGCGATAACGGGTACGTGGTTACTTACGGCGGCAAGCGTTTCTATTTCAGCTCCGACACCGAGGGCATTCCCGAGATGCGAGCGCTCAAGAACATCGACGTCGCCTTCATCTGCATGAACCTGCCTTACACCATGCCCCCGCAGGAAGCAGCCGATGCGGTGCGCGCGTTCCATCCGGCGGTTGTCTATCCGTACCACTACCGCGGCAGCGATCTGGCCGTATTCACCAAGGCGCTCGCCGGCACCGGCATCGAAGTGCGCCTGAGCGACTGGTACGCGAAGTAGAGCAGAGCGTGGGGCGGGCGCCCTCGCCCGCATCGGACCGGTAGGACGGACCATCGCTTTTCGTGGTCTGTCATGTCTTTTCGAAGCACGCTGCATTGACAGACGACAGAAACCGATCGTCTGTCGTACCTTGGCTACCGCATCCGCAGCCTCGCGATGCGTCCGCTGGGACCTACGGCCAGCACGGTTCCATCCGCCGTGCCCAGCGCGTTGTACGCAACCGTGTCAAAGGTCTGCCATGTCTGGCCGGCATCGAAGCTGACGTCGGAGCCGGAGGTTCCGGTGGCGATCCAAGCCTTGTACTCGGCCACGTAGAGCACTGCCGAACGATATCCGGCCGGCGCGCCGGCCGGTGTGGTCCAGGTTCGGCCGCCATCCGCGGTCACCGCGATGTTGTATGCCGCCGCCGCCGGCTTGCTGTAATCGCCGCCCACTGCCACGCCCGTCAGGCCATCGGCAAACGCCAGCGAGAAGATGCCGGCGGACGCGCCATCGTCCCGAACCGGCGTACCGGCCACCGCCCAGCTTCCGCCGCCATCGGTCGAATGAAACACCCGAGCGCCCCCGTGCCCACCGGTGCCGAACCAGGCCTCGTGAGTTCCGCGCAACACCAGGCAACTGTTGCTGGCGGCGAAGGCGCCCTCATCGGGCAGCGCCGCCGGTGTGTGCTGGCGGCGCCAGTGATGCCCGCCATCATCGGTAGTGTAGATTTCGAACTCGCCATCCACTGGATCGCCCAGCACCATGCCGCGCCGCGCATCCCAAAACGCGATGGCGTCGAAGAAGCCCTTGGGCCCGGAAGCCGCGAGCTGTTGCCGCCATTGCCGGCCGCCATCGGTAGTGCGATAGACGCGCGATTGGGCGCCGCTGCCGACGCTCAAGAGCCAGGCGTTTCGTTCGTCGATGGCCCACGCACCGCGAAAGTCCAACTTCTCGGCGCCGCGAACCGTATCGGATCGCCACGTACCACCGCCATCGGTAGTCAACATCCAGGTTCCCGCCGTACCGCTGGACCAGGCCACCCGCGCGTTCACTACCCTGATGCCGCGCAGAGAGACGGTGGTCCCGCTGGTTTGCCCCACCCACGACTGCGCCCACGCCGCGCCCGCCAACAGAATCACAGCTAGCTTCATGCCCAGCAATTGTAGCCATGCGGAATTCGGCCACGCAACTTGGGTCGTGGCTCCGATCAGAGAGGGCCACGGATGAACACAGATCAACACCGATAAAAACAAAGAAACTGACCGTTTTGGTTTTTCTTATCCGTGTTTATCGGTGTTCATCCGTGGCTCGGAATGGGTTTTCGCCCAGCAAGGTGATACCGTAATCCGGTGGTACCCGATATGAAGATCCCTCTGCTCCTGCTGGCGTGCTCGGCCGCGTTTGCCGCCGAGGCTACGCTCGAAATCAAAGTCGATCAAGCCGGCTACCTGCCAGCCGCTCCCAAGATCGCGGTGGTGGCTGCGCAGAAACCAGCCACGGAATTCCTGGTGCGCCGTTCCGCCGGTGACGCCGTCGCATGGCGCGGCAAACCCAGCGCCTCCCGGCCCGACGCCGACTCCGGTGACGCCGTGCAGCTTGCCAATTTCAGCGCACTCTCCGAATCCGGCCGCTATTACCTGGAAGTGCCCGGCGTGGGACGGAGCTGGAATTTCGCGATCGGCGCCGATGTCTACCAGCGCGCCTATTACCTCGCCATGCGCTCTTATTACGGGCAGCGCTGCGGAACGGCGGTCGATCTGGGCCCCGAGTTCCCCGGCTTCCGCCACGATGCGTGTCATCTCGAAGGGGCCTGGCACGCCTCGTCCGGCAAGACTGGCCCGCGCGCGTCCCACGGCGGCTGGCACGACGCGGGCGACTACGGGCGCTACGTGGTCAACTCCGGCATCTCCACCGGCACGCTGCTGTGGACCTGGGAGATGTTCGGCGCGCGCCTCAGCCCAATCAAACTCAACATTCCCGAATCCGGCAATGGCACTCCCGACATTTTGAGCGAGATCAAATGGAACCTGGATTGGATGCTCTCCATGCAGGATGACGATGGCGGCGTCTGGCCCAAGCAGACAAGCGAGCGCTTCTGCGGCTTCATCATGCCGGAAAAGGATACGCTGGTGAGCTACGTAATGGGCGCCGGCCAGGAGCCGTACAAGACCTCCTGCGCTACCGCCGATTTCGCCGCCGTGATGGCGATTGCCGCGCGCGCCTTCCGGCCCTTCGACCGCGCCTACGCAGACCGCTCACTGGTGGCCGCGCGTAAGGCCTGGGCATGGGTGGAGAAGCATCCTGACGTGACCTTCCACAATCCGCCCGGCGTCAACACCGGCGAGTACGGCGACGATAATTGCGCCGACGAGCGGCTGTGGGCCGCCGCCGAGCTCTGGCGCACCACCGGCGACGCGCCTTATGAAAACTACTTTCTGGCGCATTACGCCGAGTTCCACCCTGCCGCAACCAGGCCGCAGTGGTGGTCCAAGGTCTCGAACCTCGCGTTGTGGACGTACGTTCTGGGCGGCGGGAAGAACGCCGCGGCATCGAGCGCCATCCAGAAGGAATCGCTGGCGGCCGCCGATCAGATTGTGGAACGCACCACCGCCAATGGTTACCGCAACAGCCTCGCCAGAATCGATTACGAATGGGGTTCCAACGGCAACGTGGCCAACTACGGCATGCAGTTGGTGGTGGCGAACGCGTTTCACCCCGACCCGCGCTACCGGAACGCGGCGCTCGAGAACCTACATTACCTGCTGGGCCGCAACACGTTCTCGCTGTCCTTCGTAACCCAGGTGGGCGAGCACCCCTACCGCCATCCGCACCACCGGCCGAGCGCCGCCGATAACAATCCCGAACCGTGGCCCGGCCTGCTTTCCGGAGGCCCCAACCCCGAACGCGGGGATGCCGCCGCGAAGAAGCTGCCGCCGGACCTGCCGCCAGCCAAAGTGTATGTCGACGACGAGGGCTCGTACTCGACCAACGAGATCGCCATCAACTGGAATGCCCCGCTGGTGTTTCTGCTGGCGGCGGCGTTGCCGGGGCAATAGGTAGGGCACGCTTTAGCTTGCCGGTTTTCTTTTGAATGAGGGCAAGCTAAAGCGTGCCCTACCTACTCCTGCAAGAAGAAGTTGAACTCCTTTTCCTGGCCGATGGTGGTGATGTCGCCATGGCCGGGGATGACGGTGGTCTCCTCGGGCAGCGGTAGCAGCTTCTGGTGAATCGAGCGCAGGATCTGGCGGCCGTCGCCACCCGGCAGATCGGTACGGCCGATGCTGCCGGCGAAAAGCGTGTCGCCAGCCACCAGCTTTCGCTCTGAGGGAATCCACAAGCTGATGCTGCCCTGCGTGTGGCCGGGCGTGTGCAGCACGTGAAACTCAGTTTGGCCGAGTTGCAATGTAGCGCCATCGTTCAGGGGAGCGTCGATTTCTACGCTCTCCGGCGTGGGCACACCCAGCCACGCCGCCTGGGTAGCCATCATCGCCTGCAGGCCGGCGTCATTGAGATTCATATAGACCGGCGCTTTGGTAATCCGCTTGAGCTCCTGGGCGCCGCCGATGTGGTCGATGTGCGCGTGGGTGATTACGATGGCTTTCACTCTCAGCCCGTGCTTGGCGAGCAACTCGAGGATCTGGCTCACGTCGTCGCCCGGATCGATCACAATCGCTTCGCGGGTTTGTTCGTCGCCGAAAATCGAGCAGTTGCATTGCAACATCCCCACCGGCAGGATCTCGTGAATCATACAAGCCGATTGTATACTCATGCTATGGGTGAAGGACTGAACGTGCTGATGCGCTGGTTGCATGTCGCTTCGGTGGCATGCCTGAGCGGCGGGATGATTTACGGCTGGATCGCGGCCGGCGCGGCTGCGGCGCTGGCTCCGGAGGCCCGCGCGGAGTTGGGCGAACGGACGGCGGCGGCTTTCCGGCCACTGGTGATGCTGTCGATCGCGTTCCTGGCGATCTCAGGCATCTATAACCTATTGGGTAATCCGGGACATACCCTGCGATACCACATCGTGCTCGGCGTGAAACTGCTGCTGGTGGCGCACATCTTCGCCGTCGCGGTCTTGATTACGCGGCCACACCACCCGCGGCGTGTCCGGCTGATGGCGGGCGGAGCGATTTCTTCGCTGATAGTGATTGGCATCGCAGCCTATCTGCACCGCATCTTCTAAGGTATGAACCAGGGTTACGAAGCTCTGCGGCGCGGCGCCGCGTGGATGAATTTGAGCGCGCGCGGGCGGATTGCAGTTCGTGGGCGCGACCGCGCCCGGCTGCTGCACAACCTGACCTCGAACGACATCAAGAAACTCGGCGCCGGCTCCGGCTGCTACGCGTTTCTGCTTAGCCCGCAAGGGCGCATCCAGGCGGACCTGATCCTGCTGGCCTGCGACGATCATATTCTTCTCGACACCGAACCCGAGTTGCGGGAGAAAATCGCGCAACATATCCGGCGGTACATCGTCGCCGACCAGGTGGAACTGGAGGACGTGACGGCAGCCACCTGCGCCATTGCGCTCGAAGGTCCCGAATCGGCGCTGGTTCTGGAGAAAGCCGGCGGCGCTACGCCCGGCGGCGATTACCAGCATCTACCTTGGAGAGAAGCCGGAGATGCCACGACCGCGCGCATCAGCCTGACCGGCCAGCCTGGCTTTCGCATCTACGCCGCCGCCAGCGCCGCGGACGAAATCATTCGCCGGCTGGCGTTGGCCGGCGCGCAACCGGCCACGGAGGAAGATGCCCGCCTGGTGCGCCTGGAAAATGGCCGGCCGCGCTATGGCGAAGACATCCGCGATACTTCGCTGCCGCAGGAAACCGGGCAGATGCACGCAGTGAGTTTCACCAAGGGCTGCTACCTGGGCCAGGAGATCGTGGAGCGTATCCGCGCGCAGGGGCACGTCAATCGCAAGCTGGTCCAACTCCGCCTCGATTCCGCTGCGCCCGCGGGCGCCAAGCTCACCGCGGATGGCGCCGAGGCCGGTGAGATCACCTCGTCGATTTACTCGCCGGCGCAAGGCAACGCGGTCGCCCTGGCGTACGTGCGCGCCAACTACGCCGCGCCGGGACAGGCCCTGATAGCCGGCGATATTCCGGCCGTGGTGATCTGATCCTCGCGCCTTCCCCTTTCCTCGCGGCGAGCCGCAGGTTATACTCGCCATTCAGGAGGCAACCGTGTCACGTTGGATCTGGTTCCTGCCGGCGGCAGCGCTGGCGTCTTTAGCGGGCTGTGGCGGGTCGCAGCACAGTGCCGATGAAAAGTATTACCTGGTGAGCGCCGCCACCAAGATGGAGTACTGGCAGGAAGCCGGCGCGGGCGTCGCCCAGGCAGCCAAACAATTGGGCGTCATCGCCGAATCGGCCGGTCCCGACAATTATGACCCAAAGGGCGAGCACGAGCAATTCCAGGCCCTATTGGCCAAGAAGCCAACCGGGATCGCGGTTTCCGCGGGCGACCCGGCGTCGATCAAGGACGACATCGACGCGGCCATCGCGCAGGGGATTCCGGTCATCACCATGGATTCGGACGCTCCCGACAGCAAGCGCCTGTTTTTCGTCGGCACCGACAATTACAAGGCCGGGCTGATGGGAGGACGGCTGGTCGCCAACCGTCTCGACGGCAAAGGCAACGTGGTGATCTTCACCTTTCCCGAACAGCCCAACCTGAAGGAGCGGCTGCAAGGTTACCGCGACATTTTCGCGGAGCATCCGGGCATCCATATCACGGAAATCGTCGATGCCAAGGGCGATCCCGGCGTGATCTTCGACCGCACCATGCAGGCTGTCGACAAAAAGGAACCGGTGGACGCGTTTGTCTGCCTGGTCTCGATCGCCGCACCGGAAGTGGCCGACGTCCTCACCCGCAAGAACGTGACCGGCAAACTGGTGATGGGCATGGACGCGGACCAGCGCACGATTGAGGGCATCCAGAACGGCGTGATCACCGCGACGCTGGGCCAAAAGCCCTTCACCATGGCCTTCCTGAGCATCAAGATGCTGGATGATTTGCACCACCACCCGCCGGCCTCGCTGCTGGACAACTTCTCGCGCGACTCGTTCTCGCCCCTGCCGACGTTCGTCGACACCGGCGTGACTTTGATCGACAAGAGCAACGTGGCGGCGTTCCTCGAAACCCAGAAGGCTGCTCAATCGAAAAAGTGAGTGGCTCGGGCTCCGGTGCCGTTGGTACAATATCCACCTGGAGAGACTCCGCTATGAAACGCGCATTCACGGTGACTGCTCTGTTCCTTTTCCTGGCTGCCCTGGCCTGGCCTGCCAGCCTCAGTGGCGATTGGAAAGGGGCGTTCGATTTTGACGGCAACAGCGTGCCGGTGGTGCTGCACCTCGCCGTCAAGGACGCCGGCGTAACCGGAACCATCGACGGCCTGCCCAGTTCTCCCACCGACATCAAAGAGGGCAAGATCGATGGCGACACTATCACGTTCTGGGTTGCCACCGACTACCAGGGCACGACCTACAAGCTGGTTTTCAAGGGCAAGGTGACGGACGACGAGATTCACTTCCAGTTCGGAACTGAAGACGGCAGTTGGGGCGCCGACCTGGTCGTCAAGCGCGCGTCCTGATCTGTAAGCCATTCTCTTTCATACGGCTACACCCAACCTCCGCAGCGGGGCGGGAACGCCCCGTTCAACCCCGTTGTGCGCCGTACAACCAATAATTTCAACGTTTTAATGCCAACCCGTAGTCGAGCGGCCCCGGCTTTGCCTATACTGGCTCAAGCACAAGTTGGATCGGGCGCCGGGAGCCTGCCAAGCAGAGAAGCGCCAGAACCACCAGAGGAGTGACGTACGATGCACAAGCCGGTAAAGTATGCCGAAAAAGTTCTGACGGTAGCCGCCAATGCGGCCTGGACGGTCTTCGACAAGCTGAATCAGATCCATCAGAATCCGGGCTTCATACCGCGGTGGTCGGACAAGCCGCTTCTCAAGAGTTGGGAAAAGGCGAAGCCGCCACTGGGCTGGCCGCGCGAAACCGATTCGCTGTGCCCGCGCTGCGTGCCGGAAATCCGCCAGCGCATCCTGGACGGCGAGACGCCGCTCGAGGTCCTCTACGACCAGCGCCCCGGTGAGATCAAGGCGAAAATCGTCGAGCGGGACGGCAAGATCCTGATGGTGAAGGACTGCGCCATTCACGGCCATTTCGAGGATGTGATGGCCATCGATACGGCCTTCTACCGGCACATCGAGCAGGTCTTCCCTGGCCGCGACATCCGCGCGCACAACGATGCCACGCTGCACAAGCACGGCACCAGCACCATCACCCACGGCCGCGGCTCGGTACTGACCATCGACCTGACCAACCGCTGCAACATGATGTGCGATCCGTGTTTCATGGATGCCAACCAGGTGGGGTTCGTGCATGAGCTGAGCTGGGAAGATATTAAGACCCTGCTCGACAACGCCGTCACCATCAAGCCGAAGCGCCAGATGTCGGTGCAGTTTTCGGGCGGCGAGCCGACCATCTCGCCCCACTTCCTGGATGCGGTGCGGTACGCGCGCGAAGTGGGCTACACCTCGGTGCAGGCGGCCACCAACGGCATCGAGTTCGCCAAGAGCCCGGAATTCTGCCGCCAGGCGGCGGATGCCGGCCTGCGCTACGCCTATCTGCAGTTCGATGGCATCGGCAACGCCGCCAATCAGCATCGCAAGGTGGGCAACCTGTTCGACGTGAAGCTGCGCGCGATCGAGAATCTGCACGCGAACGGCGTCGATATCGTTCCGGTCATCACCATCATCAACGGCATCAATAATGAGCAGGTGGGACGGATCGTCCAGTTCGCGCTCGATAATCCGAAAAAGATCCCGTTCCTTTCCTTCCAGCCGGTCTCGTTCACCGGCCGCGACGAGGCGGTGACCGACGAACGCCGCGAGGCGCAGCGTTACACGCTCTCCCACCTCGCGCACGACGTGAAGAACCAGATGGGCCTGGGCGAGCCCGCGCGCGATTGGTTTCCGATTTCTTTCATTTCGACATTCTCCGATTGGAGCGACCTGGTGCACGGCCCGCAGTCCGACTGGGGCCAGTTGAGCTGCGGCTGCCATCCCAATTGCGGCACCGGCATGGCCGTGATGGTGGACAAGGAAACCAAGGAACGCGTTCCCGTGACCGCGTTCTGGAACGCCGACCAACTGGCGAAGGATGTGGCGCGCGTCAACGATGCGGCCCGCGGCAAGTGGCTTTCGATTGTCGGCATGGCGCTGGCCGCTACCCGCAATTACGATCCGTTCCAATCGCCCACCCATTTCAAGCTGAGCGATCTATTCAAGAAGCTGGACAAGACTTTCGGCGCTACCGGCAAGAACTACGGCACCGTGGGCAAGCACCGCACCATGAGCGACATCGAGCGCCGCCGCCGCGACCGTTGGAACTTCCTGTTCATCGCGGGCATGTGGTTCCAGGATCTGTTCAATTACGATTTCCGCCGCACCGAGCAGTGCATCATCCCCTACGCCACGCAGGAAGGCGAGATCTCCTTCTGCGCGTATAACACCGGCGTCGGCTGGCGCAACATCATCGAGAAGATGCACATGACGGCGACGCTCACCAAGTGGTACGACGAGCACGGCAAGCACGAGATCTTCGCCGGCGGCAAGAGTGTGCCGCTGAAGCACGTGGATCATTCGCTGGTGCTGCGCGAAGACCTCATCACCAACGAAGTGCAGCACGACCTGGACCGCCTGGGCATCGCCAAAACCGCCGGCGAAGAGAAGATTCGCGCCCGCGATGCCAAGCTCCGCGAGCAGCAGGAGAACGCCCGCATGGCCAAGCTATACCGCGAGCACGTGTTGAAGGAGCAGCCCGGCCCTGAGCTGATCCAACTTGGTGGCATCCAACCCGCCCCGCAACCAGTCGAAGATCGCGAAGAAGTAGCCAGCTTCGGCGATTAGGCCTTCCCATCCGAGCGCCCGCGGTAGGCTGTGGGGCGGACGCCCTCGTCCGCGCGCGACCCCCTGGTCGCGCACCGCTGCGGGCAAGCGCTTGATCCTTCGGGCGAAGAGCGCCGGCGACGGACGCGCAGACCAGACCAGGGGGTCCCACAAATCCTTTCGGCAAGTCGTCGCAAACCCTTATTGGCGCCGCGGATGGCCGCGCGGAGTCCGTGCGATACAATGAAGGCGCACAAACATGAAGGAAAGAATCAGGTCCACGACGGTGCTCTGCGTCCGCCGGGAGAACAAGGTCGTGATGGCCGGCGACGGACAGGTGACCCTCGGCAACGAGGTGATTAAGGCTTCCGCCCACAAGGTCCGCCGCCTTTACAACGACAAGATCGTAGCCGGATTCGCCGGTTCGACGGCCGATGCATTCGCCCTCTTCGCACGCTTTGAATCGAAGCTCGAACAATTCAACGGCAACCTGCCGCGGTCGGTCGTCGAACTGGCCAAGGAGTGGCGCACCGACCGCGTGCTGCGCCACCTTGAAGCCCTGCTGTTGGTCGCGGATCAGACGATCACCTACCTGGTGAGCGGCAACGGCGACGTCATCGAGCCCGACGAAGGCATCGCCGCCATCGGCAGCGGCGGGCCGTTCGCTCTTGCCGCGGCCCTGGCGCTGGCGCGCAACACCAAACTTTCCGCCAAGCACATTGCCGAGCAGGCCATGCTGATCGCCGGCAAGATGTGCATTTACACCAATGAGAACGTGACCTTCGAGGAGCTGGGGTAGCCATGGTGATTTATCTGCCGAACCAGTCAGTGGACGAAGAACCAGTCCTCGACGAGCTCACTCCGCGGGAAATCGTGCGCGAACTCGACAAGCACGTCGTCGGACAGGCCGATGCCAAGCGCGCCGTGGCCATCGCCCTGCGCAACCGCATCCGCCGCCAGAAACTGTCGCCGGAAATGGCCGATGAGGTGATGCCCAAGAACATCCTCATGATCGGCCCCACCGGCGTCGGCAAGACCGAACTGGCGCGTCGCCTGGCGCGGCTGGCCAATTCGCCATTTCTCAAAGTCGAAGCCAGCAAGTTCACCGAAGTGGGCTATGTGGGCCGCGATGTCGAGGCCATGATTCGCGATCTGGTGGATATCTCCATCGATATGGTGCGCGAAGAACGCCTCGACGAAGTGGCCGACCGTGCCGAGATGAACGCAGAAGACCGCCTGCTGGACCTGTTGATGCCGCCCCAGCCGGAGCCCAGCGAAAGCGTCGAACGCACTCGCGAGAAACTCCGCGAACGGCTCCGCGCCGGCAAGCTCGACGAACGGATGGTCGATATCGACGTCAAGGATCGCGCTCCCACGTTCGAACTCACTACCAACACCGGTATCGAGGAAATGGGCATCAACCTCAAGGACATGCTGCCCAATCTGTTCGGTCAGAAGTCGCGGAAGCGCAAGATGCGCGTGGCCGAGGCGCTCGATTACCTGGTGCAGGAGGAAGAGCAGAAGCTGATCGACATGGATCAGGTCACGCGCGCCGCCCTGGAGCGCGTCGAATCGAGCGGTATCATTTTCCTCGATGAAATCGACAAGATCGCCGGCCGCGAAACCGGCCACGGTCCCGACGTTAGCCGCGAAGGCGTCCAGCGCGACATCCTGCCCATTGTCGAAGGCACCACCGTCAACACCCGCTACGGCTTCGTGCGCACCGACCACATCCTGTTCATTGCCGCCGGCGCTTTCCACGTTTCCAAACCGAGCGACCTCATCCCGGAGTTGCAGGGCCGTTTCCCTATCCGGGTCGAACTCAAGTCGCTTTCCGTCGAAGACTTCATTCGCATCCTCAAAGAGCCGAAGAACGCCTTGGCCAAACAGTACGTCGCCTTGCTCGAAACCGAGGGCATCAAGCTGCTCCTCGCCGACGACGCGCTCGAAGAGGTGGCGAAATTCGCCGCGCAGGTCAACCAGAGCTCCGAGAACATCGGCGCGCGCCGCCTTCACACCATCATGGAGAAGCTGCTCGAAGAAGTCTCTTTCGAGGGGCCGGACCTCAAGAAGAAAACCGTCAAGGTGGATGCTTCTTACGTGCGCAAGCACCTGGCCGACATTGTGAAGGATCAGGATCTCAGCCGCTACATACTGTAAGCGCTTGGTGGGGCATGCTTTAGCTTGCCAACGCCCGCTTGCGGGCGCGTTTTTTTTCGCAGCGAAAGCGTCCGTCTCGTTTGCGCTCGTCGCTCCCGGTCTCAGATAATCACCTTGGCTAGTATTTACTTGCTAACTTCCGCTTATTCACCATAGTCATCCATCGGTTAGCCATTTACGGTGACCCAAAGACACTCTGGATTTTGGAGCGGATGATGCCGTAGCCTAATATCGAAAGTACTGTCGGCTGCGGCGTCCACGAGCGTGGCTTCAGCAGCAAGGCGGAGGCGCCCGGACGCTACGATATAGGCAAACTGTCATGGACAACTGGTTCGGAGAATTTGGAGCTTCGATGCGCGCTTTTTGGCGGGAGGACGGAGGACAGGATCTGATCGAGTATTCCCTCCTGCTCGCATTCGTTGCACTGGCGTCGGCGACTATGTTCATAAAGGCCGGCGGCAGCATTAAGGGGATTTGGACCACCACCAACTCCCAGTTGGCGGCGGCCGCCGCTTCCGCATCGACGTAGCGCCAAGCCAGTGCGTCGCGGCCCGCACGGCCCGGTGAACACAAGGCGCTTTGCGCGGGCATTGCCAGCGTGAGCGGCCCGGCGAATGCCGCATGTTAATCTCGAAAGTTGGGGTTTGAACGCATCGTCTGGATTGTGCTCGACAGCGTCGGCGTGGGTGCCATGCCCGACGCGCCGCAGTTTCACGATCCGCCGGGCGCCGACACCCTCGGGAACATCGCACGGTTGCGCGGGCTTCGCCTGCCGAACCTCGCGCGCTTGGGGCTAGGCAACATGAAGCCGCTGCAGGGAATCCCGCCCGCCGCGGTTCCCACCGGCGCATATGGGCGCTGCACGCTGGCTTCCCCCGGCAAAGACACCACCACCGGGCATTGGGAAATGGTCGGGATTCACTTGGCCCATCCGTTCCCTTTGTATCCGCACGGTTTTCCAGCCGTGGTGCTGGACGAATTCGAGCGGCGCATCGGGCGGCACTGGCTGGGCAACGTGGCAGCGTCCGGAACCGAGATCATCCGCGACCTGGGCGCTGAGCACATGCGCACCGGTTCGCCCATCGTGTACACATCGGCCGACAGCGTCTTCCAGGTGGCGGCACATGAAGAGGTCATCCCGCTCTGGGAGCAGTACAAGATTTGCGAAACGGCGCGTGAAATCCTGCGCGGCCCGCACGAAGTGGGCCGCGTGATCGCTCGCCCCTTCATCGGCGCGCCGGGGAATTTCACCCGCACCGCCAACCGCCACGATTATGCCGTGCCGCCGCCCGCGGGTATGCTGCTCGACCGGATCGAGGAGCGCGGCGTCCTGGTGCGCAGCGTGGGCAAGATCTTCGACGTGTTCCTTGGCCGAGGCATTCGCGACGGCGTCAAGATCAAAGACAACGCGGACGGCATGGCGAAGACGCTCGCCGCCATGGAGGAACCCAGCGCCGGCCTGATCTTTGTCAACCTGGTGGATTTCGACCAGCAGTACGGCCACCGCAACGACGTGGAAGGCTACGGTGCGGCGCTCGAACAGTTCGACGACTGGCTGCCCGAGTTCGAAAGCGCGTTGCGCCCCGGCGACCTGGCGATCTTCACCGCCGATCACGGCTGCGACCCGACCGTCCCCGGCACCGATCACACGCGCGAGTACGTCCCGTTGCTGGCCTTCGGCCCCCAAGTGCGCGCCGGCGTCAACCTCGGGTTGCGCGCTTCGCTTTCCGACATCGGCCAGACCGTGGCCGCCAATTTCGGCGTCTCCATCAATCACGGCGCCAGCTTTCTAAAGGAACTCTTATGAGAAAACCAGTCATGGCGGGCAATTGGAAAATGTACAAGACCCCCGCCGAAACCACCGCGTTTTTCGAGAAATTCCGGCCGCTGGTTGCGGCGTCCGGGCACTGTGAGATCGTGATCGCGCCGCCGTTCACCAATCTCGCCGCGGCCGTGGCTGCCGTCCAGGGCACCGCCATTCATATCGGCGCCCAGAATATCGCCTGGGCCAAGGAAGGTGCTTTCACCGGTGAGATTTCCGGACCCATGATCGCCGCCGCCGGCGCCACGCATGCCATCGTCGGCCACAGCGAACGCCGCCAATACTTCGGCGAGACCGATGAGACGGTCCTCAAACGCACGCAGGCTGCGCTCGAATACGGGCTCACGCCGATTGTGTGCGTGGGCGAGCGGCTGGACGATCGCGAAAGCGGCAAAACCGAAGCCGTCCTGGTCAGCCAGTTTCAGAAAGGCATCGCCGGCTTGACCGCCCAGCAGTTCGCCAAGATCGTGATTGCTTATGAGCCCGTGTGGGCCATCGGCACCGGCAAGACCGCGACCCCCGAGATCGCCGCCGACGCCCACCGCGCCATCCGCGCCGAGGTGCGCGAGAAGTACGGCAAGGAAGCCGCCGATTCGATCCGCATACTCTACGGCGGCAGCGTCAAGCCCGACAACGCCCGCGTCCTGATGGCGCAGCCCGAAATCGACGGCGTGCTAGTCGGTGGCGCAGCCCTCGACCCGGTAGGCTTCGCTTCTATCGTCAATTTCTGAAGCCGTGGTGCAGGCTGCCAAGCCGGTCTGCGCCGAGATTCAATTCGACACGTCACTCAGGATGGCGAGGGCGGCGGCGGTAGACGGTCGCGGCCCTCGGTGAAGGCGCCTTGAGTCGCCGGCGCGCCGGCACCGTCCGCGGAGATAAGCGCTACCAGGCTGCTCTCTGGTCATACTGGTACTAGGTACGTACTCGGATTGATACTCAAAGCTCCTTTCTGCGAATCTATTAAGGAGAGTCCTTTGGCTAAGGACATCTCTGGTCGAGCTTGGCAGCGACATGCGCCCGGCCGGCGGGAGCGCGCCTTCATTTCCAATGCTGATCAAGTGCAGCGAAGCTGGCCAAGTGCTCTGGATGAGCCCAACGGCGCGCGCCGCGCTCGGCGAAGCCCGAAGTCTCGCGGACACCGTTGTTTCGGCCTCGGGAAAACCGTTGGGGCAACCCTCCGGACACGCCCGTGGCATTTGTCTTTCTCTTATCTCCGGTGCGGCGGATGGATTACTGCTCAGCGCGCATCTGCTCGGTGAGGAGGAGGAGCTACGCGAGGAGTCCGGTCCGCGGGGCCTCGAAGGCGATGATCTGCGCCGCTTCTCCCGCCTGGAACAGACCGCGCGCAAGCTGGTGGCGCACGCCCGCCGCCGGCAAACTGGCGGGGCCCGCGCCGTTATCGAGTTGATCGAGGAAGAGCGGGCCCGGCTGGGACGCGAGTTGCACACCGGAGTGGGGCAATTGCTGGTCAGCATCCTGCGCCAGGCGGAAACCGCGGAGGCGCAGTTGCCGGCCGGCGAATCCGCGGTGAGCCAGACGCTCGGCCGCATCTCCGCCGCCGCTTCCGAAGCCCTGGCGCTGGTGCGCGCCGTGAGCGCGCGGCTTCATCCCCCCGAATGGCAGCGGCTCACTCTGGAAGCCGCGCTGGAGCAACTGTGGCGGATCAGCGGCATTCCGCAACGGTATCACGCCGAACTCTCGCTCGCCGCCCTGCCCGCCCAGACCGACCCGGTAATCAAGGCACTTTTCTATCGGGCGGCGCAGGAGGCTCTTTCCAATATCGACCAGCATGCCCACGCGTCCCGGATTCGCCTGACGCTCGAAGTCGGCGCCGAACGGATCGAACTCACTGTGTGGGACAACGGCCCCGGGATCGATACCGCCGCGCTGGCCGCCGCCCCCGCCCTGATCGGGGCCGGACTTGGACTGCGGTCCATCCGGGAACAAGCTGCGGCAGTAGGCGGGAAAGTGATTCTCGAAAGCGGACCCCTCGGCACCAAGCTGATGGTTTCCGCGCCTTTTGACGTTCCGGATTAGGCCTTGGGCTAGGAAGACAGATGGACCAATTACGCCCCGCGACTGTCGTTTTGGCCGACGATCATGCCATCGTTCGCGAGGGATTCGCCGCCCTTTGCGCGGCACAGGGCATGCAGGTTCTGGGGCAATGCGCGGATGGCCAATCAGCGCTCGAGATGGTCCAGACGTTGCAGCCCGATTTCGCCATCCTCGACCTGCATATGCCGGGACTGGATGGAACTGAAGTCGTGCGCCAGTTGCGAACCAGAGGTTGCGCCGCCAAGCTCATCATCCTCTCCATCAGCCGAGAGGAGAACACCGTCCGTAGGGCCTTGCGCGCCGGCGCGGACGCTTACCTGCTGAAGGATGGTCCGGCTCGCCACCTGCGGGATGCAGTCATCTTCGTCGGCGAGGGCGGCATCTACATTTCTCCCCTGCTGCGCGGCGCCGGACTCTTCACCGAACCCCAAGAGAGGCCGGCCGGCAATCCGCTGGCTTCGCTCAGCCCCCGCGAACTCGAGGTCTTTCATCAGCTCGTGAATGGCTTGCGCGCCAAGGACATCGCCAAATTGCTCGACATCAGCCCCAAGACCGTGGACACTTACCGCGCCAGTCTGTTTCGCAAACTCAACGTCCACGATTTGGTAGGCCTGGTCAAGTTTGCGATCGATCGCGGACTCACGACCACATAGGTGCGGTTCGCAGACTAATGCACTCGCCCGGCACATTCTCCTGCGCAAGCTGATACTCCTCAAGGGAGTGAATCAGCCCTTCCACCGCAAACCGGCGGCGATACAGGCGATCGAGCGCCCGCCGCCGGATAAGATCTACCGACAGGAGGCGGCTGCGTTCGGGTGACGAGGGGGGAGGGAGGATAATTGCGTTCGTCATGGGCCTGCTGATTCCTCAGTACTTTTCAATACTATACAAACCCAGAATAATCCGACCGCTGCGGGAAATCAATCCAAATTATTGGTAAATAGGACCAGAATATCTCTTAGTACTAAATCGAACGATGGGGCCAGGCCATGCCCAGCGCGGCGACTCACGTGAACCCATAGTCCTCCACCACACAGGCGTGGGAGACCCTCTGCTGGGTCCCTCACCTGAGGCACGCATCCGCGACATTTCACCCAACCGGATGCAGCTTTTTCACCCAGCAGGCGCAGCTTTTTCACCCAGATGGGCCGCAGACGTAATTTCCACCATCGTGCAGGAATATCCGGCGGACAGATAACAAAAGACTTTGGGGTCGTCAACTCGCATCGGCGGTTTGGCTCGGTAGGTGCTTTGTTTCTATCGCTCGGCAGTTCTGCGCGTACTCGTCCTGCGGGTCGCTTCCCGCTCGTTCGATTGCGCAGCCTTCAAGCGCGCTCGAGCGGAGGAATAATAATGCGCACATCGTTTTTGGTTTTTGGAGTGTTGGTGCTGGTGGCCGGATCGGTCGCCTCGGTGGGTGGGTCCAAATCGCCATATTCGACCCACGATAAGGCTTTTTACGCGCCTCAGGCCCTGGTTGACTTCGTCAACCCCGGCTTGAGCGTCACCATCAACTCGGCCAGCATCACCGGCGCCGGCGTCATCAGCGTGACGTACACGCTCAGCGATCCCAATGGGCTGCCTTTGGATGCGTCCGGCGCGACCACGCCTGGCGCCATCTCGCTGGCATACGTCGCCGCTTACATCCCCAAGGGCCAGGAACAATATGTAGCGTACACGGTTGCGTCGGCGACCGGCAAGGCGCTGGGCACAATCGTCCGCCCCGATTTCGAAACGTCGGGCGGCACTACCACGCTGGTAGCTCCCGGCCAGTATCAATATACTTTCGCGGCTAAGGCCCCCGCGGGATTCGACCCCACCGTGACCACTACGGTCGCGGTCAACGCCATCCGCAATCTTACGGCGTTCGACTTGGGCGAGAACTACGCGGGCACCACCTTTAATTTCGTTCCTAATGGTTCGACGGTTACGGTCACCCGCGATGTCATCAGCAACGCGAGTTGCAACACTTGTCACTATGACTTGGCATTCCACGGCGGCAACGCCCACAGCATTGCCATGTGCGTCATGTGTCACCAGCCGCAAAACCTCGATCCCACCTCCGGCAATTCGCTGGACTTGAAGGTGATGGCGCATAAAATCCACATGGGGTCCCAGTTGCCCAGCGTGGTTGGCACTTCGAAAACGCCCGGCGTCCCCTACGAGATTTACGGCTACATGAATTCCGTCAATAACTTCTCTAAGGTGATCGACCCCGCCGATCCCCGCCGCTGCGAGGTTTGCCACAGCCAGACCACCGGCGCCGCGCAAGCCAAAGCGTTCCTCACGGAGCCCACTCGGGTTGCCTGCGGCGCCTGCCACGACGACGTCGATTTCGCCACCGGCTTTTCCACCGGTTCGGAGCCGAACCACGCCGGCGGACCACAGGCGGACGACACCCAGTGCGCCAACTGCCATATCCCTCAGGGGGAGACGCCCTTCGATGCCTCCATCCTGGGCGCGCACGTGGTGCCCACCGACACGGCGGCTTTGTACCCCCAGAACCCGAATACGCTGTTAGCCGGCTTCAACCTGGCCATTACCAGCGTGACCAACACCTCCGCCGGAAACGCTCCCACCGTGAACTTCACCTTGACGGACGACAAGGGCAACAATATAGCTTTATCGGCGGCGGCTACCCTGTCATTCACCATGTCCGGTCCGACGACCGATTACGGCGCCATCAATTTCGGAGCCAACTCCACCACTCCGGGTTATGTCACGGAAAGCGCTACGGCTGCGACCTGTGCTGCCGGCGGAACTTGCTCGTACACTTTCACGCATGTCATTCCCGCGACTGCCACCGGAACGTACGTCATGGGTGGGGAGGCGCGCGAGACCGTGACGGTGGATGCCGGCGAAACCACGCAGCAGAGCGTGACGCTGGGCGTCATGAACCCCGTGGTGTTTTTCTCCGTGGATGGCTCTACAGTAGCGCCGCGGCGCACGGTGGTTCTCCAAAGCAACTGCAATAACTGCCACGTCGCGCTTTCGCTGCACGGCGGCCTGCGCAGCAACGTCGAATACTGCGTGCTGTGCCACAATCCGTCGAACACGGATTTCACTACCCGCCCCAGTTCCACGGTTGCGGCGTACAAGGCCCAACCCAATCAGGGCATCAACTTCAATTTGTTGGTGCACCGCCTTCACGATGGTGTGAACGCGGCGACCAACCCCGGCGGGCCGCCCAAGTATCCGTACGTCGTCATAGGCCATGGCGGAAGCACGAGCGACTTCTCCGGCATACTCTTCCCGGTGATGGGCCCGACGGGAAACGCCACCTATATGCAAGACTGCTCGGTCTGCCACACCAAATCGAGCGAGCAGAATCTGCCGGTCGGCCTGAACCCGGTTCAGGATCCCCAGGGCTGGATTCAAGGGGCGACCGGAAACCCGGTACAGCCCGTTTCGTCGGCTTGCAGCGGGTGTCACGTTGGGGAGGGCGAATCGGCCCACTTCCTGGCGAATACCGATGTGTTGGGAGAGAGTTGCGCAGTTTGCCACGGCTCGGGTGCGCAGTACTCGGTTGACTCAGTGCATACACAGTAACCGCGCCATCCGGAAAACCGGACGCGAAGTTCGGCGAGGCGATGTTTGCCACCCGACCGGCACCGAGTATGATGTAGATGTGGTTCACGCCGGCAAATAGGAGATGACCGTTATGTTGCGACCGCCGTCCAAGGCGGGGTTGGCCCTGCTGGCGGCGCTGGTCGCTATCGCCGCCAGGGGCGCTCAAGATAAACCGGGTGCCCCCGCGCCCCAGGCCGCGGCCCAGGAAGCGAAACCGGCGGACAACAAGCCAGCCAGTTATGTTGGCTCGGAAACCTGCCAGACCTGCCACGAGGATATCTTCAAGGCGTTTCAGAAGAATCCGCATAGTCTGGTGGAGACCGACAAGAAATACGGGCACACCACGCAAGCTTGCGAAGCGTGCCATGGCCCGGGCAGCAAGCACGCCGACTCGATGAACGCCGCCGATATTCGCCAACCGGCCAAGCTGACGGCGGCAGCGGCCGATCGCATCTGCCTTTCCTGCCACCTCAGCCAGCCCACCCACGTAGGCCGCATCAACAGCAGCCACGCCAAGAACCAGGTGAGCTGCGTAAGCTGCCACGCCATCCACAAGAACGGGCCGGACGGCCTGGTGGCGCGCAAACCGGCCGACATCAACCGCCAGTGCGCCACCTGCCACAGCGACATCTGGGCCAGCTTCCTGCGCCCGTATCGACACAAGCTGCCGGAAGGCGCCATGTCGTGCGTGGATTGCCACAATCCCCACGGCAGCGCGCTCCCACACGGGATGCAGACGGTGGACGCGAACGAGCCGGGCTGCTTCAAATGCCACGGCGATAAGCGCGGCCCGTTCAGCTATGAGCACGCTCCGGTGCGCATGGAAGGCTGCACCGCCTGCCACCAGCCGCACGGCTCCGCCAACCCGCGCATGTTGACGCGGGCGCAAGTCGGCTTCCTCTGCCTGGAGTGCCACGCCAACTTGGCGCAGCCGGCGCTCTCCGCCAACGGGACCATGGGAACGGTTCCGCCATCCTTCCACGACATGCGCCTGCCGCGCTTCCAGAACTGCACCATCTGCCATCAGAAGGTGCATGGTTCCTATGTGGACCGGAATTTTCTCAAATGAGATTCCTACTGGCCTTACTCTTGATCGTCCCGGCGCTTGCGCAAACAACGCCGCCAACGGCATCGCCAACAACGGCGCCGCAGGATCAGCCGCCGGCGAGCGCCGGGCAAGCCACTAGCGCTCCCGCGTCAGCCGCCGAGGCTCAAACCGCCGCACCCGCGCCGGCCCAGACCTCGGCCGGCAATCCGGCTCCGGCCGCCGCCGAAGATTTTCACGGCAGCATCGATTTCGGCTATCGCTGGCTGAGCGATGTGCACGGCAGCATGGACGAGTACCGCAGCGTGGTCGATCTGGCCCAAGGGCCCAGGTTGTTCGGCCTGGAATTCACCTTAGCCGATCCCAGCATTCACCTTTTTGACCAGCTCGACGTGCGCGCCTACGGTTGGGGCGGCGATCCCTACAAGACAGCCCACATCGGCGCGCGCAAGAAGCGCGTCTACGATTTCAGCTTCGATTACAACGACTTCGCCTATTTCAACGCCGTGCCTTCGTTCGCCAACCCCGGCGCGCCGGGCGGTTTCGACGAGCAGTCGTTCGACGTCCACCGCCGCACGCTCAGCGCCGGTCTGGACCTATTTCCCGGAGGGCACTTCATCCCCTATCTGGACTTCGACCACAATGCAGGATCCGGCAGCGGTGTAGAGACCTGGGTGCAGGACTCCAACAACGAGTACGCCGTGCCCACCTTGCTCTCCGACAGCACAGAGAACTATCGCGGCGGCGTGCGCATCGAGTATTCCCGCTTTCATCTCACCTTGGAGCAAGGCGGCACAACCTATAAGGATAACGACCAAGCCACAGACGCCACCCTGCTGGGCGGCGACAACACCATGCCCATTTTCGGCCAGACGCTCAGCCTGAGCGGCCTCCAGCAAGCGTACGGCATTCGCGGCCACAGCATTTACAGCAAGGTGCTGTTTACTTCTCACCTGGCTCCGTGGTTCGATGTCTACGGCCAGTTCCTGTACAGCGAGCCGAAGACGGACATCCATTTCTCCGAAGTCGCCAACGGCAATTTCCTCGACATCAGCCAGTTGCTTTTCTATAGCAGCCTGACGACGATGGGCACCGGCACGGATAACCAGCCGCACACCACGGGCAACATTGGCTTCGAGCTGCGTCCGCTCCGCCGCCTGCGGGTGATCGAATCGTTGATGACCGACCGCTACCACGATGCGGCCGCGCCGGATATCGCGGTCACGGGCACCGCGCCTGGCCTGCTCTTCGCGTCGCTGAACGGACCCAACGGTTTCACGGAGTACGTCAATTACAACCAGCAACAAATCGATGTGCTGTACGATCTCACCAATCGGATCACGCTGCACGGCGGCTGGCGGTACGTGTGGGGCGATGCGCAGACGCTGACCGGCGAGCTCAGTGAGACCGGGCCGCCGGCCACGGGCCAGTTGCGCCGCAACACCGGCATCGGCGGACTGACTTATCACGCGCTCGACAAGCTGACCATCAACCTGGATTTCGAAGGCGCCTCGAGCGACGACATCTACTTCCGCACCAGCCTGAACGATTACAAGAAGGGCCGCGCGCGGGCCCGCTACCAGGTGGCCAAAGCGCTCTCGTTGCAAGCCAGCTTCCAGGTGCTGAACAACCAGAACCCGGCGCCGGGAATCAACTACAGTTTCCAAAGCCGCGACAACGCGCTCTCGATTTTCTGGACGCCGGATTCGGCCAAGCGCATCAGCTTGATGGGCGAGTACGACCGCTCCACGCTGTATTCCAATATCAACTACCTGACGCTGCCGTTCCTCAGTCCCGCGGTTTCCCAGTATCGCGACAACGCGCACACCGCCACCACGGCCATCAACCTGGCGCTGCCGCGCATCAAGGACGGCAAATTGACCCTGGGCGGATCGATGTTCGTTTCTTCCGGCAGCGCGCCTTCGCGCTACTACGAGCCTCTGGCACGGGTGTCGCTGCCCGTGTGCAAGCACGTCTCCTGGAACGCCGAGTGGCAGTATTACGGTTTCGGCCAGTCGTTTTACCTGTATGATGGATTCCGGACGAATTCCTTCATCACCGGAGTCAGGGTGACGCAATAGGAGACCAGCCATGTCCATCGTTCGAGTGATGACACGAGTGATCGCGGCCGGCGTTGTTCTGGCATCGATTGCGCCGGCAGCCGATATCGTTTTGGGCGATGCGCGGCGCGGGGAGCAGCTCTTCGAAACCGAGCAGTGCATCCGCTGCCACAACGTCAAGGGCCGCGGCGCGAACCTGGCGCCGGACCTGGGGCGGCGCATCGACCGCGACTTCACGCCCACCGCGATGGCGAGCCTGATGTGGAACCACGCGCCCGACATGTGGGCCGGCATGAAGCAGCGGGGCATCGTCAAAGCCGAGCTGAGCCAGGAATCGGCCGCCGACCTGTTCGCTTACTTCGTGTCCGCGCGCTATTTCGAAAAGCCGGGCGACGCCGGCCGTGGCAAGCTGGAGTTCGCCCAAAAGCACTGCGCCTCCTGCCACGGCATCGACCGGTCGCCCAATCCGGCGGCGCCGCCGGTGAGCCAGTGGGAATCGCTGGCCGACCCGGTGGTGCTGGCCCAGCAGATGTGGAACCACGGCCCCGCCATGCGCGAAGCCTTCGCCAAACGGAAGCTGGCCTGGGGCGAACTCACCGCGCAGCAGCTCACCGACATCCTGGTGTACCTGCAAAACCTGCCGGAAACCAAGGCCCTGGCGCACAACTTCCTGTTCGCGCCCACCGATGCCGGCCCGGCGTTGTTCCAGTCTAAAGGCTGTGCCGGCTGCCACGTCGGCAAGTTGGCGCTGGAGACCCGCCTCCGCAACCAGACGCTAACCGAAATCGCGGTCGACATGTGGAACCACCAGCCCAGCATGAAGAATCCGCCGCCCCAGCTTTCCCAGGAGGAAATGCGCCAGATCACCGGTTTCCTCTGGGCCAAGCAGTATTTCCATGGCGATGGCAACGCGGAGCGCGGTAAGAAAGTGTTTGCGGAAAAGAACTGCGCCACCTGCCACAGCGACCCTGCCTCCGGCGCGCCGCCACTGGGCAAGGGCAAAGGCAAGGACGCCTATTCCGACATCACCATGCTGTCCGTACTCTGGGAGCACGGCCCGCGCATGCTCGAGAGCATGAACCAGCGCAACCTCGCCTGGCCCCGCTTCACCGCCCAGCAAATGGCCGACCTGATCGGGTATTTGAATTCGCTGTAAGGGGCCTGATAGACTCGGATTCCCGAGCATGTTCGAGTACAGAACCCAGCCTGAGACCGGCGAGCCGCAACGAGCACGAGCGATGCGCCGTGGATTTGCGGTGCTCGGCATTCTGGTTGGGATCTGGTGTATCTCCGGCGGTCTCACAGCGCTTGGCTCTCCAACCTCGCCGCGGGCCTAGCGCTGGGTATCGCCGAACTGCGCGCAAACAAGGCCCATCGCTAGTCTTCATTTCCGAGGTGGCCGGGCCGTGCCACCGTCTGATGGCATCGAATACTGCCATCAATTCGTGGCATACTGGTGGCGGGAGCAAGACGTGAAGAACTTCCACCTGCCGTTGCCGGCGCAGACCTACAGCCGCCTCAGGGCAGAGGCCGAACGGACACAGGTTCCGGCGACCGCCCTGGCGCGCGAGGCCATCGATCTGTGGTTGCGAAATCAGTTGCGGAATGCACGGCACCAGGCGATCGCCGCCTACGCCGAGGAGATGGCGGGTTCGGATCTCGACCTCGACCCTGTCTTGGAATCGGCCGGAATCGAGCACCTGCTGAAAACCGGTAAGGAATCGCGATGACGCGGGGCGAGGTTTACTGGGCCGATCTGGTTCCGCGATCGGGATCCGAACAGACGGGACGGCGTCCCGTGATCGTGGTGTCTCACGATGGCTTCAACCAGACTCCCGCGTGGAGGTCGATCATCGTTATACCGATATCGACTTCCGCGTCGCAGGGCAAGCGCGGGCCAACTGTTGTCGAAATCCCGGGCGGCGCGGCCGGGCTGCCGAAGACCAGCTATGCCGTGTGCCATCAAGTCACGACGCTGGACCGCGCGAAACTCACCAGGAGGGTCGGCTCGCTGCCTCCCGAGTTCCTCAGCGTCGTGGAACAGGGATTGAGAGCGGCGCTCGACCTCGACTGAAGAGACCTGCCGCTGATTGTGCGGGCCCTCAGCAGCAGACGGACGGTCATTGACAGGGCGATCCCATAATGGGACCATGAAATCGGCCCTGGATGCATGTTGTCAGCCACAAAGCGATTCGGACCTTCTGCGAGGAGCATCCGCACGCTGGCAGCGCCATGGACCACTGGTATCGGGTCGCCAAACGGGCGACTTGGTCTAGTTTCGCGGACGTAAGGCAGTCGTTCAACACGGCGGATTTTGTGGCTCCGCACGTCGTCTTCGACATCGGAGGCAACAAGTACCGGCTCATCGCGGAGATGAACTTCACGCGGAGGGTGCTGTTCATCCGCCGCATCATGACGCACAGGGAATATGTGAAAGGAGCGTGGAAATCATGAGCGCAACACTGACCGTCGACCCGAAAAAATACGCCCGGCTCGCGAATCGCATTGTCGTCAGAGCCATCGAGACCGAGCAAGAGTACGACCGTATGGTTGCCGCCGTGGAACATCTGATGGACAAGGGCGAGGACCGCTTGTCCCCGGAGGAGTCCGCACTCCTGGAGACCATGGCGATTCTGATCCAGGCTTACGATGATCGCCATCATCCTCTGCCTTCGGTTGCTCCCAACGAAATGCTGGCCTACCTGATGGAGACGAGCGGACGAACCGCCAAGGACCTGCTGCCGGTGCTCGGCACGCGCGGGCGCGTTTCGGAGGTCCTCAGCGGGAAGCGCTCCATTAGTAAGGAGCAGGCAAAGAAGCTCGCATCGGTGTTCAAGGTCACGGTCGATCTCTTCATCTAATTGCCGGTCTTGAAGGTGTGGAAGGCACATCTCACCTGTGGCAGCAATCGCCCGCGCCTTCTCTCAACCGTTCCCTGGTTCGCACAGTGTTTCTCGCCGCTCCACGCATTTAACCGGCGGTCGCGCTCGTAACAAAGCACCTGCGAAATGGCCTCGCATCTGCACCAGCGGTAGTGGCAGGTGCACAGTCATGACTGGTTCGCCCACGCGTTCCGCTTTCTGCTCGATACTGATTCATGCCGCCGCCATCGCGCTGATTCTGCTCTCCACCGCAGGCACTAATCCGCCCATTGCTTTGATGCGCCCAATGCTGCTGGCGGCGCGCGATCTCGTCTACCTGCCGCCCGCGCCCGATCGCGGCGGAGGCGGCGGCCAGAACCAACCCGCTCCGCCGCAGCTCGGCCCTTTGCCGCGCCCAGCCCCCCGTATCTTCACGCCGCCGGTCGTCGAGATCCGGAGCGTCGATCCCAAGCTGCCCGTCGAGCCCACCATCCTGGCGCCTGCCGACACGGTCATGCCAGTGGTAAATGTCGAGCAGTGGGGCGACCCGACTGGCATCTTCGGGACAAAATCCGGCGGACCCGGTACGGGTGGCGGCATCGGCACCGGCTCCAATGGCGGCGTTGGCCCCGGCCATGGGCCTGGCGCCGGCCCGGGGAGCGACGGCGGCGTGGGCTCGCCTGGCATCGAAGCGGGGCGCGGTGTCTTCACCGCGCCGGTTCTGCTCGTCAAAACCGAGCCGGCCTATTCCGAAGAAGCGCGCAAGGGCAAGGTCCAGGGCACTGTGATTCTGGTCGTCGAGATCGATGCCAACGGCCGCCCGCGCGACATCCGTGTCCGCCGGCCGCTCGGCTTCGGCCTGGAGGAACGCGCCGTCGAAGCTGTCGGCCGCTGGCGCTTCCGCCCCGCCTACCGCAACGGCAAGCCAGTCCCGTGCAGCGCCGAGGTGGAAGTGAATTTCCGGCTGCTGTAAGGTGTCACTCCAACCGCCCCCTCACGGTCGCGGCTCCGATTGAGGCTTGCCCGCTCCGCCTACAATGGAAGCTTCATGTCCCTACGCGCGCCGCTCGAACGGTACTTCGAATTCGCAGCGCTGAACGCGAACTGGCGCACGGAGATTCTGGCCGGTTTCACCACGTTCATGACGATGGCCTACATCGTCTTCGTCAATCCGGCGATTCTGCATGAAGCCGGGATGCCGCTGGCGGCGGTGACCACAGCCACTTGCCTGTCGGCGGCGGTGGGCAGCGTGCTGATGGGCGCGCTGGCAAGGTACCCTATCGCGCTGGCGCCGGGGATGGGGATCAACGCCTATTTCACTTACACGGTGGTGAAGGGCATGGGCGTGCCGTGGCCAACCGCGTTGGGAGCGGTCTTCCTTTCCGGTATTGCGTTTCTGCTGCTCACCGCGCTGGGCGTGCGCCAGCTCATCATCTCCACCATCCCGTTCGAGCTTTATGCGGCGGTTGCGGCGGGCGTGGGCCTCTTCATCGCGTTCATCGGCTTTCGCAACTCCGGCATCGTCCTGTCGCATCCGGTTACCACCGTCACGCTCGGGAATCTACGCGACAAGAGCACCGCGCTGGCCCTCTTCGGACTGCTGTTGATGGCGGCGTTGCTGGCATGGCGGGTGCGCGCCGCGATGCTGATCGGAATCCTCGCCACCACGGCGATCGGTCTGGCCACGGGGGTTGCGAAGTGGATGCCGCAGGCGTACCGTTTCCAGGATCTTTCGGCTACTGCCGGAAAGCTCGATGTCGGCGGCGCCCTGCGGCTGGGCTTCCTCGAAATCATCTTCGTCTTCTTGTTCATCGATATGTTCGACAACATCGGCACGTTGGTTGCCGTGGGCAAGCGCGCCGGGTTGTTCGACCATGCTCACCGGATTCCGCGCGTCAACCGCATTCTGTTTTCCGATGCCACGGCTACGGTGGTGGGCGCGCTGAGCGGCACTTCCACGGTTGTGAGTTACATCGAAAGCGCGGCCGGCGTGGCGGCGGGCGGGCGCACCGGCGTCACCGCCATCGTCACCGGACTGCTGTTCGGGGTGGCGCTGTTTGTGGCGCCGGCGGTGGGCGCCATTCCCGCCGCGGCCACCGCGCCGGCGCTGATCGTCGTGGGCAGCCTCATGATGTCGTCGGTGGCGGAAATTGCATGGGACGATCCGGAAGTCGCCATCCCGGCGTTTCTCACCATCATGACGATTCCACTCACCTACAGTATCGCCAACGGCCTCGCGTTCGGCTTCACCGCCTTCACGCTGCTCAAGGTGCTGCGCGGCAAGTTCCGCCAGGTGAACTGGTTCGTGTATGCGCTGACGGCCCTGTTTATTGTGCGATTCATCTATCTGGCGAGATGACCAGCAGTTTCGGAATAGTGGCTGAACCGTAGCGCGATTCGGGCCGGTTGGTCGGCTCTGCAACCATTCCAGGGTGACTTTCCAGAAGGCTTTCTATTTTCGCACCCAAACATTTTCTTGATTTTGT